>Ga0187893_10003911_pt1 | contig 29235 bp, 19 predicted proteins | sample MA1701074metaG_FD_139574 | JGI IMG/M metagenome (GOLD analysis project Ga0187893, IMG submission 139574) | White microbial mat communities from a basaltic lava cave in the Kipuka Kanohina Cave System on the Island of Hawaii, USA - MA170107-4 metaG ...
CCCCCATCGACCAGATTTTGGAATTCAATCCCCCTTCGGCGTTATTAGTTTCTGACCCAAGCTGATTCTGTTCCCCGAGCTCCCCCGCTTGGATGCGGTACATTTTTGGCCGAACTATGTCCTTATGACAACACGCTCACCGGAGGTGCTGACTCCTGATAACCCCCAGGCTGCCGACTGGCTGACCGGCGGCGGAGAGATGGGAAAACTCATCCGTTCGACCGATTGGTCCAAGACGCCGCTCGGGCCGATCGAGTCGTGGCCTCAGAGTCTGCGCAGTGCCGTTAGTATCCTGCTTCCCTCCCGGGCACAGATCGCGATGTTCTGGGGCCCTGATCTCATTACGCTTTACAACGACGCTTATAGCCCCGTCTTCGGTAAGAAGCACCCACGCGCGCTGGGCCTTCCCATCAGAGAAGCGTGGAGTGAGCTTTGGGATAACGGTCTGAAAGAACTTTTTGAGGGCGTTCTGGTTACCGGCGAAGCGTTCTGGGCGAGCGATAGACCCTTCTACATGGAGCGGTATGGATTTCCGGAAGAGACGTTTTTCGATATCTCATATGATCCAATACGTGACGAGACAGGCAAGGTCGGCGGTCTCTTCTGCATCGTAAATGACACGACCACTCGCGTCGTCAGCGAGCGGAGGCTCAGAACGCTCCGCGACCTTTCGCTGTCCGCCACCGTTGAGGCCAAATCCGTAAAGGACGCCTGCCGCGCAGTGTCCGAGCTTCTTTCCGGTAACTTGCACGATCTGCCTTTTACCCTAATCTACCTCTTGACTAGGAGCGGCAAGAACGCCGAGCTCGTTGGCACTTCAGGGTTGGTGGCAGGAAGTCCGGCGGCGCCGATTTCCGTCGATATTTCTACTTCGAACAAGGAGAGCTCCGCCTGGCCTTTTAATGACGTGTTGCAGTCCAATCGCGCTGCCGAGATTACGGATCTCGTGCCGCGATTCGGAGCATTGCCGGGCGGCGTTTGGCCCGAGTCGCCGCACAGCGCGATGGTGATTCCCATCAGCGCTTCGGGCCAGGAGCGCGCTGCCGGTTTTCTCGTAGCCGGAGTCTCGCCACGCCGGCCGCTGGACGATCAATATCGGGCCTTCTTTGATCTTTTAACGACGCAGATCGCCACGACGGTCGCTAATGCTCGCGCTTATGAGGAAGAACGGAGGCGGGCAGAGGCTCTCGCCGAATTAGATCGCGCCAAGACCACATTCTTTTCAAACGTCAGTCATGAATTCCGCACGCCGTTGACGCTGATGCTTGGCCCAGTCGCAGACCTGTTGGCCGAAATAGACGGCTCGTTGCCGGAATCACAACGCGAGCGGTTGGAAATTGCGCATCGCAATGGCCTGCGTCTCCAGAAGCTGGTAAATACGCTGCTCGACTTTTCGCGCATTGAGGCCGGGCGCGTTCAAGCTTCATACGAGCCGACCGATCTGGCTACGCTTACCGCGGATCTGGCAAGCAATTTCCGGTCAGCATGTGAAAAGGCGGGATTGGAACTGGTAGTTGACTGCTCGCCATTGGCCGAGTCGATCTACGTCGACCAGGACATGTGGGAAAAGATCGTTCTCAACCTCATATCCAATGCTTTCAAATTCACTTTCTCAGGCCGGATCGAAGTCAGCTTAAAACAGATAGAAGATCAGATAGAACTGGCGGTGCGCGACACCGGCGTTGGCATTCCGCCTGACGAGCTACCGAAACTGTTTGAGCGTTTTCATCGGGTCGAAGTCTCACGCGGGCGAACGCAGGAGGGCTCGGGTATTGGTCTCGCTTTAGTGCGCGAACTAGTGAAGTTGCATAGCGGCTCTGTCAGAGTCGATAGCACATTGGGCCAGGGCAGCACCTTCACAGTATCGCTGCCGCGAGGAAAAGATCATTTGCCGGCGGACCGCATCAGTGCTGAACGCACGATGGCTTCCACAGCATTGGGGGCAGCGCCGTTCGTCGGAGAAGCCTTGCGTTGGCTGCCCGATTCAACAGACTTCGTTCCCGATCGCGAGACGGATGCCATTGAGGATGGCAGCGCTGAGATAAAGCGGCCGCGCGAGCGCCTCGGCGGGAAGCGCTTCCGCATCTTGCTGGCGGACGACAATGCCGATATGCGCGACTACGTCCGCCATCTTTTAGGAGAGCGCTACGAAGTGCAGACCGTCGCCGATGGACAGGCAGCGTGGAACGCAGTTCAAAAGCAGGTTCCAGATTTGATTCTGTCCGACGTGATGATGCCGATGCTGAATGGTTTTGAGCTGTTGCGGCGCGTTCGGGCAGACCCGCGCTCGCGCGAAGTTCCCGTGATTATGCTTTCAGCCCGGGCCGGCGAGGAGTCTCGAATTGAAGGCCTCGAAGCGACCGCCGACGATTATCTCATCAAGCCGTTCAGCGCTCGAGAACTACTGGCCAGGATCGATGCTCATCTCAGGATCGCTGAGATTCGCCACGAGAGCCGGGACGCCTTACGCGTAAGCGAGGAACGTTACCGCCAGCTCGTGGGGCTGTTACCGGTCGCGGTGTACACCTGCGATGCGCCGTCAGGCGTAATCACGTTTTACAACCAACGGGCCGCAGAATTGTGGGGCCGAGCGCCGAGGTTGGGCGAAACTGACGTCCGTTTTTGTGGCTCGTTTCGGCTATGGCACAACGACGGGACTCCGCTGCCCCACGACCAGACCCCGATGGCGCTCGCAGTCCGCGAGGGTCAGACGTTTCGCAACCAGGAGGTCGTCATTGAGCGACCGGATGGTTCTAGCATAAGTGTGCTGGTCAACGTTGATCCCATTCTCGACGCCGATGGCCGAATCATCGGCGCTATCAACGCGTTCCAGGACACGACGACGCTTAAGTCAACTCAGGAAGAGCTGCGACAGCGTGAGGAGCACTTGCGCGCAGTCGTCGAAACGACGCCGGCGTGTATCAAGATCGTTGCCGCCGATGGCACGGTACTCGACATGAATTCCGCGGGCCTGGAAATGCTCGGCGCGGATTCGTTGGATCTGGTAAAGGGCAAGAGCGTCTACGATCTTATCAGCGAACAGGATCGCGATACCTTTCGCGGTTTCCATCAGCGCATCTGCGAGGGGGAAAAGGGATCGTTGGAATTCGAGATTGTTGGTCTAAACGGTAGGCGACGGCGAATTGAGACGCACGCTGTTCCGCTGCGCGGTCCTGACGGAAAGCTTCGGCAACTTGCGATAACGCATGACATCACTGAGCGCAAACGCGCGGAAGAACTGCTCCGGCAAAGCGCCACCCAGCTTTCCCTGATCGCGGACACGGCCCCGGTTTTTATTGCACATTGCGATCGCGAACACCGGTACTTGTTCGTGAATAAACCCTACGCGGAAAGATTTGGCTTAACCCCGGCTGAGTGCATCGGCAAATACGTCCCCGAAGTAGTTGGCGAGGCGGCCTATGAAAGCTTTCGACAATATGTAGAGACCGCGCTCAGCGGCCAAGCTGTCGAGTTTGAAGCTGAAGTTCCCTATCCAACCATTGGCACGCACTTTATGCACTGCTCTTACGTGCCGGAATTCGACGAAGCCGGCCACGTCGTCGGCTGGGTAGCGGCAATTACCGATATCAGCCAGCGCCGCATCGCTGAAGAAGCATTGCGCGCGAGCGAAGAACGCTATCGGCAAATCTTTGAACAGAGCATCGATGGTGTTTTTGTCGCCACACAGGAGGGACGGTACGTGGATGTCAGTCCCTCGGGCTGTGAGATGCTGGGGATGACGCGCGAGGAGGTCCTTAACAGCACCTTCGAGGATGTTTTGCTGCCGGAAGAGCTCGAGCGCATCCCCGCCGCCATTGCCGAATATGCCGACGGCGAGGTTCATCAGACGGAATGGCGCTTCCGGCGCAAAGATGGATCGGTGTTTGTCGGCGAGGTTTCCGGCCGCGCCCTCCCCGACGGCCGCTTACAGGGAATCGTGCGCGACATCACCGAACGAAAGCGCGCCGAGGAGGCCTTGCGAGAGAGCGAGCAGCAGCTTGCCTCAGAACTGGAGGCGATGAATCGGCTGCACGCACTAAGCATTCGCATGATGAGTGCCGGGGACCTTTCAACCGCGCTTGAGGACGTGTTGGAAAATGCGATCGCCGCGTGCGGATCGGTCTTTGGCATCATTCAGCTTTATAACGAGCAGAGTGCGGGCCTCGAAATCGTGACGCAGATCGGCATGCCGCAGGAGTTTCTCGATTATTTCAAATTTGAGCGCATCGGTGATGGTTCCGCGTGCGCTCAGGCGATGAAACAAGGCCGCCGAATCATGATCGAAGACGTGGAAACAGATCCTGATTTTGCGCCGCATCGCGCCATTGCCGCGGCCACCGGCTTCCGGGCAGTTCAGTCGACGCCCCTAAAGACACATGAAGGCCAGATCCTGGGAATGCTATCGACGCACTTCCGAGCACCACACCGCCTCTCCGATCGAGATCAACGCCTGCTCGACCTGTACGCGCGTCATGCGGCCGACCTAATCGAACGTTTTCGATTTGAACATGCCCTGAAGGAAAGCGATCGCCGCAAGGACGAATTTCTGGCGACGCTGGCCCACGAGCTACGCAATCCGCTGGCGCCGATTCGAAACGGCCTCGAGCTGATTCGCTTGGGGAAGAGCGATACCGCGACCCTAAATCAAGCGACTACCATTATGCATCGTCAGGTGGAGCAGATGGTGCGGCTGGTGGACGATCTATTGGACGTGGCTCGCATCAGTCGTAATAAGTTGGAATTGCGGAAAGAATCAGTGGAACTTGAAGACGTGATCCAGAGTGCAGTCGAAACCAGTCGCCCGCTGATTGAAAGTGCAAGGCATAAGTTGCAAATTTCAATGCCGGCGAATTCAGTAATACTCGAGGCCGATCCCGTGCGCCTGGCCCAAGCGTTCTCCAATCTGCTTAACAATGCCGCGAAATACAGCCAGCCCGGCAGCCGCATTTCGTTAACGGCGGAACACGATGATGGCGAGTTAGTCGTGAGAGTGCGCGACAACGGCATCGGTATCGACGCGGATAAGCTGCCGCAGATTTTTGAAATGTTCATGCAGGCTGACCCGTCAAAGGAACGCGCGCAAGGTGGACTCGGCATCGGTCTGACACTAGTTCAACGGCTCGTAGAAATGCACGACGGCACGATCCAAGCGCAGAGCGAGGGTATTGGAAAAGGAAGCGAGTTCGTCATTCGGCTTCCGGTGGCCGCATCAAAGCCAGCGCCCTCACTGGTACCGGAAGGTGATAAACAACCCGCGGAAGAAAAATTTAGGCGGCGGGTGCTGGTCGTTGACGACAATGTTGACTCGGCTGAAAGCATGGCAATGATGCTGAAGTTATCCGGCCATGAAGTGGCGCTGGCCCACGATGGACTCGAGGCCATTGAGGTAGCGAAACAGTTTCAACCGGAGGTGGCTTTTCTCGATCTCGGCATGCCAAAGCTGAACGGCTATGAGGCCGCCCGATCAATCCGTCAGCTTCCGCAGGGAGAACAGATCACCCTGGTGGCGCTCACTGGTTGGGGCCAGGAAGAGGATAAACGCCGCACGCGGGAAGCCGGCTTCAATGCCCACATAGTTAAACCGATTGATTTTGCGATGCTTGAGCAGTTAGTGGCCGACGCCACCTCGGGAAATCCAGTTGATACTTGATTGACTCGGTAATGGCCGTCATTACATCTTTGCGCTCACGATTTCACCGGACGCCTAACGGGTCGAAACCGATGAAATTAGAGCGCACTGTCCGCCAACAGCTCACGCTCGAGCACTGGCCCCTGGGCGTCAACGATGCCTAGACGTGCAACTCACATCTATCCTCACTCCGGAGCGAGTGACATATTTAATTTATAGCCCATGAATACGCAGGGACCCTTCACGCCGTTAGGGGTTCAATATTTATAGCCGTGAATATGCAGGGACCCTTCACGCCGTTCGGGGGAGCGGAACTCAACTTGAAAGGTACAGGTCAGGATTAATTCCGCTCCTCCGAACGGCGGACAGGATCTGTGGGCTCTTACGGTCTATAAACATCTCATCCTTACAAGGATGAAAAAACCCAGGTGTGATTGGCGCGAATAGTTTTTTGCAGACTGATTCATTCAAGACTCTTAACCTCAGGCTTTATTCAGCGGCAGCGCCGGGGTCATCATGCTCATCGGCGTCTCGCACTGGTGCCGAGGTCACCACCGTAACGCGGTAGCGTCGGGGCTTGCCTCATCGAACTCGAGCCCTAATCACAAGCTAGCCAAAGCTTGCTCGAGATCGGCAATTAGATCTTCATGATCCTCACAACCGGCACTCAGGCGAATGAATCCGTCTGGTATGACATCACCGCTCCAGCGCGCGCGTCGCTCCGCCGTCGTCCGAAATCCGCCAAAACTCGTGGCCTCGATTACCAGTTGGCAAGCCCCCAAAAAACTCTCCGCCTGTTCTTGGCCGGCCAGTACAAAACTTACAATTGGGCCAAAGTAGCGCATCTGTTGGGCAGCAATCTGGTGAGCCGGATCATTCGGCAGTCCCGGATAGCGAAGGCCGGTTACCTGAGGCTGCGGCGCCAGGTACTCGGCGATCATTTGAGCATTTCGGCTTTGTCTTTCGAGCCGCATTTCGAGCGTGGCTAAGGAACGATGTGCCAACCACACTTCCATTGGGCCGGGTATGGCGCCGGTCTGAGTACGCCAGGTGAACAGTTTCTCGGCGCGTTGCGAATCTCGCACGGCGACATGACCTAGGATTAGGTCAGAATGTCCCGTCAAACCTTTCGTATCAGAAGCCACCGAAAAATCTGCGCCGAGCTCGAGCGGATTTTGGCCCAGCACCGTAGGTGTGGTGTTATCGATGGCCACCAGCGCTCCTTCCTGGTGAGCCGCAGCTACCAGTCCTCGAATATCGCAGACATCGAGACCTGGATTGGCCGGAGACTCCAGCCACAGTAATTTTGCGCCAGGCAAAAGTCGACCGAGTCCGTCGCCTGCAGTGGGAGCCTTCCGCACCTCAACTCCGAATTCTGCAAAAAAGCCGTCAGCCAATAGCCTAGAAGTGTAGTAACAGTCGGAAGGTATGACCAACACGTCGCCGGGCCGTAAGGTGACGCCGAACACTGCGGCTACGGCAGCCATTCCCGAAGCGAACGAGATGGCGACGCCACCCTCCAGTTCACTCAACGCCCGCTCGAATTGCGTCCAGGTGGGATTGTGATAACGGCCATAGGTGTAAGGGCTGGTAGATGGATCGCCTGAAGCGTGATAAACGCCGGCGAAAGTCACTCCAGCCAAAAACGGTTCGCCTTGAACCGCTGGCGCAAGTCCCGCATGAATTATTCTTGTTGCGATTTTCATTTGTTGTGACTCCGCAGTAGTTTTGTACTTAAGTGGCTTTGCTCGAAAAGTCTAAAATTGCACCCACGGCTGGAGAGTTTCAGATCCTGCCTCCGCGACGGTGAATCAAAGTACTCAGTGAATACCACCACACGAGGATCTTGATATAACCCAAATATTCTCTGCATCAAAATTCAGCAAAGCTCTTAATACCGCTTTAGTACAGTACCGCCCGGCGGAATTTTGAAGAATCGACAATAGTAGTGCGCCCAAAACCACTGTGGAAAATCCTCCACCCGGCCGAGGGAGATTCTTCAAGGCCAGCCGGCTCAAGCAAGCACTGCAACCACTCTAAATCCCCCACCCTCCCGCGCGAACAATTTTTCCTTTCCACCTGTTGTGAGTTGGAATCACACGCAGTCTGCGATAAGGTGAAACTCAGCAATCGGTAGGTCATGGAGAATGTTACGCAACTGCTTCTGGAGTGGCGCAGCGGCAACCAGCAAGCATTGGATCGGTTGATGCCGCTGGTGTATGACGAACTCCGCCGGCTGGCGGGACACTACATGCGGAGTGAACGCCCGGAGCACACGCTGCAAGCCACCGCGCTGGTAAATGAAGCCTACCTTCGCCTGGTGGACCTGAAAGTGTCATGGCAGGATCGCGCGCATTTCTTTGCGGTAGCCGCGCGGCTGATGCGGCGGTTGCTGGTGGATCATGCCAGAGCGCATCATCGCGCCAAACGCGAGAGCGGTGGGCCAAAACTCTCGCTTGATGATGCGGTTGAGGTTTCAGCGGAGCCCGCCGCGAACGTTTTGATGCTCGACGAAGCGCTGACGCGATTGGCTGAGTTCGATCCCAGGAAGAGCGAGGTCATCGAGCTGCATTTCTTCGGAGGCCTTAGCAACGAAGAAGTGGCCGAGGCGCTCGGCGTCTCTCGCGCGACGGTGCAACGGGAATTGCGTCTGGCCAAAGCCTGGCTCAACCACGAATTGCAGACCGCGGATTGAGGATTGCGGGTTGCGGATTGCGGATTAGAATCAAGGCAACCATGGGCCGCGTCTGTTATAAAATCTCAATCGGCGAATCGTACAACTGCTCAACAATGGAAACGACGATAGCGGCTATGGGTGCTTGTGCCAAACAATCCGAATTCCGAAATCCGAATTCCGCAATCCGCAATTCTTATGACCCCTGAACGCTGGCAGCAACTTCAAGCCTTATTCAATGCCGCTGTTGAGCTGGCTCCAGAGCAGCAGGCGGCTTTTCTCGATCACGCTTGCGCAGACGATCTGACCCTGCGCCGACAAGCAGAATCTCTCATCCTTGCCAACGAAGAGGCAACCCAGCAAATTCAAGCCGTCATTCGTGATGCCGCCGCAGCCGCAATGCCGGCAGATAGCTCTGCTGCTGTAGGCCGGCGAATTGGTCCTTATCAAATCATTCAGGAATTAGGGCAGGGCGGCATGGGGGCAGTCTACCTCGCGGTGCGCGCCGATGATGAATACCAGAAGCGGGTGGCCATCAAAGTGGTCCAACATGACCTGGGCAATCCGGAAATCTTGCGCCGCTTCCGCAATGAGCGACAGATCCTTGCCGGTCTCGATCATCCTTATATCGCTCGCTTACTCGATGGCGGCACGACTCCCGATGGCCTGCCATATGTGGTGATGGAATACGTCGAAGGTGAGCCGATTGACCGCTACTGCAACAATCACCGGCTGTCGATTAAAGAACGTTTGAAGTTATTTCGTGACGTGTGCGCCGCCGTTCACTACGCGCACCAGAATCTGATCATCCATCGCGATCTCAAGCCCGGCAACGTGCTGGTCACCGCCGACGGCGTGCCCAAGCTCTTGGACTTCGGTATCGCCAAGCTGCTCAATCCTGAATTGGGTCCTCAGACGCAAGCAGTTACGCGGATGGCCATGCGACTGATGACGCCGGAATACGCCAGCCCGGAACAGATTCGCGGCCAGCCGATCACCACGGCCAGCGACATTTATTCGTTGGGCGTCATGCTCTACGAGTTGCTGACTGGTCATCGTCCGCATCTGTTCAAAAACTATCTCTCGCAGGAGATGGAGCAGATCATCAGTTTCGAGGAGCCGGAGAAGCCGAGCACGGTTATCGAGCGGCCGGAGGTCGACGCTCGAGAATCAGATCAAGAGACGACAACCAGCAAGCGCGACGCGCGAGATCGGGAGAAACTTCGCCGCCAACTAGTCGGCGAACTGGATGCCATCGTGATGATGGCGCTGCGCAAAGAGCCGCAGCGACGATACGCGTCCGCCGAACAATTGGCGGACGACATTCGCCGCCACCTGAGAGGACGGCCGGTGCGAGCGCGTCCCGACACGATGAGTTATCGCACCGCCAAATTCATTAAGCGACACAAAGTAGGAGTGGCGGCCGCCGCTTTAGTCCTGCTGACACTGATTGGCGGCGTCATGGCCACGGCGTGGCAGGCTCGGATTGCGCGGGCCGAACGCGCGCGGGCCGAGCGGCGGTTCAACGATGTGCGCAAGCTGGCCAACTCGTTCATCTTTGACGTCCATGACAATATTGTGGATTTGCCCGGCTCGACGCGGGCGCGAGAGTCTCTGGTCAAGAGCGCATTAGAGTACCTGAACAGTCTGGCACAGGAGGCGGGGGACGATCCGGCTTTGCAGCGCGAGTTGGCGGTCGCTTATCAAAGAGTGGGAGATGTTCAGGGCAATCCGACTAACGCAAATCTAGGTGACACCACCGGGGCCTTGGCCAGTTATCGCAGGGCGTTGGCGATTGGGGAGGCGCTGGTGCTGGCGAATCCGGCGGATGCCGAAGCACAGCGATCTCTGGCGCTGACTTATCAGAAGCTAAGTGATCTGCAAGGTTGGACCGGCGATCTCAACGGTGCGGTTGAGAGCGCTCGAAAGTCGGTGACCTTTTTTAAGGCACTGGCTGAGGCTGATGGTGCGAATTTGAAGGCGCGCCAATCGATGGCCATTAGTCATATCAAGCTCGGAGACGTCCTGGGCAATCCAGTCTTCCCGAATGTCGGCGACCGGGAGGGAGCGCTCAGCCAGTATCAGACGTCATTGGCACTTTGGCAGGCTTTACATGCATCTGACTCAACCGACGCGACTACTCGGCGCTATCTTGGACTTATCCATGAACGGATCGGGACGATGCTGCAACAAAATGGCAAACTCGCGGAAGCACTGGAAAGCTACCAGCAATCGCTGGTGATCAGGGAATCATTTGCCGCTGATTATCCAACCAACACCGACGCCCGCCGCGATCTGGCCGTCGGGTATGAAAAGATTGCCAATGTCCTGGGGTTGACGGGAGACTTCACTCGCGCCCTTGAGCAGTCCCGGAAGTCACTGGCCATCTTCGAAGCATTGTCTGCCGCCGACCCTAACAACGTGAACGCAAGTCGCTCGTTGTCGATCAGCTATCAAAACATGGGCGACGTGTTCCTTCGCGCCGGCGATGCCGCTGGAGCGTTGGAGAATTACCAGAAGTCGCTCGCGATCCGTGAGAGGTTGGCAGTCGCGGGAGCGTCGAATGTGCAGCTTCGTCGCGATCTGGCTAAATCGTACTCCAAACTCGGGACGGCTTATGCTGCACTGGCCTCGGCGGCCACTCCAGTGAGCCGGAAGAGTGAGCGCTGGCGCGAGGCTCAATCATCTTATCAGCGGAGTTTGGAGCTGTGGCTCGACCTGCGCAATCGCGGCTTGCTCAGCGCCAATGATGCACAGGAAATCGATAAGGTTGGTGAGGAACTTGAGAAAAGTAAGCTGGCGCTGGCGAAGTTGCAGGGCCGGTGAAACCTGCTCCTGCCTCCTGCCTCCCGCTCCTGCCTCGCTCAGTCCTCAATGATTCATATCTCCAAAACCATGCCGTCCGCCACACCGTGGGCACTCAGTCGGAAGTTCCGTATTATCGACGCGATGCTGCACCGGAGGCAGCGTCTGCAAGTACGCGAAAATCGCCTTCAGATCATCGTCAGTCATATTTCGGAAGTAGCCCCACGGCATAATTGAGTTAAGCTTCCGCGCGCCGACGTGGCCGGTACGCATGGCATTAAGAAAGAGCGCTTCGTCGTAGTAGGAAATGCCTGACGGGTCGGGCGTGATATTGGCGCTCGTGACTTCGCCCCACGGACCTTTGAACCGCAAGCCGCCGGCAAACGCCAATTCAAAAATCGGCTGACCTTGCTGATTCATCGGCGTGTGACAAGAGACGCAATTTCCCAAAGTCACCAGATATTTACCCCGCGCCACCGGATTCGACATATCGGGCGCAGGCACCGACGCAGTGAGGGACTCATGGGGCGGCACGACGCCCTTCATGACCTCAGGAATCATTGTCTTTGGGACCGAATTGCGTACCGGCTCGACCGACCGCAAGTAAACGATGACCGCAGCCAGATCCTCATCCGACATGTCCCTGAAATTCATGTAGGGCATCATCGGGAAGAGGCGTCGTCCGTCGTGACCGATACCTTCACGAATAGCGCGAGCCAACTGTTCATTGGTCCACGAGCCGGCGCCCGTCTCAGCATCGGGCGTGATGTTTGGCGCCACCAACCAGGCCATTCCGTCCTCTTCGAAGATCGCTCCGGCGCCCTTCTTACCTGGTTTGGGTTGCGCGCCCGGCGCTTGCCAATCGACTTCAGAGTGGCACTGAAAACAGTGGGCCGGCCCTTCGACGACGTAACGGCCGCGCTCGAGACGCGCTGCGGTCGGCTCGAATGTCAGAGGTCGCACCGACCCCTTTGTCTTGTCCTTTCTCAAGCTGTTGCCGGTCAAAAGAATGGCGCCCGCTACGATGACAATGACAATGAAGAATTTAATGCCACGTTTTTTCTGTTCCATGATCTGGTGCTCCTTCACACCGCTAACTCGAAAGCGGATCAGATGTGATTCCGAAATCTCATCTTGCTCTGAACCTCCGCTTTGGCTCCGGATGTCAGATATGCTCCCTTTGTCAGAAAATCCGCACGCTGGGGAGCTGCGATCTGACCGCTCTCAACTAAGATAGCGACAATTCGCGCTGATTTGTGTCAGTCTTTTTCGGGAGTGTTTCTTTGCAGCTTCTGCCATCGGAACATGCGAGGAAATGGTGAAGCCGTTCAGTTTGGGTCGGTGGGGACGCATGGGAAGTGGCTGCTGCTAGTGACGCAGTTTGAGATATTAGCGGCTGTCATTAGCACCTGATTTAGCCCGGTGATTAGCGCAGCAACGCCCACAATCGAATCGTCTTAAAACGGTTTCCTAGCAATCTTGAGGTGACCGCGCCTGAAGCGCCAGTGTTAAAGCAAATTGCGTATTTGGTAGTCATCGACGACAGATGACCGCGAAGTGAGACTACTCACATCTCGACCTCAGCAAAGGATGGAAACCACCGATAGACCTTCGCGTACTTGCGAAGCTCGTTAGCCTTTATGCCCTTCGATTTGAGCTTTGAAGGGTCGATTGGCAGTTGAGAATCCAAGTGCCGAATCTCGCGGAAAGTAAGTCTGGGAAGGTCTATCGTGTAAGGAACCGAGCCAGTTCTGATAAACTTCAACCCGTTAACGAAGTCGCAGGCTTGAAACTTGTCGCTTTCGCTATCCGCATAGATTATTCCGCCGACCGTTACCATGCGCGCCGTATCTTTGTAGCGAAAGTTAAATAATTGTTTGAAGTTGAAGTTTTCGGGCTCCAGCGCGTTTCGTTCGTTAATTACTTTCGAAATCTCGTTCATAATGATTCTGTGCGAGAGTTTGGCTGTTCCCCATCCCACTAGATCCCTTGGAGCAGTACCAAAGGGCACTCGTTCCCGTTCATCGTCGTCGTTCACCCGCTCTTGCAGGTCTACAAGTTTACGCTCAAGCTTTTCAGGTTCCGACTCAGTCTGCGCGTCCACGGTGACGATTAACACGCTGCCAGAAATTGCGTTGTTACAAAAGAAGCTAACGTCGCGCAGAATGAACTTGTCTAACGGATCGTCATAATCAAGCCACAGAATCATTCTTCGTTTTCGCCAATGCTTTCGCAAGAGATTGTTTGAATGACCAAACTTGAGCTTCACACACCGGAAGGGATTGTTGTACTCGAAACGTTTTCGCTTCCAAGACTGAAGTTCAAAACTGAGCATGTCGGTAATTCCAAGCGATTTGTGAATGAGTTTGAAATCTGCGAAATAAAACGAACCGAAGCCAATATATCTATACGACTCGATTGGTTGAAAAAACGAGAGTTTGCGAAAAGCCTCGCATAACATTTTGCGCTCGATCTGTTTGGCGGGTCTCAGGTTGTAGTCAATCTTGTCGCCACTTCCAGGCATCGATCCTAACCCTCTAGCTCATACACGAAATCAAATGTCTTTTCGCCTACTTCGCTCGGTTTACTGACGCCAAAGAACTGTTTCAGCGCTTCAACTTCCCGGATCGGTCGTTTGTATTTGATATCGACGGACTCCGGTTTTTCTACGGCTTTCCGCGGCGGCCGAACGAAATCGCCAACTCGCTTGATATCGCTAAGCAAAACGTGCGTGTTGTCAGTTTTGTCCATCTTTTCTACAAGAGCCTGAAGAGGTCTTGCAACCTTCTTTTTTTCCGCGTCCAGGTCATTCAGGAAATCGATTACTGGTCTTGCCAAAATGTTCATCTCTCTTCTGACCCCTTTGTATAAGTCACCATCGGTGTCCAACCCTGTCTTAGTTGTATTCCAAGGCAGAAGAGCGGGATCATCACAGTCGAGAAAGACGTATCCTCGAAAACGTGCAAACTGGGGATGAAATTTTGGTATTCTTTCCCCGACGTTCTCTCCCCAACCAGTGATTCCTGACTGGTCCGCTCGAAGGATCAAGCGGTCATTGCAGTAAAGATACCAACCAGCGGCTTTAGATGGCTTTGATCGGTATATTCCCGCGTACAGAACAATATCAATTTTCGAATTGTCTTGTATTTTTTTAAGTCTCTTCTTAGCCGGTTGAATTCGTGTGGAGCTGTATAGTTTAGACGGTTCGTAGCCTATCAACTTATTATTCAATTTTATTTCCAACCCTTTACCTATACTCAACTCATGAGCTGCAGAGAGTTCGGATGATAGCTCATTAATAAACGAGTCCGTATTCATTTCCCTTGCGACCTCGGCGAGAAGTTTGGTTACTTTAATGGTTGTGCCTCGCCGCATATTTTGAGGTGGTGGCTTCCCTTCAATTAATGGCTGATTAAACCTAAAATTCCACAGTTCCTTGTTATCAGCGTTTTTTCTTGTTTTCCACTCGTCTACATTTTCCTTAACCAGAAAGTGCGAATTGTTAGTCGTGGATTCTACTGAAAATGCTCTGCCTAGTTTGAAAATCGCTCGTTTCATTCCGACTCCGAATTGTCCGACAGAGTGAGGAGTTTTCAACCGGTTTGGCATGTCGGCTGGGCGTCCGAATCTGAAAGCGTAATCTCGCGCAATTTCTACAGACATGCCTCCACAGTTATCTTCAATCTCAAAAGCCTCGTTAGAGATACGTAAGTGAACAAACAAGCCGGAATAATCCTTCTTCCCTCTAATTCCCCTCGCACCATCTACCGAGTTGTCCACCAAATCGACAATGGCGCGAGTAAGGGGAATATCCTTAACCAAACTCTGAATCAGCAGTTCCTTGGTTGGTGCAGCATCGACAGTATTTGGATCGGCAGGCATTGATTTGGGGGCACGTTTCTTAGCTTTAGCGGCCATTCTAAAACTCCGAATGAACTAGTGCGTTGAGGATCATCAGAGTACTGTATGAATCGCGCGTGCAACTGATCTGGCTAGGAGTGGAGGAACTGAATTGCCAATTTGCCTGAAGGCGTGCCACCGTGTCGGATGGAAAATGAACCAGTCAGGATACGAATGTAGCCGTGCAGCTTCACGAACTACAATGACCCTCGGCTCCTCTGGGTGAATCGGACGGGCAGCCATATACGATCCGCGAGTATGATCAGTCCCGGCGCGAATAGTGTTGCTGTAGCCCTGCTTCGACAGTCTATAAAATCTAGTGATCGGTTCGTAGGTGCCGGGCTCCGTAGCACAAAAACGAGCAGTGGTCTTTTTCTTGTGAGTTGTTAGTAAACATCCGGTTAATGTTTTTGGAGACCTGAGCCGGCGCAGTGAGTTGCTCTCGGGATCTCGTTCCTCACCTCTAAGGATTTTAGCGTACTGACTCGTGGTCTGAAGAGCGCCCGTGAATCCGTCTGTTTTGTAAAGTGCCGGCGACTTACCAAGATGTGAAAGATCTCCAATTGCATCCCAAACCGTTGGACAAGGCTTCAATGACGATACTTTTTCTGAAAGACTGTTAGTTGCCACCGTGAATACGCCAACAGGCATTGTCGGTTTGGTAAGACTGCGTTGGTAACCAACAATGAAGACACGTTTCCTTCGCTGAGGAACACCGAAATCAGTTGCAGTGAGTAGCCAAGGCTCGCAAACTGAATATTCGGCGGCTGTTACGAGAGCCACAAAGTCATCATAAAATCGCTTTGCCTTACCAAGCAGCAATCCTGCCACGTTTTCGACGACGAAATATTTTGGTTTCAGTTCGTCAACGAGCCGGGCGAAGTCAAATAATAGTTTACTTCGAGGGTCCCCATGGTCGCGCCTACCAATCAAGGAGAATCCCTGGCAAGGAGAACCACCGAACAGCACATCGATTTGCCGATCGCCCAATTCACCGAGTCTTCTAACGTCGGCGCCAGTGAGTTGCGAAATATCCGCTTCGACTGTATGACAGAGGGGAAAATTCTTCGTGTGATACTCCACATGTAACTCATCTAGTTCAAAGGCGGCTACGACATTGAATCCAGCCTCTTCGAATCCAAGAGACATTCCCCCAACTCCTGCAAACAATTCGACAGCCACTGGTCGTTTGGATCGGCTCATCTCGCGGTTTTGAAGTACTCACAATCCTTGCGGATGTGACAACGGTAACAATCCGGTTTTGATCGACAGACTGAGCGGCCGTGCGCTATGCAATCGACATGAAACGCAAACCTTCTGCTTGGGGAAATCAAAGCTTCTAATTCCTCGTGAGCGTGAGCGGCGCGATTCCTCGCAGTCCAGCCTAGCCGTTTGCTTACTCGATAAACGTGAACGTCAACAGGCAATACATCGGACGACAACGTGTAAAGCATCACGCACTTGGCGACCTTGTCAGATACCCCGGCTAGCGCTGTTAGGTATTCATGAATTTCTTCATCTTGCCACCGCGCCAGCACATCGAGATTGCACTTCCCAAAATCGCGTCTCACTTTCCCAAGAAGAGATCTGATTTGGTGCGATTTCTTTCGTGAGAGTCCCGCCGGTTTCAGAACCTCGCGGAGCTTTGATGGTGGCGATTCAAGTATGTTTTCCCATTTCGGGAATTTTTTCCTGAGTCGCTGATAAGTTTGCTCGGCCAATTGTGGAGACGTCCTGTTCGAGATGAGGATGAAAATCAAATCGTCGAGAGGCTTAGTTGGATTTCCTAAACGAGGTCGTCCGTACTCTACCTCCAACGCTTTACAAACGCGTCTGATAATTTGCGCGCGTGCTTTCGGTCGTTTCCTCCAAATAGAACCAGTCTTCTTTACTTGCACTCGATAAACTGCTGGAACGATCAGGCCTTTCGCTGCGAAGGATATGTCGATAGGCGCTGCTGTGTCAACGAGAAGCGATGCCGATACCCCTATGGTTTCGATGGAGTGGGTGGTTTGCCAAACCTCGCGGCAGCGAGCCAATTCTTCGTCCGCGACATTCAACTGTAACAGCCGCGCATTCGCATCGATCATGATCAGATCGGTCCCTTTGATCGACGTTATGGCGCCACGGGTAGAGTCTTCGGCTGCAACTTGCCCGACCACGGTGCCGTGCGTGCCGCCCGAAAAACGTCCATCGGCGATAAGCCCGACCGAGTCGCACAGCCCCGCACCAATCAGCACGGAGGTTGGCATCGGCATCTCGCGAATGCTTGGGCTTCCTTTGGACTTTCGTTCCGAATCAACTCTACGTCACCGGGGCGCATCTCAGGCCTGTGTAATGGTCGACGCGCCTCATCCGGCAGCGGTCTGCACTAGAGCCAGTAAATAAGGAACAAACTGTTCCACTTGGCCTTCTTTTTCAAGTAAACTCCGGCGCTGCAACACATCATGAAAGGTCTGACCTTATGAACACTAATCACTTTTTTCCCGCGTTGATAGCACTCCTGACACTTGCCCTAAATCCGATGGTGGCGCCGGACATCCAGGCACAATCCGGAGCGAACGAAGAATCGATCGTCTACCTCACCCAGAAAACAGAGCCGGGAACGCCTTTTGTTTTGACGGTCACCGTTCTCAACGTCGCTGACAGAACGCCGGTAAATAACGTCAGGGTCTTTATCTATCAAACAAACTCTAAGGGTGACTACGAAAGGAATAAGGCGGGAGTCGCCCGCATCAGTGGCACGGCCTATAGCGACCAGAATGGCAAGATCACTTTTCATACCATTTATCCGCGCGGCTATAACGATTCACCCACTGGCGAGCACATGCACTTCCGAATCAGCGCGCCGGGTTTCCAAACCGCGAACGCCGATCTAATTTTTGCCGATTATTACCGGAAGCGATATAACTTCGACCGTCCGTACACTTACAAGGTCTACCTGAAGACTCTGGAGAAGGCTGATGGAAAAATGTCCGGAGAAGCTTTTATCTTTATGAAGAAGAAGTCGGGTGGCGTTCCTGGAGCAACCTAAACATGCGCTTTTATGGAGCGAAGATTCCTTGATCTGACTGCCCTCGTAATGGCGCGTTGTCGAGCGGCAAATTGCCGCGCTGCAAGCAGTACCTAATCCAGCGCCGCGATCACCGGTAACGACGAACCTTGACCCCGGTTTGTAAGGTTGGCGATGGCCATAACCAACTCAGAAGGCTCCACGGGTTTAGCCATGGGCAACTGATAGCCCGCCGAAAGCGCTCGCAGGCGGTCGGAAGCGCGGGCATGGGCCGTCAGCGCGATCGCCGGAATTCTTCTGTCCTGCTCCTCTTTAAAACCTCGCACCTTCAGAATCAAGGAATAACCATCTTCACCAGGCATCTCGATATCGCTAATCAGCAAATCGTACCTTCTTGACTGCAATCTCTCGAGCGCATCCCCGACCGAGGCCACCGCATTTACGACGGCGCCGCTTTGCGTCAGGATCGCGACCAGCAAGTCGCGGGTATCCTTTTCATCGTCCACCACCAACACTCGCACGCCATCGAGCCTCGCTAATTCCGTAGATCGAGCTCCATGCGCGGCTGACTCTTGTTCTGCCCCAGCCAAAGAGTTTTCCGCGTGATGAACAATCATGACGGGGAGTCTAAGGATGAAGGACGCACCTTGTCCTTCGCCGGGACTGACTGCGCGGACAGTCCCTCCGTGAAGTTCGACGATGTGTTTTGTGATCGCCAGTCCTAAACCCAACCCGGCGTGCTGCCGAGTTGTCGTGTTGTCGGCCTGACGAAAGCGCTCAAACACGTAAGGCAGAAACTCGGCGCTGATGCCTTGACCAGTGTCGCTTACAGTTATTTCAACGCTGGAATTGACGCGCTCCAGCCGCACCTGCACGCGCCCGTCCTTCGGCGTAAATTTAATTGCGTTTGAGAGCAAGTTCCACAAGACCTGCTGTAAGCGTTCAGGGTCGCCGGACACCGGGCCCGCTCGCGGGTCGAGGATTGCCTGGAGCCTGATTCCCTTAGCTTCGGCGGCGGGGCGGACGACGTCGAGGGCCGCTTCAACTAGTGAATCCAGATCGACCCGCCCCACGTCAAGGCGGATCTTGCCGGAGATGATCCGGGAGAAATCAAGCAAGTCTTCGATCAGTTGGTTCTGAGACGCAGCATTCCGTTCAATGGTATGGAGCGCATGAACCGCGGCACTTTTATCCAGTTTGCCGGTTTTCATCAGGCGCGCCCATCCGAGGATAGCCGTCAGGGGAGTGCGAAGTTCGTGTGATACGACCGCCAGAAATTCGTCCTTGGCGCGGGTCGCCTCCTCCGCCATCTTCTTCGCCCTCAGAATCTCGTCCTCATACTGACTTCGCTGTCGCACCTGCATCAGGATGCAGTCGTTGATGACCATTCCATCGCGCTCCCGGCGCGCCGCGTTGGCGAGGACTGGCACCTCAGTCCCATTCTTCGCTCGCAGCGAGAGATAAACTTCATCTACTTTACCGTGCAGCTTGAGGAGCGGAAAAAAATGAGTTTGATAGAAGATGCGGCTGGCGAGCGGTAGAATGATATCGATGGCCCGCCCTTGGATCTCGCCGAGTTCGTAACCGAGTAAGTCCAGCAGCGTGGCGTTGATCATCAGGATCTTGCCATCGTCGGCGAACGACAAAAAGCCACATGGCGCGGTGTCTAGCGTATTATCCATGCGAGTGCTGAACCCTCTCTGCAGTCACGCGCGTGGGACGCAAATACTCCTTGATGATCTCGATCGTTTCCTCGGGATGACTCATGTGCGGGCAGTGTCCCATAGCCTTCATGACCCGTAGCTCGCTTTGCGGCAAGTGCCGTTTTAGATACTCGCCTACTTCAAGCGGAGCAATGGCATCCTCCGAGCATTGCATGATCAGCGACGGTGTCTTGACCTTCATTAAATCGCTTCGGTTATCGGAGAAGAATGTAGCCTCGGCGAAGCGCCGCGCGATTTTCGGATCAGTAGAACAAAAACTCTCCTCAAGCTCGCGCGTCAACTCAAGCCGATCGGGATTCTTCATCACCACGGGTGCGAGAAAGTTTGCCCAGCCAATATAGTTCTTATCCATCATGTCCAGTAGTCCTACGAGATCGGCACGCTCGAAGCCTCCGATATAGGCTGGCGGGTCGTTGAGGTAGTAGGGTGACGGGCCGATGAGAATCAGATGTGCAAACCGCTCGGGCTCGCGGATGGAGGCCAGCATGCCGGTCACGCTGCTCACGGAGTGTCCCACGTAAATGACATCCGTCAGTTCAAGTGCGGCGCAGACATCGAGCACATCCTGCGCGTAACCGTCGAGGTTGCCATACCGTTCGGCACTGTATGCCTGGAGGTCAGACTTTCCCGATCCAACATAGTCGAACCATACGATTCTGTAGTCGTCTTCGAAGGCGGGCGTAATAAAGCGCCACATGTTCTGATCGCAGCCAAAACCATGGGCAAACAGCATCGGCTGCGTGCCCTTCCCGAATACTTTCACGTTGTTTCGAAGCAAGATATCTTGATTCAATCCATTTATTCCCTTTCGAAGTCGCGGTCCGAAGTTATCACGCTCCGGTGTGCTGTTCCTCATTTATATTAGCTCGGACGAAGTGAATCATCGACCCGACGCTTACCGCGGCTGTGTGAAAACTCAAGAACACTACCTTCGAGGGGGCAATTTAAACTTTAATTTAGAGTCCAGGTGTGTCAAATATGTTGAATGCTCAGCCAGGTACGATGGTACAGTCTGACTCCTCAGATTGAGGTGAGGCTTCGGTGAGGATAGCCGGTTGACCTGAGGAAGTCTTCCAGACGAGGATAAGCCGGCTCTTACCATTGCCGATTGACATCCGCCGCCACTGAATGCAATCTCAGATATTTCTGAGCCCGGTGGGTTCATTACTTTGTCCAGCTCTTCCAACCGCCCGCTCCCGCGGGCTTACTCAGTCCGGTTCTTTTAATTGGATGTTGAGGGCCAGGTAGGACTTTTACATTCTTCGTTCGACTCTTAAATGAGTACACATTGGAATATCCAACCATGAAGGTGAACCAGATGAGAACCAACTCCTACGCCGTCAGAGTTTCAATCTTATTGCTGATCGTCTGTATACCCCATCCCTTTTTCGCGCAAACACAGTCCGAGATCGTGACAGCCATACGCTGCGGCCGGCTGCTGAATCCCGTTGACGGATCGATAACTTCGGATGCCGTCATCATCACGCGCGGCGAACGTATCGAGCAGGTTGGTACGAAACTGCCTATCCCCAAAGGGGCCCGCGTAATCGATCTCTCAGCCTACACGGTCTTGCCGGGCCTGATTGATTCTCACACCCACGTTTTATTGCAGCCGGAAGACGAGCGTGGCGCTCCCCCGATCATTACCAAGTCGCAGGCGTTTCGCACGGTTCAGGGAGTCGCCGCCGCCCGAAAAGATTTGGAAGCGGGATTCACCACCATGCGCGATGTCGATAGCGAAGGCGCAGGCTTTGCCGATGTAGCCATTCGCGACGCAATCAATAAGGGAATAATTCCCGGACCGCGGTTGTTCGTCTCGACGCTCGCCTTAACGATCACTGCCGGCCATATGAATAACGCCGGGCTCAATCCCGATATTCAGATACCCGACCCGGCCGCCCTCACCGATTCGCGCGACGCCATGATTGCCGAAGTACGCCGCCAGGTGAAATACGGCGCCGATTGGATCAAGCTGTACGCGACGGGCACGATCAGGCATATAAACCCCGTTACGCTTGAACCGATGAGCCAGGTATCGGAAGAAGAAGTTCGCGCCGTGGTTACGGAAGCCCGCCGGTGGGGGCGCGACGTGGCCGCGCATGCTTACGGGGGTGACGGCGCGAATAACGCAATCCGCGGCGGCGTTCGATCAATCGAGCACGGCATGCTGATGAACGATGAAACGATCAAGCTCATGGTCGATCGAGGCGTCTACTGGTGCCCGACGCTCGGCGTCTACATACCGGAACCCGGGGAGGAAATGACGGAGTTCCGCCGCCGGATTATCGCCAATCACAAAGAGGTGTTTCGCAAGGCGATGGCGGCTGGTGTGAAGATCGCCTTCGGCACGGACGTAGGGGCATACGAGCATGGTACCAGCGCACGCGAATTCTACTTGATGGTTGACTACGGAATGAAACCAATTGACTCAATCAGGTCGGCGACCATCCGCGGCGCTGAGCTGCTCAGGATGGAAAGTCAAATCGGCGCCATAGAGCGAGGTAAGTTCGCCGACGTTATTGCAGTTGAAGGCAACCCGCTCCAAGACATTCGCGCGCTGGGCCGTGTGGTCTTCGTGATGAAGGCAGGTCAGGTCTATAAATCCCCGAAGTGATTAATGCCTAATTCGCATAGATGCCTTGAACTTAATCTGCCTCACCCACGGGATTCGAAAAGTACTTTTTTGGCGCTCGTTCTTAAACATGCAATCCCGCGCGGGTTAATTCGGCTCACCTCCAATCAGATGGAGGATCATTTAATTTGACGGACTCTCTAACAGCAACCTATCATGCAGTCATGCGGAGTCAAACGGTCAGTCTTGACGAGGCCAGGAATCGATTAGCAGACCTAGTTGCAAAGGCTTCACAAGGCAGCGAAGTCATCATTCATGACAAGGGTAAGGCTCTAGCTCGTATCGTTCCTGTCACCGACCCATCGGGTTACCGCGCGCATCCGCCAACCGTCTCTGAGTTCTCCAGTGACGAAGAATCGCTCACTTGGGACCCTGATGGTTGGGAGAACGTCGCGTGAAGCGGCGAGATCCGCTGGTACACCTTTCGACTTCCTGACAAGCGTCGGCCGGTGCTGATTCTAACTCGCAACGAAGTTATAAATCACCTGAACGAGATCATAGTCGTTCCTGTTACGCGAACGATTCGCGGCCTAAGCACAGAAGTACTTCTGACACCAAACGACGGAATGCCCGTAATGTGTGCGCTGAATTTGGATCACATCTCACTGGCGCAGCGTGATCGCATCGGCATCGTCTTGTCATCTTCCAGAATCTCGATGGCCGGAAGTGCAGATTGCCCTTAACATCGCCTGCGGCTTCGGACATCAGAAACAGCCGTAAACTAATCAATGGTCTCAAGAAAATAAATTGGTCGCAAAGGAAGTAGTCGCCGTTTTAGTTCTGGAATCTGACCGTAATGGTCTACCCAGAGATCGAAGAGCCGCTTCAGATCGACTAGCATGATCCGCCGTCTTTCTTGATGTCTAGCTTCGGCTTCGGCATTCTTAGTAAAACCACCAGTGCAAACAAAAAGCCCAACATCGCCTTCAGCCAAAAGCGCCATGAATGATCTAACTCCATCGACATCGATCTTGTCGGCCCGACGTTTGACCTGCACTTTTATTCTTGGGCCCGTGATTCCCAGAGGATCGGAGTGTGCTATTACGTCTAAGCCACGGTCGGGACCAGGCTGGGAAATCCAAGCAACATGATATCCCATTCCGCGGAGCAGGCCTGCTACAAGCTCTTGAAAATCATAGGGACTCATTTTTAACAAGTGCACTTCGATCTCTGACCAAGCCGCTTCCTCAGATTCTTCAAGAGTTGTTGCCGCGCTTTCAACCGAACCCTCGGCTTCAAGTTCTTCTTCCTGTTCCTCTTGTGGTTGCCCCTTCTTCCATTGTCGATAGAGCCGTGCGACAACCTGCATGAATTCTGCGGGATTTTCCCATTTATCAAATGCCCAACGGCCTTGATCTGTCAGAAGCCACTGGCCTTTATCCTTAATAAGCCAACCGGCCTTAACCGCAGGTATGGTAGAAAACCTTATGATCCTTTCGTAACGACGCACGCCTGGAGCGTTTGGATAGTCACTGGCCTCGAATGGTGTAGGCGGTACAACCTTTTCAATTTTTCTCAAGACTTCTTTGGCAGGCAGTCCGTCACCGTGCGGAAGTAAGATTTCGAACACCCCGCGCACAAGTTCCCCGCTACGCTGTCTGGTGATTTCCGCCATATCTGATAAGCTCCTCCAAAGCGTTTCAATGGACGCTTGACCTATTGATTGCGCGAGGGTATCGCTTCCGTCAGGTTACATTGCATTTTTGTGCCAACGAGGTAAGCGACTGACCGGATTGAGACGACTAATACTGCAACATTCAGTCGGAATTTTCCACTCTCGACGATCCCCGAACCTAAACAAACAGAAGCAACACGAACCAAATTATAAAAATTTATTACTAGTCGTATTCTTATTAAGCACGTAGAATTCCCTCTTTCAACCACACTGCATCGAACGGAGGTTCACACTGAATGCGCTCTTGGATTAAGGGCTTTATCTTTTTACTGCTCGTAGCGGCGATGCTTGCTTTGGTGCCGTCCGTTATAGCCCAACAGACTGACGCAAAAAATCGAGGGATGAGCATGATCAGGAAGCAGGTAGCTCCCGCCACTCAGGCGCTCCACAAGCTCTTCGACGAAGAGTGGGAGTGGACCATGCGCGAGAACCCGACGTTTGCTTCGACCCTAGGCGACCGTCGCTACAATGACCGTTGGGCCGACGTCGGATTAGATGCCCTCAACCGTCGACACCAGCATCGAATCGATGCGCTGGCGCGCCTTAAGACAATTGATCGGGAGCGGCTCTCGACCGCCGACCAGTTGAACTATAACCTCTTCAGGAAAGATCTCGAGACCGACATCGAACAGTTCAAGTTCGGCATGTACCTGCTGCCTGTGAACCAACGCGGCGGCATCCAAAACATCAATGAGCTAACCGAACTCTTGCGCTTTCAAACGGTCAAGGACTACGAAGATTGGATCGCGCGGATGCGCGCGTTGCCCCGACTGATGGAGCAGACGCTTGCACTCATGCGCGAAGGCGTACGCAAGAAAAAGCTATGGCCGCGCGAAGTTTTGAAACGCGTCCCGGCGCAAATCGAAAAACAGATTGTCGAGGGTCCCGAAGATAGCCCCTTCTATGCGCCGTTCAAAAAATTCCACAACGACATTCCCGCCCCGGAGCGCGAGCTCCTGGCGCGCGCGGCGCATGAGGCCATCAAACAGTCGGTCGTCCCAGCCTACCGCCAATTCAAAAAGTACTTTGACGACGAATACCTCCCTGCCTCCTTACCGCAGGTCGGCATTTGGCAGTGGCCCGACGGCGCACAGGCATACGCCTTCCTGGCTCGCCGCTACACGACGACCAATCTGACGCCGCAACAGATACACGAGAAGGGTCTGATGGAAGTCGCGCGTATCCGCGCCGAGATGCAAAAGGTGATGACCGACGTCGGATTCAAAGGGACTCACCAGGAGTTCTTCAAAAAACTACGCACCGGCGACGAGTTCTACTACAAAAAGCCGGAAGAGCTATTGGAAGCCTACCGCGCCATCTCAAAGCGGATTGACCCGAACCTGGTCAAAGTCTTTAAGACGATACCGCGAATGCCCTACGGCGTCGTCCCTATCCCCGCTAACCTTGCGCCCGATACGACTACCGCTTACTACAACAGCCCCGCGGCCGACGGCTCGCGTCCAGGCTTGTACTACGTCAACCTCTATAAACCCGAAACTCGGCCCAAGTACGAAATGATGGCTCTGAGTCTTCACGAGGCCGTGCCCGGCCATCACTTCCAGATCGCGCGGGCGCAAGAGCTCGGCGAGATTCCCAGGTTCCGGCGCCACGGCGGCTACACCGCCTTCGTCGAGGGCTGGGGCCTCTACGCCGAATCTCTCGGTGAAGAAATGGGGCTTTATGACGACCCCTACTCGAAGTTTGGGCAATTGACTTATGAGATGTGGCGCGCCGTGCGTCTTGTAGTCGACACCGGCTTGCACCAGATGAAGTGGGACCGGCAGCGCGCGATCGATTACTTTCTCGACAACGCCGCCAAGTCCGAGCTGGACGTCGTCAACGAGATTGATCGTTACATTACCACTCCGGGTCAGGCGCTCGCCTATAAGATCGGCGAGCTTAGGTTCAAGGAGCTGCGCGCACGTGCCGCGCATGAACTGGGCGAATCATTCGACGTCCGCGAGTTCCACGACGTAGTGCTTGGTTCCGGCGCCGTACCACTCGACGTGCTTGAGCGAATAGTGGATGAGTGGATCAAGACAGAAAAGGCCCGCGCAAATGGAAACCAACAAGGCGCGCGCTAATCGGGCCTTTCAATTTAATACCTTATTTTCGTGGCCTATACGCTACCGGACTGAGTCTCGATGCGCTTTTTCTGGGCTTGGTTAAACCAGCGCTTAGAAACACTCACGCTCCCAAAGACGGTGGAGCGCAATAGCTGCGATAAACTCAGAACTGAGGTCGCGGTTGCTGCCATCACGGCTGGGAATGATGCCGAGTTGGGCATTCGTTTCACTCTCCTGCCTGCGAATCCGTCGCTTCGCTCTTCGAGGCTCCATTCTCTCCTCCGCAGCTCCCCTACAGCGATCTACTTTACTTTTGTCGATTCTTCAAGACCTGCTATCAGTAAGCACCCTTACGGAGGAGTCACGATCCAAGAACGGCTTCAGAGCAGTGAAGGGTATCTCAACTGCCTTTTCGCCAACCGCGCAACCGAACACCCTGCATTCGTCAAAATTAAAGCGGACTCCCTCGCGGGTAATGTTCCAACTCTCAAAATTCTCGACCTTCGGCGTAAGTGCTTCCTCAAAGATAAACTCCGACTGTGTTGATAGCTCATTCACGCAGTAATTTGAAATAAACTGCAGGTATTTTGAGCGCCGGTTGAAGATGTCGGATAGTTTCAATTCCTTCCGCAGAGTGAGGTCGTAATTCACCACAAAACTGTATTGGACGGAATGAGCCGCCCCGATTCCATAGCTAAAACCAACGAAATAGATACTCAAAAAAGACTCGGAAGCCGAACGGATCTCGTAATTGAGATCGACTGAATTGAATACCTCGGGCCACTTCTCTCGATAGTATCGCAGGTCGGCCCTGGACGGACTCAGCGGCCACTGGTATTGGTCAGTAGCGAGTTCTTTAAAGCGTTGATTAAGCTTCCAAATATGAAGATCCTCCGAGCCCACAATTTGCGGATAAGTCACATGGACTTTGTAGCGCAGACGCTCACTCTTCATCTGGACTTCGTCGGAAACTATTCTTAGACCACCGCCGAAAACAACTTCACCAGCCGGCGTAGCGGAGGATATACAAAGGACTGGCGGCGCTGAAGAGTCCTCCTTACCTGTCGAAGATTGCTCGACGCGGACGTTCTGTGGCTCAGGGTGAACTGTAAACCTCTTTAAGAACGAGGTCGCAGCAACTCCGCAGGTAAAGGTTATTAAACTGATAATCAGATTAACCGCAGTAGGTTTCATGGCGCCCCTCGTTCTGAGCTGGCTCAAGATAACCGCTTGCCAGGATGTTCGGCACCGGGAAGTCCTCACGAGTCAATGTGGCTCTCCACAGTTCAATGTTTTTCGCTCAGGCTGTTGCGTGCCCAATCTAACCTAATTCAAGCCCAGGGAAGTCGCCTCCAGGGTGGAGCTGCGCCTTCCCAGTCAACCGAAGCCATAAAGAGTCAGCGCCGGCTGCACAGATGAATATGTTTACCCTGCCGCTGGTCTGGTCGCGCTCCAGGGAAAAAAGATCAATAATGGGAGTAAATAACGGCAGACCTTGGGACCGCTCCTCATGAGATTGGCCGCGGCATTCTGTTGTGTGAATGAAAAAGGAGGTATCGCCGATGCGACGAATTTCAATTTCCCTCTCTGCGTTGATGTTGGCAGCTCTGTTCACCGGCATCGGCGGAACCGCGCAAACACCTGAACGGCCGGTGGTGCTGAAAGTGCAACTGCGCAATGAGGCAATTACCCCGGTCACGGCGCGATTTCTGACTCGCGCGATTCGCCAGGCCGAAGAGCAGCGGGCCGCCGCGCTCGTGATTATGCTGGACACGCCGGGAGGCTTGGTTGACTCGACGCGCGAGGTGGTCGGCGCAATTCTTCAAAGCAGAGTGCCGGTGGTGGTTTACGTGGCTCCGGCCGGAGCGCGGGCCGCCTCGGCCGGCGTCTTTATCACCATGGCTGCGCACGTAGCGGCGATGGCTCCCGGCACCACGATCGGAGCCGCGCATCCCGTGCAGATCGGCGGTCTGCCCGGCTCGCCGCCACCGCAACCGGAGCGACAAACAGAAGAGAAAAAGGATGGTGAGCCTCAGCCGCGGACCACCACGCCGATGGAAGACAAGATTCTCAATGACACGGTCGCCTGGGCGCGGGCGATGGCGGAGCTGCGCGGAAGAAACGCCGACTGGGCGGAGCGCGCGGTCAGGGAAAGCATTTCCGCCCCAGCCTCGGAAGCGCTAAAGGAAAATGCAGTTGATTTAATCGCCGACGATATCAACGACCTGCTCGGCAAGATCGAAGGGCGCGAGATCAATCTGATCGGCACCAGGTTGAACCTACGGGTCGCCGGCGCTGAGGTGCGCGCGCAAGAGATGTGGTGGGGCGAACGCGTCCTGGCCCTGCTGGCGAATCCGACGATTGCGTTCCTGCTGTTGATTTTCGGTTTTTACGGAATTCTTTTTGAACTGTATACGCCCGGTTGGGGAGTCGGCGGAACGGTCGGAGTGATCTGTCTCGTGCTTGGCTTTTTCGCGTTGTCGGTGCTGCCGATCAATTACGTCGGTCTGGCATTGATCGCCATTGCGCTGGCGATGTTCGTGGCTGAAGCCTTCGTGCCGAGCTATGGATTTCTGACGCTTGGTGGGGTGATTTGCCTGATTCTCGGTGGTGTCATGCTCGTGGACTCACCCGCCGGCTTCATGCGCATCTCGCTTTGGACGCTTGTTCCGGTGGCGCTGGCGACGGCGGCCATTACCTTTTTCCTCGTCGGCAGCATTGTCAGATCACACCGCACACCGGTGCGCACGGGGAGCGAGGCCATGATCCACGCGGCAGCGATCGCGGATGAAGACTTCGTGGGTGACGACTCGCATTACCGCGGGCGCGTGCGGAGCCATGGGGAATTATGGACTGCAATAAGCGACCTGCCAGTGCGGGCGGGTGACGCGCTACAGGTTGCGCGCCGCGACGGCTTGACCCTGTACGTGCAACCTGCGCCGCAGCCCGCCACGGTCTTAGCCATCACCAAGGAACAGGAAAAGCATATTGCCTAGTCGGAGTAGGAATGATCATTACTAATCACCCCCTCCACAGATCCGGACGAGCGCTACTAACGCATCCGGCTCCTGCCTTAGGTGATGACGCCAAGTCGCCTGAGCGGATAAGGGTGATGCA
>Ga0187893_10003912_pt1 | contig 29231 bp, 18 predicted proteins | sample MA1701074metaG_FD_139574 | JGI IMG/M metagenome (GOLD analysis project Ga0187893, IMG submission 139574) | White microbial mat communities from a basaltic lava cave in the Kipuka Kanohina Cave System on the Island of Hawaii, USA - MA170107-4 metaG ...
ATCCCCAGCCCCGGCCCCTGCGGCACCACGAGATGGCCCTGCGCGTAGTCGACGCGGCGCGCCACCACGTCGTCGGCGTACAGCCGCGGGCCGACCGGGTCGCCCGGGTGGTCGAGGCGCGGCAGGCTGGCGCCGAAGTGGGCCTGCGCGGCGGTGCCGATCGAGAGCTCCTGCGTCGTTCCGATCAGGACGTGGACGCCGAACGCCTCGGCGAGCGCGGCGAGCCGGCGCGCCGGGCCGATCCCGCCGATGAAGACGGTGCAGACGTTGAAGATGTCGACGCACCCCTTCTCGAGCATGAGCCGCGCCTGCAGGAAGCTGTAGCAGTGCTCGCTCACCGGGAGGTCGACGCGGCGGCGCACCTCGAGCAGCCCCTCGAGGTCGTTGCGCGGCGCCGGGCTCTCGACCAGCTCGACGTCGAAGCGCGCGAGGCGCCGCGTCGCCTCGACGGCGCGCCGCCATGGCACGAGGTTGCTAAAGTCGAGCGACTTGATCTTCACGCGCTTCCCGTGCTTCTCGCGCACCGATTCGAGGAAGAGCTCGTCGGCCGCGAGGTCGAGCCCGGCGTAGAGGCGGATAAGGTCGAAGCCCTCGGCCAGCCGCTCGCCGACGCTCTCGACGTTGTGCTCGACCTCGGCCTTCGACCGGTGGCGGAAGATCGGGTAGCAGACGCGCAGCCGGTCGCGCACGGCGCCGCCCAGGAGCTGGCTCACCGGCACGCCGAGCCTCTTCGCGGCGAGGTCGTGCAGTGCGACGTCGATCCCGCAGCGGATCACTGCGCTCATGTCGTACATGAACATCGCCTCGGGGAACATCTCGAGGACGAGCTGCTCGAGCGCGTTGAGCTGCATCGGGTCGCGGCCGACCAGCAGGCGGCGCAGGTTCTTGGAGAGGTCGCGCAGGTCGGGCATGTAAAGCGGCAGGTGGCCGAGGTCGGACATCTCGCCCAGCCCGACCAGCCCGGCGTCGCTCTCGAGCTCGACGATCACGTGGCGCGAGACGAAGCCGGTTCGCCGCTTCACGGCGACGGGGGAGAGTCGGAGGTCGGTGATCCTCACTTCGTCGGCTCCGCGCGATCCGGGACCGGGACGATAGCCGGCGTCCCGCGCACGAGCAGCAGCACCAGCAGCAGCGCGAGCGGGTGCATGAAGCTGTTCCAGACCACGACCGGCGTGTAGCCGACGTGCTCGACGATGCGTCCGGTGAAGAAGGTCGCGAGCAGCCCGCCGATCGTCGCTCCGGTCCCTGTGAGTCCCGTGCACGAGGCGACCGCGCCGCCGCGCAGGAGATCGGCGGGGAGCGTGAGCATGCTGCTCGCCCACGCCTGGTGGGCGAAGGTGGCGACGCTCACGAAGGCGAGCATCAGCGCGGGGCCGTCGACGAACGCCGAGCCGACCGCGACCGGCATGAGTGCGGCGCTGCCCACCATCACCGCCTTGCGCGCGCGCACGACCGGCCAGCCGCGCCGCACCAGCCAGCTCGACGCCGCGCCGCCCGCGATCGAGCCGAGGTCGGCGGCCGCGAACGGGATCCACGCCGTCGCGCCGATCTGCATCAGCGTGAAGCCGAAGTGGTCCTTGAGCCAGCCCGGCAGCCAGAACACGTAGAACCACCAGACCGGGTCGGAGAGGAAGCGGGCCACGATCAGCCCGAGGACGTCGCGGCGGCCGGTGATCTCGCGCCACGGGACCGGGCGCGCGTCGTCGGGCGATCCGCTGCCTGCTTCACGCAGGAGCGCGCGCTCGGCCTCCCCGAGGCGCGGGTGTTCGTGCGGTGCGCGGTAGAGGACGAGCCACGCCGCGAGCCAGACGAATCCGAGCGCCCCGGTCACGACGAACGCCGCCTGCCAGCCCCACAGGGTGGTGATGGCCGCCACCAGCGGAGCCGCCACCACCGCGCCGGTGGCGCTGCCGATGTTCCAGATGCCGGTGGCGAAGGCGCGCTCCGCCGGAGGGAACCACTCGCGGGTGCACTTGGCGGCGCCGGGCCAGTTGCCCGCCTCGCCCAGTCCCAGCAGGAAGCGGCAGACGCCGAAGCTCGCCGCTCCGCGCGCGAGGCTGGTCACCATCCCCGCGATCGACCAGACCGTGATCGTGAGCGCGAAGCCGCGCCGCGTCCCGATCCGGTCGAACAGCCACCCCGACGTGAACTGCCCGATCGCGTAGGCCACCTGCCACGCGATCACGATCGCCGCGTAGGTCTCGTCGCTCCAGCGGTAGAGCTCCGACAGGTGCGGCTTGAGGACCGAGAGCACCTGCCGGTCGATGTAGTTGATGAGCGTCGAGAGGAACAGGAGCGCGAGGATCCAGTAGCGCAGCCTGCCGATCGGTCGCTTGGCGGGCACGACGGCTCCTGGCGCGCCTCGGGTTCGCCGCTCCGGGGCCGGGATGATAGGGGGCGCGGACGCCCCCGACCCTCAGGCCCCGAAGGCGTTCACCGCCTCCACGACCGCCTCGAGGTGGTCGGGCCGCAGGTCGGGGTGGATCGGCAGCGAGAGGAGCTCGGCGGCGGCGCGCTCGGCCTCCCGGGGGACGGCGGGGACGGCGGCGGCGGCGAAGGCCTGCATGCGGTGCAGCGCGCGCGGATAGTGGATCAGCGTCTCGAGGCCGCGTCCGGCGAGGAAGGCGCGCAGCTCGTCGCGCGCCGTGCAGCGCACGGTGAACTGGTGCCAGGCGTGGCCGGCGCCCGCACGCTCCTCGGGCAGCCTCACGCGCGGATTCTCGATCCCCTCGAGGTAGCGCCGCGCGTGGCGCCGGCGGCTCTCGTTGTCCTGCGGCAGCCGCGGCAGCCGCACGCGCAGGATCGCGGCGTGCAGCTCGTCCAGGCGCGAGTTGCGTCCCGGCTCGCCGAAGTCGTAGCCGGAGCCGTCGCCGCTCGCCGGGATCGCACCGTAGTTGCGCAGGCGCCGCAGCCGCCCGGCGAGCTCCCCGTCCTGCGTCGTGAGCGCGCCCGCGTCGCCGAACGCGCCGAGGTTCTTCGTGGGGTAGAAGCTCCACGCCGCCGCCGCGCCGAAGCTCCCCGCCGGCCGGCCGTGCAGCGTCGCGCCGTGCGCCTGGGCGCAGTCCTCGAGCACCGGCAGCCCGGCCTCGCTCGCCAGCCCGAGGATCGGCTCCAGGTCGGCGCACTGGCCGAAGAGGTGCACCGGCACGATCGCGCGCGTCCTCGGGGTGACCGCGCGCGCCAGCGCGGCCGGGTCCATCGTGAGCGTGCCGGGATCCACGTCGACGAGCAGCGGCCGCGCGCCGGCGGCGAAGACCGCCATCCCGGTGGGGGCGGCGGTGAGCGCCGGGATCGCCACGTCGTCGCCCGCCTTCACGCCGAGCGCTCGCAGGCCGAGCTCGAGCGCGTCGGTGGCGTTGGCGACGCCGATCCCGTGCGCGGCGCCGACGTAGGCGGCGAACTCGCGCTCGAAGGCGGCGACCTCCTCCCCGAGCACGTACCAGCCGCCCTGCAGCACGCGCCTCACCGCGTCGAGGATCTCGCGCTCCTGGCGCGCGAAGCCCTGCCGCAGGTCGTGGAACGGCCGTCGCGGCCGGTCGGCGGGAGCGCTCATCGCCGCCGCGCCTTCCGCGGAATTCCCGCGCCGCGCCGGCGCGCCGTCGCCGCGCCGCCGGGAGCATCGCGCCGCGCCGGCTTCCTGCGCCGCGCCGGCGCGTCGACGTAGTGGACGAGGTTCGCCTCGTAGTAGCGGATGGTCCTCTCGAGCCCCTCGCGCAGCGGCACGCGCGGCTCCCAGCCGAGCTCCTCGCGGATGCGCGCGGCGCTGCCGAAGTAGCTGCCGATGTCGATCGCCTGCTTCTCGGGGGGCCACGGCACGAAGGTGATGCGGCCGCGGCCGGCGATCTCCACCATGAGCTCCGCCAGCTCGCGAAGGCTCACGGGAGGGGTGCCGGCGAGGTTGAAGAAGCGGCCGTCGGCGCGCTCGTCGGCGGCCGCCAGCAGGAAGGCGTCCACGACGTCGTCGACGTAGTTGAGGTCGCGCTGCTGGCTGCCGTCGCCGTAGAGCTTGATCTCGCCCCCCTCCACGACTGTGCGCAGGAACCACGGCACGAACCCCTGGCGGTCGTGGCGCACGAGCTGCCCCGGCCCGAAGGTGTTGGTGAGCCGCAGCGAGACGGCGCGCACGCCGTAGACCTCGTGGTAGAGCAGGTGGTACCACTCGCCGGCGGTCTTGTTGATGCCGTTGACGTCGACCGGCCGGAGCGGGTGGTCCTCATCCACCGGCAGGTACTGCGGCCGCCCGTACTGCTGGCGCGAGCCGGCGAAGACCACCTTCACGTCGCGGTTGCGGTGCCGGCACGACTCGAGGATCGAGAGCTGGCTGCGGCAGTTGATGTCGAGATCGGTGAACGGATCGGACATCGAGTCGATGTGGCTCACCTGCCCGGCGAGGTTGAACAGGTAGTCGCGGCCGCGGATCAGGTAGTCGATGGCGCTGCGGTCGCGCACGTCGGCGATGTTCACCTCGATGCGGTCCTCGATGCCGGCCACGTTGAATCGGTTGCCGCCGTAGCCCGGGATCATCGAGTCCATGAGGGTGACGCGCGCGCCCAGCCCGACCAGCCGCCGCGCGACGTTGCTGCCCAGGAAGCCGAGCCCGCCGGTCACGAGCACGCTGCGGCCGGCGAAGGCGCGCTCGACGTCGACGCGCGCCGTCATGCGCCCTTCGTGACCTTCCCGCGCACGATCAGCTCCCACCAGAGGCGGCCCATGTCGCGCGCCACGCGCGCCACGCGCGCGAGGTTGAAGAACTGCGACCGGCCGTGCAGCCGATGGTAGTGGTGCACCGGCACGTGCGCGATCCGGAAGCCGTTCTTCTCGAGCTTGGTGACGAGCTCGACGCAGATGATGCCCGAGTTGCGCGTGAGCTCGATCCGGTCGAACACGGCGCGGCGCAGCAGACGGAAGTCGCAGTCGACGTCGCGCGCGCGCAGCCCGAACAGGAGCTTCACGGACCAGTGGTAGAGACGCCCGATCACGATGCGGTGCAGCGGATCCTGGCGCGCGATCTTCCAGCCGTTCACCAGGTCGTTCCCCTCGCGCGCCCCCCAGAGGAGCGCCAGCTCCCGCACGTCGTACTGCGCGTCGCCGTCGGTGTAGAAGATCCACTCCTTGCTGGCGGCCGCGAAGCCGGAGCGCAGCGCCCCGCCGTAGCCGCGGTTGCGTTCGTGCGTCACGACGCGCAGCCGCGGGTAGCGCGGCCTGAGCTCGTCGAGGATGCGGCCCACGTGGTCGGGGCTGCAGTCGTTGACGACGATGATCTCCCAGTCGTCGGTGAGCTCGCGCAGCACCGACTCGGAGAGCACCACCAGGCTCGCGATCGTCCCCCAGTCGTTGTAGGCCGGGAAGAAGACCGAGATGCCCGGCCGCTTCGCCTCGCCGCCGCCCGGTTCGGATGCCGTCGCCCGCACGGGGGCGGAGTGTACCCGCGCGCCCCCGCGCCGGCCGGCGGCGGCACGCTCATTTCCCGTCGATCGGGAACGGTTTGCGCAGCACCGCGAACAGGGAGAGCCCGAAGGGGAGCAGCGCGCGCTGCGCGAGGCGCGCCTCCAGGCGCGTCCACGCGGCGAGGAGCGCGTTGAGCGGGGCGGGCGGGAGCGCGACGTCGGAGCGGGCCGGCCCTCCGCGCGAGAGGCGGCGCACGACCCACGCCGCCGGCAGCAGCGCGCAGTGGAACCACGCCAGCTTCTCGACCTCGAGGCCGGCGGCGGCGGCCAGGCGGCGCACGTCGCCGCGCGTGTAGCGGCGCGCGCCGTGCACCGCGTCGTCGTGCGCCCCGCGCAGCGCGGGGTGGGCCGGCAGGTGGAGCAGCACGGCGCCGCCCGGTCGCACGACGCGCGCGAGCTCGGCCAGCGCGCCGGCGTCGTCGTCCACGTCGCGGTGGTAGAGCACGTCGGCGGAGACGACCGCGTCGCAGGCGCCGGAGCGCACGGGAACGCGCTCGACGGCGCCGCGCGCGAGGTTGCGCAGCCCGCGGCCGCGCGCCAGCCCGAGCGCGAGGGGCGAGAGGTCGAACCCGGCGAGGCGCGCTCCCGGCAGCGCGCGCCCGAGCGCCTGCAGCAGCCCGCCGGTGCCGCAGCCCGCGTCGAGCACGACCGGCGCCCCGGTCTCCCCGTCGCGGCGCGCCGCGCGCGCGAGCGCGCGCCGGAGCGCGGTCGAGAAGAGCGCGTGCACGCCCCGGTACCAGAAGTGGCGGGTCTCGTGGCGGTGGATCCGCGCGTACTCTTCGGGTTGCACGGCGCGAGTGATACGTTCCCGCGCGCCGTCGCGAAACCGTGGGGACCGGCCGCGCATGGATCCTGGCTCCGAACGACCGCGCCGAGCGTGGCCGTCGACGCTGGCGGCGCTCGCGCTCTACGGGGCGATCGCGGCCGTGCTCCTCGCCGGAGCGCTGCGCGGCTGGGAGAAGCTCGGCGGCAAGGACTGGAACGCCTTCCTCGGCCAGGCGCAGGCCGAGGCGACCACGCTGATCGACCACGGCCAGTTCCCCGCCTGGAACCCGTGGCGGCGCGGCGGCCAGGTCTCCTTCGCGCAGCCCGAGTCGATGCTGCTCTCGCCGGTGACGCCGCTCGCCCTCCTCTTCGGGGCGAACGCGGCGTTCAAGCTGCTCCTGCTGCCGCTCTTCGTGGCGGCGGCGATGGGGATGAGGGCGCTCGCGGGCGATCTCGGGCTGGGCGGCGCGGCGCGCCTCCTCGCCGGCGCGATCTACATCTCCGCCAGCGTCCTCCCGCTCTACGTGAACGGCGGCCTGCCCAACTGGCTGCACGGCATGGCGATCCTGCCCTGGCTCGTGCTCGCCAGCCGCCGCGCGGCGACGAGCCGCCGCTGGCTGGCCGGCGGCGCGGCGCTCTACGCGGGGCTCCTCCTCTGCGGCAACGTCCACCACTTCGTCTTCTTCCCGCTGCTGCTCGCGGTCGAGGCGGCGGCGCGCACGCTGCAGCAGCGCAGCGCGCGCCCCCTGCTCGCCACCGCCGCGCTCGGGATCGCGGGGGTCGCCTTCTCGCTGGTGCGGCTGGTCCCGCTGCTCGAGCTCTTCTCCGAGTTCCCGCGCCGGCTCGACGCGAGCGGCCGCTTCATGCCGCTCGCGCTCGTGGCTCGCTCGCTGCTGCAGCCCCATGCACCGGGGATCGACGGCGAGCTGCGCGTCGTCGTGACGGAGGGGAGCGTGCTCTACTGGGTCGACTGCGGCGCCTACGTCGGGCCGGTGGTCGCGCTCCTCGCCGCGGCCGGCGTCGTGCTCGCGTGGCGGCGCGCGTGGCCGTTCGCGCTGATCGGCGCGCTCTTCCTCTGGCTCGCGCTCGGCTCGGGCGTCGAGCCGTCGCTGTGGGACGCGCTGCGCCGGCTGCCGGTCTACGCCTCGATGCAGGCGCCCGAGCGGTTCATGGGCCTCCTCGTCTTCGCGCTCGCGCTGCTCGCCGCCTGCGCCGGCGAGCGGATCGACGGCTGGCTCGCCCGCCGCGGCGCCCGCGCCCGCCTCGCCGGCGGCTGGATCGTGCTGGTCGCCGCCATCGCGCCGCTCCTCGCCGTCAACCCCTCGATCGCCGACGGCGCCTTCCCGGTCGAGCCGCCGCGCGACGTTCCGCCATCGACGCTGCTCGCGCGCGGGCCGCCGCCCCCTCCCTTCACGCAGCGCCGCTTCCCCGCGATCCCGCAGCAGTGGGGCGGTCCGCTCTACGAGGCGGTCCTGCGCAACGCCGGCAACGTCGACGGCCAGTCCGACGTCCCCTCGCGGCGGGCGGCGCTCGCCGCCGGCGACCTCGGCTACCGCGGCGAGCTCCATCTCGCCGCCGGCCACGGCGAGCTCTCCGGCGAGATCACCCCCAACTCGATCCGCGTGCGCGCGGAGCTGACCGCCCCCGACCAGCTCGTGGTCAACCAGACTTTCCACCCCGGCTGGAGGCGCGCCGGCGGCGGCGAGCCGTGCGTCGCGCGCGACGGCCTGCTCGCGCTGCCGCTCGCGGCGGGCGCGCACGAGCTCGAGCTCGAGTACGCGCCGCGCTCGATCCCCGCGGGCGCGCTGCTCTCGCTGCTGGCGCTGGCCGCGCTCGCGCTGTGGGCGCGCGCGCGGCGCCGCGCCGCGGCCGATTCGCGCGAGGCGGCGCGGATCGACGTGCTCGCCCTGCTCTCCCACGCCCTCCTGATCGGCGGCGTGGTCGCCTGGTACGCGGCGCGGGAGCCGTCGGAGGCCGGCGCGCCGCCCCGTCCGTGGCAGGAGCTCGCGACGACGGTCGATCCGGCGAGCGGCCCCGACGCGCTCCAGCGCGCGATCGACGCGGCGGCACCCGGCGCGGTGATCCGCGTCCCGCCCGGCGACTGCGGCGCCGCGACCGTGCGCCGCGGCGTGACGCTCGTCGGCGATCCGCAGCGTGCGGCGACGGTCCGCCGTCTCGCCGTCGAGGACCTTCCGGCCGGCGAGACGGTGACGGTCGTCGGCCTGCGGTTCGCGGCCGCCGACGCGGGCGCGGTGCGCGGGGAGCTTCGGATCGAGCGGTGCGCGGGGATGGTGGTGATCGCCACTTCCGGACTGGAGAGCCGCGCGTTCCTCGAGCGGGCCGAGGATGGGCGGCCGGCCGTCGCCGAGTTCTCGGTCCGCTCGAGCCAGCGGGTGTTCCTCGCCGGCCACCACGAGACCTGGCGCGCGACCCTTCACTCCAGCCGGGTCGCCTTCTCGCACGCGGTGTTCCACGAATCGGAGCGGGATTCCCCCGCCGTCGTCGCGGACGGGAGCGTCGTCCTGTTCAACCGGTGCGGGTTCATGGGGTCTCACGACCTGGCGATCGACCAGGTCGGAGTGCGGCTGAGCGCCGGCTCGCACGCGATCATTTCCGGCTCGGATCCTCCGGGCTTCGGCGCCGACGCCACCTCCTCGGTGCGCGACCTGGGAAGGCGTCCTTTCGAGCTCTGGTTCGATCCCGCTCCCGGGACGCCGGGCGGCGTCGAGCTGGTCGTGCGCGGGCCGTTTCGCGCGCGCGGAACGCTGATCGTCGGGCGGCGTCCCGCGTTCCTGCCGCTGCCGGACGGCGATCCGCCGCAGTGGCTCGGCGTCGCCTTCGACGGCCGCCAGACCCTCTACCCGATCGAGCTCGATCCGACGGGTGAGCTCCGGGTCCCCGTCCCGCGCTTCAGTTCCGCCTTCGCTCCGGGCGACGGCCTCTACGTGCAGGCGTTCCTCGAGAGCGGGAGCGATCCGGCCGTGCGCCTCTACTCGCTGATGGACGGCGGACCGGTGGTGCCGCCGCGGGAACGCGATCGCTGACTCGATCGGCGGCGGAAGGAGTCCGAGGACGCGCGACGCCGCGCGCGTCCGACGACGTCAGTCCCCCCACGGGTCGGCGGGGGCGACGCCGCCCTGCTCGGCGGCCTGCTGCTCGGCGATCAGCCGCCGGTAGTAGCCGAAGAGCGAGACGAGGACGGAGGCGACCGGCACGGCGAGCAGCGCGCCCACCAGGCCGTAGACCTGCTTCCCGGCCAGCAGCGCGAAGACCACGATGATCGGGTTCATGCTGGCGCTGTGGCCCAGGATGTTGGGATTGAGCAGGTAGGCCTCGATGGCGTGGATCACGCAGATCCAACCCACCACCAGCACGGCGCCGCCCACCGACCCCTGCGCGAGCGCGAGCACGACCATCGGTACCGTCGAGAGGATCACCCCGAAGATCGGGATCATCGAGAGGATGCCCGCCAGCACCGAGAGGAGGACCGCGTAGCCGGCGAGGTTGGTGGCGTCCGTCGTGCGGCCGATGAACCAGAGCCCGGGGAAGGTGAGCACCGCGTTCACGATGCAGATGATCACCTGCCCGCGGATCGCGCCGGAGAGGCGGACGTCGATCCGCTGCAGCACACGGGTGTAGTCCTCGCGGTACTGCGGCGCCATGAGCGTGCCCATGTAATCGCGGATGCGCGGGAAGAAGACCAGGAAGAAGGCGGTGAGCATCAGCACCATGAAGAAGTCGAAGATTCCGCGCACCAGGCCGGCCAGCAGCCCGGTCACGAGACCGCCCACCTTCTTGAGCTCGTCCTGCACGAACGTCCGCGCCGAGTCGACGGCGCTCACGAAGTAGGCGTTGAGCGTGCCCACGTACTCCTCGCGCTGCACCGCGGCGGCGACCCGCGTGCCGCAGTTGCGCGCGAAGAGCTGCACCTGCGGGTCGGTCACGGGGAGCCCGAGGTGCTTCGTCACCAGCTCCGGCACGATCTCGCGCTCGACGCGCGCGGCGACCTCCTTCGCCGGTCCCGGCTTCTCGAGCTCGACGTCGATGATGTTGCGCAGGTCGCTCTTCATCGCCCTGCCCTGCGCGTCGTCGAAGCGGCGCGGCGGCGCGCCGTCGCCGGCCGGCTCCGGCTCCGCCCCGCCCTCGTCGCCGCCCGGGACGGCGGGCGCGGGCCCGGGCGCCCCGTCGCCCGCGGGCTCGAGCGCCTCGGCGCCGACGGCGGCGGGCGGGGTTCCGTCGCGCGCCGCGCCCGCCGGCGTCGCGGGCCGGCCGCGCGCGCCGAGGTCGACGTTGATGGCGATGAGCTGCACGACCGCGGGGGGAGCGGGGGCCGCGGCGCCCGGCGCGGCCGGCTTCTCCTGCTCCGGAGGCGTCGGCGGCGGCAGCTCGATCCCCTCCGGCGGGACGAACGGCTCGAGCGTTCCCAGGGCGAGCGCGTCGACGTCGGCGAAGAGTCCGACGCGCGCGGTCTCCGACAGCGACTGCACCTCGAGCATGCGCACCACGAACGCGTCGACCCGCTTGCGCTGCTGCCCGAGCTTCTCGAACAGCGTCGGCACGTCCTGCGCGAGTTTGCCGACCTGCTCGGCGAAGTTCCCGAACAGGGGCGGGATGGTCCACCATCCGACCACGAACAGCACGATGTAGACCGAGATCACCGCCAGCCAGCGCGGCGGCCGCCAACTCCCGATCGGGATGCGCTCGAGCCGCGAGACGACCGGATAGATGAGGAAGGCGAAGAAGACGGAGAGCACGAAGGGGAGCAGGACCGAGCGGAACACGATCAGGATCGCGAGCAGGAACAGGATCATCGCCGTGCGCGGCAGGTGGCGCACGAAGCGGTGCGCGCGCGGCGCGTCGCCGGAGGTGGGCGCGACCGGCGTCGCGGGAGGGGCGGGCGTCACCGGGGTCTCGCCCGCCGACTGCGGAGCGGACGCCGTGGGGGGGTCCTTCCGTGGGTTCACTCGGTTCGCTTCCTGCCTCGAGGGTGCGGCGGACGGCGCGAGAGCTTACGCGCCGACCGGCTGCTACGCTCTCGCGCCCCATGAAGCTCGCCGTGTCGCGCGCCCCGCTGCGCCTCGAGGACCTCGCTCCGGTCCTCGCCGGCGAGCGCGTGTCGGTCGCGTTCGCGCCCGAGGTGCGCCGGAGGATCGCCGCCGGACGGCGGGTCGTCGAGCGCGCCCTCCGGTCGGGCGAGACCCTCTACGGCATCAACACCGGCTTCGGGAAGCTCGCCCGCGTCCGCATCTCCGACGCCGAGCTCGAGCAGCTCCAGGTGAACCTGCTGCGCAGCCACGCCTGCGGGGTGGGGGAGCCGCTGCCGGCCGCCACGGTGCGCACGCTGATGCTCCTGCGCGTGCGGACGCTGGCGACCGGCCGCTCGGGGGTGCGCCTCGAGCTGGTGCAGAAGCTGGCGGAGCTGCTGGCGGCCGACGTGGTGCCGGTCGTGCCGTCGCAGGGCTCGGTCGGGGCCTCGGGGGACCTCGCGCCGCTCGCCCACCTCGCGCTCGCGCTGATCGGCGAGGGCGAGTGCGAGCTCGAGGGCGAGCGCATGGCGGGGGCGAAGGCGCTCGCGAAGGCGGGCATCGCGCCGATCGCGCTCGCGCCCAAGGAGGGGATCTCCCTCATCAACGGCACGCAGGTGACCACGGCGCTCTGCTGCGAGGCGCTGCTGCGCGCCGAGAACCTGGCGCGCCACGCCGACCTCGCCTGCGCGCTCACGATCGAGGCGCTGAAGGGCACCGACAAGGCGTTCGACCGCCGCATCCACGCCGCGCGCCCGCACGCCGGGCAGCGCGTCGCCGCAGCCAACCTGCACGCGCTGCTCGCCGGCAGCGCGATCCTGCGCTCGCACGCCGACTGCGACCGGGTGCAGGATCCCTACTCGATGCGCTGCGCGCCGCAGGTGCACGGCGCCTGCCGCGACGCGCTCGCCGAGGCGCGCCGAACGCTCGAGATCGAGATCAACGCCGCCACCGACAACCCGCTCGTCTTCGCCGAGCAGGGCGAGATCCTCTCGGGCGGCAACTTCCACGCCCAGCCGGTCGCCGCCTCCGCCGATCGCATCGCCGCCGCGGTGGCCGATCTCGCCTCGATCAGCGAGCGGCGCATCGAGCAGATGGTGAACCCCGACCTCTCGGGCCTGCCGGCGTTCCTCACTCCGCAGCCCGGCCTCTGCTCCGGTTTCATGATCGCGCAGGTGGCGGCCGCGGCGCTCGTCTCCGAGAGCAGGTCGCTGTCGTTCCCGGCCGCCGTCGACTCGATCCCGACCTCCGCCAACAAGGAGGACCACGTCTCGATGGGCCCGATCGCGGCGCGCAAGGCGCTGCAGATCGTGGTCAACGCCGAGCGCGTGGTCGCCATCGAGTTCCTCGCCGCCGCGCAGGCGCTCGACTTCGAGACCGGGCTCGAGACCACCCGGCCGCTCGCGGCCGTGCGCCGCTTCATCCGCCGCACCATCCCCCGCGTCGAGGCCGACCGCGCGCTCTCCGGCGACGTCGAGCAGACCGCGCGCTGGGTGCGGAGCGGCGACCTCGTGGCGGCGTCGGTGCGGGCCGGAGGGGTGGTGCGGTAGCCGCGGCGGCGCATGACGACCCCGCGACCCGCGGCCTGCCGGCTCCTGCTCGCGCTGGTCGGGGCGCCCATCGCCGCGGCGCTGCTCGTGCTCCTCGCCGAAGGGTGCGCGGCGCTCCTGGGCGACCCGCGCCCGCGCTACTTCACGGCGCGCGCGCCGGAAGGGGACGCCGGCGAGCTCGTCGCCTCCGACGCGCCGCCGATCGCGCGCACCACGTTCCGGACGCGGCGCTTCGCGGCGCGCCCGCCGGCGGGAACGCGCCGGATCCTCTGCGCGGGTGACTCGACCTGCTTCGGCTACCCCTTCGATCCGCCGGTGCCGTTCCCGTGCTGGATCGAGCTGCGGCTGCGGAGGCTGCTCCCCGGGCTCCCGATCGAGGTGGTGAATCTCGGCGCCAACGGATTCTGCAGCCGGGACGTGCTCGACCTGCTCGAGGACGTCGACGGCGGCGGCGCCGACGTGCTGGTCGTCTACGTCGGGCACAACGAGTTCCTCGACCGCAACCTCGGGCCGCTGGTCGACCCGCTGCGCGACGGAGCGCGGCGGCTCCTCGGCCGTTCACGCCTCGGCGCGCTGCTGCTGCGCGGCGCGGGCGCGGCTCCGCGCGCGGCCGCTCCGGAGGACCCCGCCGAGTCCGCGCTGGTCCGCGACGCGCCGGTGCTCACGCCGGAGCAGCGCGAGCGCGGCCGGCGCCGCTTCGGCGACCACCTCGCTCAAATCGTCGGCGCCGCGCGCGCCCGCGGCGCGGCGGTCGTGCTGGTCCACCCGGTCGCCGACCTGCGCGACAGCCCGCCGGAGCGCTCCTCGTTCTCGGCGGCCGCGCCGGCGGCGGAGCGGCGCCGGTTCCTCGATCTGCTCGCTCCGGCTCTCGAGCTCCGGCGCGGGCTCGAGGAGGCCGCCGGGAGAGGGGAGGGGGTCGAACCGGCGCGCCTGCGCGAGGCCTTCGAGCAGCTCGATCGCCTGGCGGCGATCGATTCCGGCGTGGCGCTGCTGCACTACGAGCGCGGGCGGCTCCATCTCCTGGCGGACGACCCGGCCGCGGCGCGACGCGAGCTCGAGGCGGCGCTGGACGGCGACGGCCACCCGCTGCGGGCGACCGGCGCGATCCATGCGGCGATCGACGGAGTCGCCGCCGCCGGGGGCGCGGTCGTGGCCGATCCGCGTCGCGGGATCGACGCGGAGGCCGCTCCGGGGATCCCCGGCCAGGACGGCTGGTTCGTCGACTACTGCCACCCCGACCTGCGCGGCCACGAGGCGATCGCCGAGGCGGTGCTGCGGGCGCTGGCCGGCGCCGACCTCCTCGCTCCGCGGGCGGAGTGGCGGTTCGGCGACGAGCCGACCCGCGACGAGTACCGGCGCGTGGCCGGCTACGACGCCAGCCGCCAGGCCGCGAGCATGGCGCGCGCGGCGCTCTTCGTCCTCGCGCAGCGCGGCTTCCGGCCCGGCGCAGCCGCGACGCTGGCGAGCGTCGAGGAGCGGCTGGCGATCTGCGTCCGCCTCTCGCCCGATTGCGCGCCGGCCTTCGCGGGACTCGGCATGATCCGCGCGTTGCGGCGCGAGACGGAGGCGGCGCTGCGCGACTTCGCGCGCGCCGCCGAGCTCGACCCGGAGGCGATCGAGGCCGTGGTCGAGGCGTACCAGTCCAATCCGGCCGTGCGCGAGGTCCTCGACGCGGCCGGGATCGGGGCCGTAGGGGGCCGGATGCGCCGCCGGGAGTGAGCGCGGCGTCGCGGCGCGCCGCTCAGCGCTGCCCGGTCGGTCGCGCGGGCGCGGCCGCCGGCGCGACCCGCCCAGCGAGCGCCTCCTGCAGCAGCGGCGAGCGCGGCCAGGCGTGGCCGCGGTGCTGGCGGAATCCCTCGGCGAAGGCGACTCCGTGCGGGCGGCCGCGCAGCGCGCCCCAGCGCTTCATGGTGGCGACGTAGTCGTCCTCGCCGTGCTGGCGCCGGATCCACTCGCGCTGGCTCGAGTGGCAGCCGAGCATGAGCTCCTTCATCGCCATCGCGGACGACACGTCCACCACGAACTCGGGCTCGACCGGCGCGCCCAGCGCGTCCACCAGCTCGAGCGGGTCGCAGTAATAGAGGTGGGGGACGCGCCCGGTCGGGCGTTCGTCCCCGTCGGAGGCGTACAGCCCCACCGGCGCGGCGAAGCACGCCTGCCGCACCAGGCGGCAGGTCTCCTCGTGGTCGGCGAGGTAGTCGGAGGGCGCGTGGGTGAGGACGACGTCGGGGTCGACCGCGCGCACGAGCGCGGTGGTGCGGCGCAGCAGCGCGTCGCAGTAGAAGATCTGGAAGTCGCGGGCCTCGAGGCAGGTGTACGCCGCCTTGAGCATGGCGGCCGAGCGGCGCGCCTCCTCGCGGCGCAGCGCCGCGATCGCCTCGCGATCGAGCGCCGCCGAGCCGAGGTCGCCCGGGCTCAGCGTGGCGACGTGCACCTTGAAGCCCGCCTCGTGCAGCAGGACCAGCGTGCCGGCGCACAGGATCTCGACGTCGTCGGGATGGGCGCCGACGGCGAGGACGCGGCGCGTGGCGACCGGCGCCATCGCTCATCCCCCGCCCGATCGCGCGCCGGCCGGTCGGGACCCCGGCTCCCCCATCCTCGCGGCGACCGCCTCGGCGGCGCGCAGCGCGCGCAGGACGTTGCCGCCGAGCAGCTTCTCGATCTCCCCGGCGGTGAAGCCGCGCGCGAGCAGCTCGCCGGTGATCGCCGGGAAGCAGGAGGCGTCCTCGAGCCCGACCGGCGTGGTCGGGATGCCGTCGTAGTCGGAGCCGAGCCCGACGTGGTCGATGCCGGCCACCCTGGCGACGTGCTCGAGGTGGTCGCAGACGTCCTTCAGGCCCCCGCGCTCCATCGGATGGCGCACCCGCCACTCCTCCATCGCCTGCGAGAGCTCCGCTCCCGAGAGGCCGCGCGCCCGCAGCTCGCGCCGGTGGGCGAGCGCCTGCCTCACGACCGCGGCCGCCGACGGCACCACGAACCCCGGGAAGAAGTTCACCATCACGACGCCGCCGTTGGCCGCGATCGCCCGCAGGATCTCGTCGGGCACGTTGCGCGGGTGGTCGACCAGCGCCGCGGCCGACGAGTGGGAGCAGATCACCGGCGCCGCCGACACGCGCAGCGCGTCGCGCATCGTCTCGACCGAGACGTGCGAGAGGTCGACCAGCATCCCGAGGCGGTTCATCTCGCGCACGACCTCCTCGCCGAACGGCGAGAGGCCGCCGTGCCGCGGGACGTCGGTGGCCGCGTCGGCCCACGAGGTGGTCTCGTTGTGGGTGAGCGTCATGTAGCGCACGCCGAGCGCGTGGAAGAGTCGCAGCACGCCGAGCGAGTCGTCGATCGCGTGGCCCCCCTCGACGCCGATCATGCAGGCGATCCGCCCGGCCGCCCGGATGCGGTCGACGTCGGCGGCGCGGTCGGCCATCTCGAGCTCGTCGGGGTAGGCGGCCGCCATGCGGCGGATCAGGTCGATCTGCTCGAGGAACGTCACGAGCGTCGACCGCTCGGCGTCGAACGGGACGAAGGCCGACCAGAACTGCGCTCCCACGCCGCCGCGCCGCAGGCGCTGCAGGTCGGTGTGGAACTGCGGCTGCGGCTCGCGCAGGTCGCCGTGGCGCGGGTCGGAGCCCCACTTCTCGCGCAGCTCCCAGGGCAGGTCGTTGTGGCCGTCGACCACCGGGGCGCGCGCGTGGATCCGGCGCGCCTCCTGCGAGATCGGGGGCGACCCGCAAGCCGCCGCCATCCCGAGGGCCGCGATCGCCGCCCTCCATCGCCGCGGCCGGAGCACCGGCCGCCGGCGCGCCGCCACCGGAGCTTCGCCGTCGTTCATCCGAGGGATCCCTTCCTCATGTCCTGTCGAGTCTCGACCCGCACCTCGCCGGCGCGGTCGAGCAGCGTCGTGCGCCAGACCAGGTTGATCTTCACCTGCGGCCGCGAATCGCACTCGAGCGCGAGCCGCAGCGTCTCGCCGCCGCGCGCCTCGACCGGGCCGAGCGGCGGCAGCCAGATCTGCTCCCAGTGGGTGCGCGGAGCCCCGGGCGCGGTCGAGAGCCGCACCCTCGGCGCGTCGGCGACCAGCTCGCACTCCCACCAGAGCGCGAATCCGAAGAGCGGGGTCGCCCGCGCCAGCTTCCACTCGACGGTGGCGCGCCGCACGCTGCCGCCGCCCGCGCGGAAGTCGATCTCGTCCCAGGTCTGCGCCGCTCCGGCCAGGAGGTCGCCCGGACCGATCGACCGCACGTAGGCGTTGTGCAGCGAGACGCGGCGCGCGGCGCCGAAGTCGAGTCCGAAGCCGATGCGCGGCCAGACGTCGAGCTCGTCGAGCAGGCGCGCGCTCGTGACGGGGGCGACGTGCTGCCGCAGTCGCCGAGGGACGAGCACCCCGTCCGGCGCCAGCCAGCGGCGCGCGTCGCGCAGCGTCTCGAGCGCGTTCTCCTCGAGCGCGAGGTTCCCGAGCGTCTCGGAGACGACCACGTCGACGCGGGGCGGCCTGGCGACCTCGCGCGAGTTCGCGCGCAGGAACGTGCAATTGCGGATGCCGTTGGCCCTCGCGATCTCGCGCGAGAGGTCGAGCAGCTCGCTCTCCTCGCAGAGGACGCAGCGCTTCGCCCCCAGCCGGCTGGCGAGGAACGCCAGGAACCCGGTCCCCGAGCCGAGGTCGGCCACGGTGGTCCGGCCCGGCACGATCACGCGCTCCAGCGCCGCCGCGAACGCCTCGTTGCGCACGCGGTCGCCCAGGATCTGGCGCTGGAACTCGATGATCATCGCGGGCCGATTCTGCCGCCGGCGGCCGTGAGCGCGTCGTCGGGGAAGGGATCGCGGCCGTCGCGCGCGGCGCCGAGGACGAAGTAGGAGGAGGGGAGCACGAGTGCGTGGCCGCGCGCGACCAGCGGCGCGTGGTTGCTCCGTTCCCCCATGCGCGCGGCCGGATCGACGAAGCGGTAGGCGTAGGCCGGCGCAAAGGCGAGCCAGTCGGGCGACGGCTGGCCGCGCAGCAACGGGATGCGGCTCCAGGCCCGTGTGGCCGCCTCGCGCGTCGCCCCGGCCTGGCGCTCGAAGAGCCGCAGCTCGAGCGCGCCTGCGGCGGGAGCCGGCTTCACGCGCGCACCCTGCCGCGCGAGGCCGTGCGCGACGTGCAGCGCCCCGAGCCCGGAGGCGAGGCGCTCGATCTCGGCGGGGTCGAGCGCCTCGCCCGCGAGGCGCGCCTCCTCCGCGATCTCCTCGCTCGGCAGCGGCGTGTAGCGCGCCGTGGTCGCGATCAGGTGGACGTCGGCCGGCGGGGACTCGAGGAACGCCCGGCGCACCGGCGCCACGCACTGCACCGGGAGGCCGGTGTAGTAGGTGAGGACGAGGTGGTCGTTGGGCAGGCCGTAGAGGCGCGCGCCCGGCGCGAAGCGGCAGCGTCCGAGCACGTCGATGAGCTCGCGCAGGTCGCGCGCCCGGTCGCCGCGCCGCCGGTCGACCTCGGGGTCCTGCGCCGCGATCGGGCCGGCCGCCACCCGATAGGCCGCGGCGCCCGCGAGCACGAGCGCCGGCGTCGCGCGCGGCGCGGCGGCGCGCAGCAGCGCCGCGATCCCGACTGCCGCGAAGAGGAGCGCCGGCGGCGCCGCCACCAGCACGGCGCGCAGCTCGGAGTAGCTCGGCGCCGGGATCAGCAGCAGGAAGGCGAGCACGGCGGCCGCCAGCCAGGCCGCACCGAAGAGCAGCGCTCCGCGCGCCTCCGCGAGCGCCGCGCGCCTGCCCCCGGCGGCGGGGCGCGGGAGGAACGCCGCGAGCGCCGTTGCGCAGCCCGCGGCCAGCAGCGCCAGGAGCTGCACCCGCGTGGCCGACTCGAGGACGAAGAGGTCGTGGCGCAGATCGAGCAGCTCCCAGGCGCGCGGGAAGTGCGCGGCCGCGCCCCAGAAGCCGGTCCACCAGGTCCAGGGCAGGATGGCGGCGCACGCGATCGCGGCGGCCGCCGCCATCTTCCGGCCCGCCCGAGGCTGGCGCGCGAGCTGCGGGAGCCGGACGGCGGCGGCGGCGGCGAGGATGACGCAGCTCAGCGTGTGCGTGTGGAACAGGAGCGCCGCCAGTGCGCCGGCGGCGAGGAAGTCGCGCCACCGGCCGCGGCGGCTGGCGTTCCAGATCGCGAGCGCGGTGGCGGCGGAGAGCGCGAGCGTCGCCGAGTAGTAGCGCGCCTGCTGCCCGAACCAGATCAGCTTCCGGGAGAGCGCCGCCACCGCGAGCACGGCCAGCCCGACCTCCCACCCGCCGAGCGCGGCGCCCAGCCGGAAGAGGGCGAGAAGGAACAGCGCCGCGAAGAGCAGCGAAGGCAGGCGCGGAACGACGCTGCGCCGCACGAACTCGTCGCTCCCGTGCACGACTCGCGGCGCCGGCTCCGGCCGGTCGGGCGCGATGCCGGCCAGCTTGAGCGCCGCCGCGATCGCGTAGATCGGCAGCCATCCGTGATAGGTCGCGAAACCGTCGCGCGAGTAGTTGGAGTCGCGGAACTCGTACTCCCCGCTCTCCGGCCACGGATCGATCAGCGCGTTGGTGAAGAGCGGCAGCCCGAGGTACTCGCCGCGGGGGACTCCGTGGTCGAGCGTGCTCAGCGCGTCGATGCACGACTCGCCCTCGTCCATCCAGATCGGGTTGGATCCGAGGCCCGACGTGCGCACGACGACCCCGGCCGCGATCAGGAGCAGCGCGACACCGCCAAGGTAGAGCCGTCGACGCCGCATCGATCCACCGGAGAGCCGAGGGAGCAGACTTGTACCGCGGCCGCGGCGGCGGGGCGAGCCGCGCCGCGCGCCGCGGCTACACTCGCGCCATCGTCGTCGAGCCCCCAGGATCGCGCTCCATGTCGCACCCCCGCCCCGTCCGCGCGCCGCGCGGCGCGAAGCTCACCTGCCGCTCGTGGCTCACCGAGGCGCCCTGGCGGATGCTGCAGAACAACCTCGACCCCGACGTGGCCGAGGATCCCGACCGGCTGGTCGTCTACGGGGGAAGCGGCAGGGCGGCGCGGGACTGGGCGAGCTTCGACGCGATCCTGCGCGAGCTCGCCGCGCTCGGCGACGACGAGACGCTGCTCGTGCAGTCGGGCAAGCCGGTCGGCGTCTTCCGCACCCGGCGCGATGCCCCGCGCGTGCTGATCGCCAACAGCAACCTGGTGCCGGCGTGGGCGACGTGGGAGCACTTCCGCGACCTCGAGGCGCGCGGGCTGATGATGTTCGGCCAGATGACGGCGGGGTCGTGGATCTACATCGGCTCGCAGGGGATCGTGCAGGGGACCTTCGAGACCTTCCGCGCGGCGGTGGAGCGCTCCTTCGGCGGAGCGGGCGAGGGGCGCCTCGTCGTGAGCGGCGGGCTCGGCGGGATGGGGGGCGCGCAGCCGCTCGCCGCCGTGATGACCGGCTGCACGTTCCTCGCGGCCGAGGTCGACGGCGCGCGCATCGAGAAGCGGCTGAAGACGCGCTACCTCGACGAGCGCGTCGACGGCCTCGACGCCGCCATCGACCGCGCGCTCGAGCTCAGGGCGGCGAAGCGGGCGCGCTCGGTCGCCTGGCCCGGCAACGCGGCCGACCTGGTCGAGCGCCTGCTCGCGCGCGGGATCACTCCCGACCTGCTCACCGACCAGACCTCGGCGCACGACCTGCTGAACGGCTACGTGCCGCGCGGGATCGCGCTCGAGCAGGCGATCGACCTGCGCCGCGCCGATCCGAGGGAGTACCTGCGCCGCGCCGCGCGCACCGTCTTCGACCATGGCCGGGCGATGCTCGCGCTCAAGCGGCGGGGCGCCGTGACCTTCGACTACGGCAACAACCTGCGCGGCGAGGCGCGCAAGGCGGGGCTCGACGAGGCGTTCGAGATCCCCGGCTTCGTGCCCGAGTACGTGCGGCCGCTCTTCTGCGCGGGGAAGGGGCCGTTCCGCTGGGTGGCGCTCTCGGGCGACCCGGCCGACATCGCGGTGACCGACGAGACGGTGCTCGAGCTCTTCCCGCACGACCGGGGGCTGGCGCGCTGGATCCCGATGGCGCGCGAGCGGATCGCCTTCCAGGGGCTGCCCGCGCGCATCTGCTGGCTCGGCCATGGCGAGCGCGCGCGCTTCGGCGTCCGGATCAACGAGCTGGTGGCGAGCGGCCGCATCTCCGCGCCCGTCGTGATCGGCCGCGACCACCTCGACTGCGGCTCCGTCGCCTCGCCCTTCCGCGAGACCGAGGGGATGAAGGACGGCAGCGACGCGGTGGCCGACTGGCCGCTGCTCAACGCGCTGCTCAACTGCGCCGCCGGCGCCACCTGGGTCTCGATCCACCACGGCGGCGGCGTCGGCATCGGCAACTCGATCCACGCCGGCCAGGTGATCGTGGCCGACGGCACGCCGGAGGCGTCGTCGCGCCTCGAGCGCGTCCTCACCACCGATCCAGGGCTGGGCATCGTGCGCCACGCCGACGCCGGCTACGACGCGGCGATCGCGTGCGCGAAGGAGCGCGGCGTGCGGCTGCCCTGGAGGGAGTGAGGGCGGGCGGCGCCGTCCGCCGCGCGCGGCCGCGGCTCAGCGGCCGAGCCTTCGCGAGATCCTCGCCACGTCCTCGGCGCTCCACTTCTCGACCACCTCCACCGCCGAGTCGCGCAGCCCGACGGTCACGCCGCGCGGTCCGGCGACCGCGTCGCGGTCCGGATCCTGCGGCCTCCGCTTCCACACGAGCCGGTAGTCGCCGTTCACCGGCGCCCGCAGCTCGAAGGTGGTCGCGTCGACGCGCCGCGCCCCGGCGGCCGGGAGCTCCTTCCAGGCCTCGAGGAACTCGCGGCCGTCGGCCGCGACACTCAGCGTCAGGGTCGGCCCGAATCCGCGGGTCTGGAGCAGCCGCTCCGCGGGTCCCTCGACGCGCACGCGCACGACGGCGGCCGGCGCGAGCTCGATCTCCTGGAAGGACGGCTCGAAGCGGACGCTGCGGAAGCGATGGCGCGGGGTGCCGAGGATCAGCCACGATCCCGACACGGGCGTGGTCACGACGGCGCGCCCGAACGGGTCGGTGGTCCGCTCGACCGCGAGGATCCGGTCCTGCCCCGACACGAGGCGCAGGAGCGCGCGGGCGATCGGGCCGCCGTCCCCGTCCGACACGGCGAGCTCCACCTGCCGCAGGTCCCGCCGCAGGTCGATCGGATCGATGCGCGGGTCGACGGTCTCCTCGCCCTCCTCGAACCGGAAGCCGGCGATCGACGCGATCGGATCGGGGTGGCCGAGCTTCGAGAGCACGGCGAGCGTGCGCGGACCGGGCGGGCCGTGCACCAGGAAGCGCCCGTCCTCGGCGAGCTCGAAGCGCACGTCGCGCGCGGGCTGCGGAAGCGCGGTCAGCGCGAGGCCGTGCCGCGAGATCCCGGGATCGACCAGCAGCCGCCCGTGCGCCCAGCCGTTGCGCCGCAGCGTGAACTCGACGTCCCCCGCGCCGGCCGCGACGCGCAGCGGGACCGCCGCGCCGCCGTCCTGGAACTCGCCCTCGCGATGCCAGCGGTCGCGCGACGGCCAGACCTCGAGCGCCGGGGTCGTCGAGGTCGAGTGGATCGCGAAGCGTCCCTCGCGATCGGTGAGCGCTCTCCACGACCGCGGCTTCTCCCGCGACTCGGTCACGCGCACCTCGACGTCGGAGATGCCGTTCCCCTCCCGATCGACCGCGCGGCCGCCGGCGAGGAGCGGGACCTCGGCGAGCACGATCGTCCCGAGGTCGAGCTCGTCGGTCGGCTGGATCGGCGGCAGCCGCAGCGCGCTCGCGTGGCGCGCGCCCGTCACCCGCGGGGCGTCGAGGCCGACGAAGAGCTCGAGGCGGCACTCCACCGACCGGTCGGCCGGATTGCGCCGGCCCCGGTCCGATCGCGGCCCGCCGGAGTTGCGCGCCACGAACTCGGCGAGCAGCGCGGTCTCGATCGAGAGCGCGCCGTCCGGCGCGGCGCGCGCGGCGCGGATCCGACCCGGATCGGGGGCGAGCAGCTCGGGCCGGAACGGCCGCTCGGCCGAATGGGCGGCGAGCTGCCAGCGCACCTCGCCCGCCTCGAACGGCGCTCCGGAGGCGTCGACGACGAGCAGCCGGCAGCAGGGCGGCTCGGGCCGCGTCCGCAGCCGGAGCGTCACGTCGGCCGACTCGGCGCGCGGCGGCGCGGTCACCGTCGTCCGGGCCGCCTCGAAGCGGCCGTCGCGGCTGCGGGCGTCGAGCCGCACCGGCGCGCCCGCCTCCACCGTGAGCTCGATCGTCCGGCCCGCCGGGATCGTCGCCGGCCAGACGCGCTGAACCGGGATCGCGTCGCGCGTCCTCCCGTCGAGGGCCGCGAAGAGCTCGACGTCGCCGGCGAAGGGCTCACCCGGCTCCCCTTCGGCCCGCAGCCGCAGCGTGGAACGCGGCGGCGTGACGACGACGGCCGGCCTCGCGCAGCCGGTGCGCGGGTCGATCAGCGCAGGCGAGGGATCGCGGCAGACGAAGGCGAGGGCGGCGACCACCACCGCCTCGGAGGCGAGTCCGTCGGCGTCAAGATGGCGGGAGAGGAGCTCGCCGCCTTGGGCGAGGATCGCGCGGCCGTCGGGATCGGCGCTCCCGCTCCAGAGGAGCCTCGCCGGACCGCGCCACGGGTCGCCGCGCCGGATCGACTGCAGCGAGAGGGGGACGTCGCGCTGCGGCCGTCCGTCGGGATCGAGGGCGAGGAGCGTGAGCTTCTCGCGGCGCACGAGCCGGAGGAGGACGCGCTCCCCCGAGTCGAGTCGGAGCGCACGGCGGCCGCGCCGATCGCCCGCCTCCGCGACGACGATCGCCTCGAGCGGGCGCCACGGCAGCGCCGCGGTCCCGAGCGCGTCGAGCCCGACCGGATCGCCGTGCTCCTCGATCCACGGGTCGAGCCCGGGGTCGTGGCCGAGCAGGCGGTCCCATTCCTCGTCGGTCGCGCAATCGCGAGCCACCAGCCGGACCGCCGCGTCGGGGAGGGGACGCCCGGTCTCGCGCTCGGTCACGACGAGCGTCGGGCCGACGCCCTCCTCGACCGGTCCGGAGAGCCGCTCGATGACCGGCACATCGAGTCCGCGGTCGGGATCCGGAGCGAGCCACCCCTCCGCCGCGTGGGCCGCCACGGGCCAGTCCGACTCCTCCCGTTCGCCGGCCGACCCGTCGCCCGCGGCCGGCGGCGCGTCGGGAACCGGCGCCGGCTCGTCGAGCAGGACCCAACCCGCCGCCCCCAGCGCTCCGAACGCGAGGAGGAGGGTGATCGCGACGAGGATCCTCGGCTGCCGCACGCTGTCTCTCCGCGCTCCCGGGCGGACGAGGCCGCCCGCTCCCGCTTCCCACGTACGATCGACCGGCGTCCGGGGAGATTCTGCCCGTGCCCACCGAATCCGTCGTGGTCATCGCGCTGACATTCGTGGCCGTCGCCGCGCTCTACTCGAGCGTCGGCCACGCGGGCGCGTCGGGCTACCTCGCGGTGATGGCGCTCTTCGGCGTCGCCCCCGAGGTGATGCGGCCGACCGCGCTCGTCCTCAACGTGGTGGCCGCCTCGCTGGGCGCCTGGCGCTTCGTGCGCGCCGGGCTCTTCTCGTGGCGCCTCTTCTGGCCGCTCGGCGCGGCGACCGTGCCGTGCGCCTTCCTGGCGGGGCGGCTGCGGCTCGACGCCACCGTCTACAAGCCGATCCTCGGCGGGGTGCTGCTGCTCGCCGCGCTGCGCCTCTTCACGGCGCGCAGCGACGGCGACGAGCCGGCCGCGCGGCCGCCGCCGGTTCCGGTCGGCCTCGCCGCCGGCGCCGCGATCGGCTTCGTCTCCGGCCTCACCGGGACGGGAGGGGGCATCTTCCTCAGTCCGCTCGCGCTCCTCCTGCGCTGGGCCGGCACCCGCCAGGTCGCGGCGCTCTCCTCGGTCTTCATCCTGGTCACGTCGATCTCGGGCCTCGCGGGCGTGAGCTCCCGCGCCGCCGCGCTGCCGCCGGCGCTGCCGTGGTTCGTCGCCGCGGTGATCGCCGGCGCCCTGGTCGGCACGCAGCTCGGCGTCCACCGGCTCGACCCGCGCCTCCTGCGCCGCCTGCTCGGCGTCGTGCTGTTGATCGCGGGGGGGAAGCTCCTGTCGGGCCTGTGATCGGGGAACGCGCCCGCGCCGATCCCGGCGCTTCACGACCCGTCCGATCGCTGCGCTCGCGCTCCTCGCCGCGTTGGTGCTGCCCGCCCAGGAGAAGCCGGTCGATTCCGGCTCGTCTCCGCCGTCCAAGGTGCAGCTCGCGGAGGGGTTGCAATTCGCGGACCCCCTCGCCGTCCGCTCCCCGCGGAGCTTCCTCCTCGACGTTCCGGTGCGCGGCGACGGCTGACTCGTGAACGCCGTCGTCGAGATCCCCGCGGGCACCTGCGAGAAATGGGAAGTGAAGTCGGATGGCGTGATGCGCTGGGACGTGAAGGACGGGAAGCCGCGGAACGTGAAGTACCTCGGCTACCCGTGCAACTACGGGATGATCCCGCGCACGCTGCTGGGCAGGGAGCTCGGCGGCGACGGCGACCCGCTCGACGTGCTCGTCCCCGGTCCGGCGCTCCCGCGCGGCACCGTCGTGCCCGTGCGGGTGCTCGGCGTCATCCGGCTGATCGACGCCGGAGAGAAGGCGGCAGGGCGGAGGCCGACGCGCTGCTCGCGGCCGCGTCCAGCGCGTTCGAGAAGGCGCGATCGCGGGAGCGGAACCGCTGAGTGTCGCTCCGCAGTGCGCGAGCTCACGATCCGGATGCCGCGGACGTCGTCGCGGTCGGCCCCGCCGCGGGCATGTGCTTCCGGAACCACGCCTCGACGTAGAGAACGCGGCGCATGGCGTTGCTGACGCGGCGGCCGGCGGCGCCGTGGTACTCGTCGGGGATGCGGATCATGGCGGTCTCGACCTTGAGGAGCTTGAGCGCCTGGTAGTACTCCTCGGTCTGCGCCATGGGGGTGCGCAGGTCGAGCTCGCCGGTGATCAGGAGCGTGGGAGTCTTCACGTTGCCGACGTGCTTGAGCGGCGAGCGGTTCCAGTGCTCGCTCACGTCCTCCCACGGCAGCTTCTCGAAGTTGTGGTACCAGTAGGGGCCGTCGGTGGTGCCGACGAAGCTGATCCAGTCGATCACCGGGAACATCGACACGGCGGCCGCGAAGCGGTCGGTGTGGCCGACGATCCACGCGGTGAGCACGCCGCCGCCGCTCCCGCCGTAGACGAAGAGCTGCCGCGGGTCGACGGAGCCGAGCGCGAGCGCGGCGTCGACGCCGCTCATCAGGTCGTCGTAGTCCTTGTCGGGGTAGGCGTTCTTGATCGCGTTGCCGAACGCCTGGCCGTATCCGGTCGATCCGCGCGGATTGGTGTAGAGCACCACGAAGCCCTGCGCGGCGAGGTACTGCCGCTCGAAGCTCCACTCGACGCCGTACATCGAGTGCGGCCCGCCGTGGATCTGCAGCACGAGCGGGTGCCGCCGCGCGGGATCGAACCCGGGCGGCGTCACCCGCCAGCCCTGGATCGGGAGCCCGTCGGGCGCCTTCCAGCGCAGCTCCTCGACCGGCGCCAGCTCGAGCCGCGCCAGCACGTCGTCGTTCACGCGCGTGAGCCGCTCGGGGGCCACGGTCTCCGGGGCGCCGCGCGGGCGCGGGATGGCGCAGACGTCGGACGGGACGTGGGGCGAGGTCATCACCCCCACGAGACCTCCGCCGGCATCGGCGTCGAGCGCGGAGATCCGCCAGGTCCCCGCGGTGACCCGGGTCGCCCGGCTCCCGCGCGGCTCGGCGCACCAGACGTCGCGCGAGCCGCGATCGTCGGCCGTGAAGTAGAGGAAATCGGAGCGCCGCGACCAGACGAGGTCGCCGGGATCGCGGTCGAGTTCCCCGGCGACCTCCTGCGGCTCGCTGCCGTCGGCGCGCATGACGACCAGCTTCGCCACGTCGTAGCTGTTGCGCTCGAGGTCGTGATCGGGCTTCGCGAGGTAGGCGATCCAGCGGCCGTCGGGGGAGACCCGCGGGCTCGACTCGCTGCCCTTGCGCGAGGTGAGGTTCACGACGGCGCCGCTCTCCACGTCGACCGCGTAGAGGTCCGACTCGAACACCTTCCAGTCGGCCTCCTCGTCGCGCAGCCCGGCGAAGACAAGCCGCGATCCGTCCCCGCTCCACTCGCCCGGACCGTGGTCGAAGTCGCCGCTCGTCACCTGGCGCGGAGTGCCGCCCTCGGCGTCCACCACGAAGAGGTGCTGGTGGCCGGCGGGGCGGTAGCCCTTCTGGTCGCGGCGGTAGTTCAGCCGCGTGATGATCGTCGGCTCCTCGGCCCACTTCGCCCCCTCGGGCCGCCGCGGCAGGGTGATCGGCAGCGGCTCGCTCTTCTCCGGCACGACGCTCTGGAACGCGAGGCGCCGACCGTCGGGCGACCACTTGACGCCGGAGGGCGCCGTCTCGACGCGCGTCACCTGCGTCACCTCGCGCGTCGCGATCCACATCACGTGGATCTGCGCCCCCTTGGGCTTGCCCTCGCGCAGGAAGGCGATGCGCTCGCCGTCGGGCGACCACTCCGGCGCGCTCCCCTCCCCGAGCTGGCGCGGCCTGCCGCCGTCGCGCTCCATGATCCAAAGCTCGCTCTGCGGCTGGTCGTTCACGCGGTCGTTCCAGGTGCGTGTGAAGACGATGCGCGCGCCGTCGGGGGAGATCTTCGGCCCGGCGACGCTCTCCATCTCCATCAGCAGGTCGATGGAGAGTCGCGCGGCCGGCTTCTCCTCGGCGCCCGCGCCGTGGACGGAGAGGATCAGCGCGGCGGAGGTCAGCGGGGTGAGCACGGCGTTTCTCCCGAGGAGTTCGCGACGGGCGGTCGCGACGGTCCGGCCGGCACTCTACGCCGCGGCGGCGGGTCCGTTCCGCGCCCGGGCACGCGCGCGCGTCATCCCGGCGCAGGCCGCCGGTGGACGCGGTCGATGCTCCGGCGGCGCTCGGAGTCGGACGTGCCGCGGTCGAAGGCGGGGTAGAGGAGGTTGCGCTCGCGCTCGTCGTGGTGGCGGAAGAAGGTCTTGAACAGCGCCTCCTCGTCGAGCAGGTCGATCACCCGGCGCGCGACGCCGGGCGCGGCGCGGTCGAGCTCGCGCGTGACCGCCTCGAAGCCGGCCAGCCACTCCCGCAGGTGCTTGTGCTCGCCGGTGAAGAGGTCGAGCGGCGTGCCGCGCACCTCGTCGGTGTGGGCGAACAGCTCGGCCAGCAGCTCCTCCTCCCCGCGCACGTGCTCCTCGAACTCGCGGCGCACCGTGACCAGGCGATCGAGCGCGCGGTCGAAGTCGCGGTCGAGCAGAGCCTCCTGGTGCTCGAGGAACAGGCCGAGGAGGCGGGCGTGCACGTCGAGCAGCTCGAGGAACGTCCCGGAAGGCGCGCCGCCGCCGGCCTGGTTCGAGCCGGTCACCGCCGCGCTCCCTCGCGCGCCGCCGTCCCGCCGGCCAGCGGCGCGAGAGTCCGGTAGTCGACGATTTCCACCTCGCCCAGCGTGCGCAGCGCCTCCCCGATCTGCGCGGCGTCGCCCACGACGACGCAGAGGACGTGCGCGGAGTCGGGCAGGTGGCGCGCCACCGCCTCCCTCACCTGCGCGGGCGTGAGCGCGCCCAGCTCGCCGGCGAGGCGCGCGACCGATCCGGTCCCGAGCCGCAGGAGCTGCTCCTGCACGACGAGGTCGGCCACGCCGGCGGTCGTCTCGGTCTGCTGCACCGTCCGCTGAGCGATCGCCCGCCGCGCGCGCTCGAGCTCGGCCGCGTCGATCCCGTCGCGCCGGAGGCGGTCGAGCAGCGCGAACGCCTCGCCGAGGAGCTGGCCGACGGTGGCGCTGCGGGTGAACGTGCGCACCGAGAAGAGCGAGCCCTCGGCGTGGAGCTCGAGCGCGCTCGAGGCGCTGTAGGTGAGCCCGAGATCGACGCGCAGCCGGTCGACGAGCCAGCTGGTGAAGCCGGCGCCGAACGGGACGTTCGCCGCGCGCAGCGCGGTCACGTCGGGATGGGTGGGGTCGGGGCCGAGGCAGCCGAAGCGCACCTGCGGCTGGACCACGCCCGGCTTGTGCACGAGTACGATCTCGCGCCGCAGCCGCGGCGTCCCTTCCCGTCCCGCGGGAGCGAAGCGCGGCGGCTCGGCGGCGATGGCGACGCCGAGCTCGACGCCGTGGCGGGCGGCGGCCCCCGCCATGGCGAGGCCGGCGCGCGCCGGCTCGACGTCGCCGGCGATCACGACGCGCAGGTTGGCCGGCTTGAACGCGGCGCGATGGAGCGCGAGCGCGTCCTCGCGCGCGAACGCGCGCACGCTCGCCTCGGTGCCGGCGAGCGGGAGGCCGTAGCGGTGGTCGGGGAAGAGGCGGGCGAGGAACGCCTCGCTCGCCAGTCCCGCCTCGTCCTCGCGCGCGGCGACCAGCTCGCCGATGGTTCGCTCCCTCGCGCGCGCCGCCGCGGCCTCGTCGAACCCCGGCTCGAGCGCCGCCGCGAACAGCAGGTCGAGCC
>Ga0187893_10003913_pt1 | contig 29230 bp, 20 predicted proteins | sample MA1701074metaG_FD_139574 | JGI IMG/M metagenome (GOLD analysis project Ga0187893, IMG submission 139574) | White microbial mat communities from a basaltic lava cave in the Kipuka Kanohina Cave System on the Island of Hawaii, USA - MA170107-4 metaG ...
CGCAACGCGAAGCGCGCGCTGACGATCGGGGACCTCGCCTGGATGCTCGAACGGGCCGTCGGCACCGCCGAGGGGTCGGGGTTCGTCGGCGGCAAGGCGGCGGGCATGCTGCTCGCGGCGGCCATCCTGCGCGAGTCGGGCCGCTGCGGCGACGTGCGGGTCCCCGAGACGGCGTTCCTGCTCACCGACGCCTACGACGCGCTGAAGGAGCACAACGGCCTCCAGCACCTGCAAGATCAGAAGTACAAGCCCATCGACGAGATCCGGCGCGACTTCCCTGCGATCAGGGAGATCCTCGGCAACGCCGAGTTCCCTCCGCGGATCGTCGACCTGCTGCGCGCGACGCTGGACCGCTGGCAGCGCGTCCCGCTCGTCGTGCGCTCGTCGAGCCTGCTGGAGGACAGCTTCGGCGCCGCGTTCAGCGGCATCTACCACAGCATCTTCCTGCCGAACCAGGGCGGGCTCGAGGATCGCCTGCGCGAGCTGCTCGGGGCGATCTCGGAGGTCTACTCCGGCATCTTCTCCCCCGACGCGCTCTCCTACCGGCGCCGCCACGACCTGCTCGACGCCGACGAACGGATGGCGGCGATGGTCCAGCCGGTGGTCGGGACGCGCCACGGGCGCTTCTTCATGCCCGCCGTGGCCGGCGTCGCGTTCTCGCGCAACGACTACCGCTGGAGCGAGCGGATCCGGCGCGAGGATGGGCTCGTGCGTATGGTGCTCGGGCTCGGCACGCACGCCGTCGACCGCGTCGGCGACTACGCGAGGATGGTGCCGCTCGCGGTGCCGACGCTGCGCCCGGAGGGCACGCCCGGCGAGATCGCGCGCACCTCGCAGAAGCAGGTGGACGTCGTCGACCTCGAAGGGGGCGGATTCCGGAGCGTGCCGTCGACCGAGGCGCTCGCGGCGATGCGCGAGGGCGGCATCGCCGACTACGTCTCGGTGATCGGGCCCGACGGCGCGCTGGCGCCGCCGCTCGGGACGAGGGTCGACGCGCCGGAGGAGCGGCTCTGCCTGACCTTCGACCGCCTGCTCTCCCGCGGCGACTTCGTGACGAGGATCGCGACGATCCTGAAGACCCTCGAAGAGGGCTACCGGCTCCCGGTCGACGTGGAGTTCGCGATGGACCGCGGGGAGATGTTCCTGACGCAGTGCCGTCCGCTCGCGCCGGACCGGGCCGGGGCCGGTGTTCCGGTCCCGAAGGACATCCCGGCCGAGGACCGCATCTTCAGTGCGTCGCGCTACGTGAACGCAGGCTCGATCGAGGAGATCCGCTACGTCGTGCTGATCGACCCGCGCGACTACGGCCGCCTCGAGTCGGTGGACCGGAAACTGCTCGTGGCCCGGACCGTCGGCCACCTGAACGACGCGCTCCACGACGAGAGCTTCATCCTGATGGGCCCGGGCCGGTGGGGCAGCAAGGAGATCCGGCTCGGCGTGCAGGTCTCCTACGGCGACATCTGCCACGCGAAGGCGCTGATCGAGATCGCCCGCGCCGACCACGGCTACACCCCCGAGCCGTCGTTCGGCACCCACTTCTTCCAGGACCTGATCGAGGGTCGCATCCTCTACCTTCCCCTCTACCCCGACGCGCCCGGCGCCGACTTCCACGAGGGGTTCCTGCTGCGGAGCGAGAACGCCCTCCCCCTCGTGCTCCCCCACGAATCGGCGATGGCCGACGTCGTCCGCCTGATCGACGTCGCCCGCGCCGCCCCCGGCCGAAAGCTCAGCCTCGCGATGGACGCGGAGGCGCAGCGGGCGCTCTGCTTTCTCCGGTAGCCCCGCTGCGGGCCGCAACGCGAAGGGCCCGCCTCCTGCCCGGGAGGCCGTGGACGGAGGCTCCCGGCGCATCGGAAGCCGACCGGCGCGCCCCGGCCTCCGCGCGCCCGACCGCGGTTTCCTTGGGAGCCATGCAAGAATCGGCCGACCGTTGATCGGAGACCCCACCGGATGGAATCGACCACCGCCGCCGTCCCCGCATTGAAGCGGGACCCGCTCGGCTTCACCCCCGGCAAGCTCGCGATGTGGCTCTTCCTCGCGTCCGACGCGATGGGGTTCATGGGGCTCATCGGCGCCTACATGGTCGCGCGCATCAGCTCGCACGACTGGCAGATCCCGGGACGCGACCCGGACTTCGGCATCGGGCTCACCGCCTTCATGACCTTCCTGCTGATCGTCAGCTCGGTCACGATGGTGACGGCCCTCGCGGCGATCCAGAAGGGGAACCGGAAGGGGCTCCTGCTCTGGCTCGGGCTGACGATCCTCGGCGGCCTCACGTTCGTCGGACTTCAAGCATACGAGTGGACCCACCTGATACACGCGGGCCTGCTGCCGAGCAAGAGCAACTACGCGGCGACCTTCTATACGTTGACAGGCTTCCACGGGCTGCACGTCAGCATCGGCGTCGTCTACCTGAGCTGCATCTGGATCCGCTCCAAGCAGGGCGCCTACACCGCCGAAAAGCACAGCCCGGTCGAGCTGGTCGGCCTCTACTGGCACTTCGTCGATCTCGTCTGGATCGTCCTCTTCACGATCATCTACCTCATCCCGGACGCGGTGAAATGAGTTCCGACCACGCCAACGCCCCCTACTACAAGGTCCTCGCGGGACTGACGTTCTTCACGATCCTCGAGATCATCTGGGCGCTGCCGTCGGTCGGCATCGGGCGCGGGCTCCTGATCGGGGGCCTCGCGATCATGGCCGGCATCAAGGCGGCGATGGTCGGCCTCTACTACATGCACCTGAAGTGGGAGGCGAAGGTGATCTGGGGCGTCATCGCCTTCCCGATCGTGCTGGTCGTCGTGATGATCGCGGGCCTGCTCGCGGACGCGATCGGCTACTACTGAACCCCCTTGCAGTGGGCGACGACGGCTGCGCCCAGCGCGTCGGCGGATAGGCCGAAGGCGACCTGCGGCGCGAGCGCGGCCTGCTCGCCGATCCGCTGGCGCACGTAGTAGTCGAGCAGCGCCGGCCGGCGCGCCCCCATGTCGGCGTGGAAGAGGTAGTGCGCGACGGCGGCGGCCTGCATGCCGAAGAGAACGCTCGGTTGCACCTGCCCCTCGAACCAGTCCTTCTCCCAGAGCGCTGCGGCGTCGTCGCGGTCCATCAGGAAGAACTCCTTCCACGGGATCAGCCCGCCCCGCTTCGGGTCGGTGATCGCGGCCTGCTCGCGGACGGTCTTCAGCGACGGCGTGAGCCGCGGCGAGAGGTCGAGGATGCCCTTGACGAGGTCGAACCGGCCCTCGGCCAGCAGCGAGAGCAGGCCCGCCTCGACCCAGTGGCCGGCGACGTCGGGCGCGCTCATGATCTCGGTGGTCCCGTACCGGGGGCACTTGCTCCAGAGCCAGTGGCGGGCGACCTCGTGGACCAGCGTCCGTTCGAAGAGGGGGCGATGTTCGGGGGCCGCGGGGGCAAGCAGGCGCGTGAGGTCGGCCGTGACCTCGCAGCGTCCGTGCCGCCACTGCCAGAAGGGCGGCACCTCAGCGATGACCTCGTAGCCGGCGTCGGTCCGGAGGCTCTTCTCGTTGCCGTAGAGGCGGATGTCGAGGGGCTCGCTGCGGCGCACCTTCGGCTTGTCCGTCGCGAAGAGGCGCTTCAGCTCGCCGATGACGAGCCAGGCGCGGAGCAGCACCGACTTCTCGATCTCCGCATCGCGCAGCGGCGTGTAGAGCACGAAGTCCGCGCTGGTGCTGGCGACAACGTCGGGGTGCCAGTAGTGGCGCACGCTGAGGAGCTCTTTCGAGTCCTCCGGGAGCCTCTGGAAGCCGCGCGTCTCGAGGTCGAGGCGCCAGTCGAGCCACGCGCGCGCGTCGCCGCCGGGGCTTCGCTTCGCGAGCTCCGCGAGCGCCCCCTCGTGGCCCGGGCTCTCGCGCAGCGCGGCACGGAGCAGGCGCAGCGCGCCCTCCGACCCCTCGGGCTCCCGCGCCATCCGCGCGAGGATCAGGTCGGGCAGCAGCTTGCGCATCGACGCCTCGCGCGCGAGCACCTCCGCCTGCGCCTCAGCGACGGGCTTCAAGTTCTTCCCCTCGAGTTCGGCGACCTTCTTCCCGAGCACGCGCTCGTCCTTCGCGTCGAGGCGGTACTCCTTCGCCCAGTCGAAGATGCGCCGCGCGGCCAACTTGTCCCTCGCCCGGACCGCCTCCTTGATCAGGTCGGGCATCTCCTCGCGGATCCTCTCGCCGACGAGGGTGCGGTAGCCGGCGACGCGCGACTCGAGGTCGGGCGCCCAGACCAGCGTGCCGTCCTCCCTCTCGACCAGAAGCAGCGACGAGAGCGGCCGCTCCTCGGCGCCGACCTTCGCGACGCGACGCGCCTCCTGAACGGCCACCGGTCCCCGCAGCACCGTACCGTCGGTGGTGACCGCCGTCTCCGCGCGGACGACGGCGGCGCAGAGCAGAAGCGGAATCGCCCAAAGACCCCTCGCCATGGCCGCTCGCCAGTCTATATCATGGGGGCCCGTGGCCATGCGGCTGAGAGCGCGCCCCGTCCGCCGGAGCGGCAACACCGCCGTGATCGTCGCCGGCGGGCTCTCGGTCTTCGCGCTGGCGGCGTTCCTGGTCATGCGGAGCGGTTCGTCCCCTCCGCCGGCGGCCCCCGCGCCCCCCCCTCCCCCGCCGAAGGCGTCGGATCCGCACGCGCCGCGCCGCGAGGCGGCGCGGCAGTGGTTCGGCCGCTCCTTCTACGACGCGATGGGAAAGGCGAAGGACCTCGATGGAGAGGAGGTCCGCGCGCTCTTCGAGGAAGCCGACCGCCTCGGCCACGGCACCGTGCCCGGCCTCGACTGGACGGAGAGGAAGCGCGAGGTCTACAAGCGGCTGCTCTCGCGCGAGCCGGACGACCCGGATGCGAACCGCGCGTTCGGCCGCACGCCGCTCTCGGACTTCCCCGAGTTCTTCGCCCTCTTCCGTCGCATCGTCGACGCGAAGGCGCTGCCGGAGGAGTTCGCCGCGCTGCGCAAACAGTACGAGGACAAGGTGCGCTTCGCGCCGCGGCGGCGCGCGCCGGGGCTCGAGCCGGCGGAGTATCAGAAGGCGGCCGACCTGCTGCAGCGTTACGTCGCGTTCGAGAAGCGGATGGCGGAGAACCCGACCGAGCGCGCGATCTTCGAGAACCTGAAGCGGATCCAGATCGATCCGATCCTAGGCTCGTACGAGACGGTGCGCCTCGAGGAGCCGCCCTACGTGCTCTTCTACGCAAGCAGGGATCTCGTGTCGAAGGGGGCGTCGGAGGCGGAGCAGCGCCGCCTGAAGGAGGTGCAGGAACGGCTGCGCGGCCGGCTCGAGGGGCTGCGCGGGATGATGCGCGCCTATCTCGCGTTCTTCCGCGAGAGGTACATGGGGCCGCTGAAGCTCGCGGAGTTCGAGCCCACGCAGCTCTTCTTCATCTGGGTCTTCGAGGACAAGAAGAGCTGGGAGGAGTACGGCAACAAGATGGGCACGCCCCCGCCACCGGGGCTGCTCGGCTACTTCAGTCCGCGCGACCACTGGGTCTTCCTGTTCGAGGACAGGGAGAACGGCATCGCGACGGCGATCTCGCTCGCCCACGAGATGACCCACCAGTTGCACTGGCACTTCAGCAAGGTCTCGGAGGAGGGCCTCGCGAACCGGATGCAGGCGACGAGGGCCGTCTGGTTCAGCGAGGGGTGGGCGGAGTACGTGAGCTGGCACACGCAGAAGGGAGGCGCCTACACGTTCGCGCAGGACGCGCCCGAGCGGATGAACCTCTTCCACCTCTGCCGCAAGCTGAAGCTGCCCATCTACCCGCTGCGGCTCGTGGTGCAGCACGCCTCCTACTCGGACTGGCTGCGCCACACGCTCCGCACCTGGCTGCCGCAGGTCATGAGGCAGGAGGCGAAGGGCAAGGAACTCAACTACGAAGCCCTCGCGCCGATCTACCTCGAGATGCTCTACGCCGAGGGGTGGCTCTTCGTGAAGTTCCTGAACGAGTTCCTCGACGGCAAGTACCGCCAGAAGTTCATGCGCTACACCGAGCTGACGCTGCGGGGGTTCGGGCAGATGCGCGGCGCGCAGGGCTACGCGCAACCGCACGAGGTCTTCGCGCAGGTGATGGGGCTTGCGGCCGACTCCGACTGGGCGGCGCTGCAGCGCGAGTTCGACGACTACCTCGAAGCGATGACCTACAGGATCCCGTCGACGCTGAAGTAGGGGACCCCTTGGTTTGCGGCCAGGATCGCCCTCCCTCGGCCCTCTCCCGCAGGCGCGCAAGGCACCCGGCCTCCGCTTGACAACTCCATCCCCTCCTGCGGGGGGGATTCCGCTGCACGCCGCCCTTCACGGCCCATAGCCGCGCCGCGGGCGTCGGGACGCCTACTCCTTCAGCGCGCGGCGCGCGAGCGCCTCCATGACCGCCTCGGAGCGGAGGTTGGCGCGCAGGCGCGTGAGGAAGCGGGCGACCGGAGTCATCGACTTCCAGGTCCACCGCTTCTCGAGGATCCAGTCGTGGAGCACGAGCGCGTCGAGGTGCGTGCCGAGGAAGCAGTCCACGGCGTCGATCGGATGCTCGACGATGGGCTGGCCCCGCAGGTTGAACGAGGTGTTCAGCAGCACCGCGACGCCGGTCCTCTCCTCGAACGCGCGGAGCAGCGCATGGAGCCTCGGGTTCTGCTCCTCGGTCAGCGTCTGCACCCTCGCCGTGCCGTCCACGTGGACGATCGCGGGGATCCGCGACTGCGCCTCCGGGCGCACGCGCTTCACGAGCAGCATGAACGGCGACTCCTCGTCGCCCTCGAAGTACTCGTGCGCCTTCTCGCGCAGCACGACCGGCGCGAAGGGGCGGAAACCCTGCCGGTGCTTCACGCGCGCGTTGACCCGGTCCTTCATCCGGGGGTCGCGGGGGTCGGCGAGGATGCTGCGGTTGCCGAGCGCCCGCGGGCCGATCTCGGAGCGCCCCTGCACCCAGCCGATGACGGCGCCCTTGGCGAGCAGCGCCGCGGTCTCGCGCGCGAGCGACTCGCCCGCATTCCGGCGCCGCGCGAAGAAGCGCACCGAGCGAGGGCGGAGCGCCTCCTCGTCGTCGAAGCGGTCGTAGGCGCGGCCCCAATACGCGCTCTTCATCACGAAACCTCGCGGGCGGCCGCGCAGCGTCAGTTGGCCGTAGAGCGCGCAGCCGATCGCGATGCCGTCGTCGCCCGCCGCGGGCTGGATCCAGACGCTTTCGAATCCGCTCTCGGCGACGATGCGGGCGTTCGCCACGCAGTTCAGGGCGACGCCGCCGGCGAGGCAGAGGTTCTTCTCACCGGTGCGTTCGCGCAGCCATCGCGCCCGCCGCACGAGGACCTCCTCCGCGTCCCGCTGGACGCGCCAGGCGAGATCCTCCCACTCGGGGCGGAGCGGGCTCTGCTGCCACTGCGCGTCGCCGAGGCCCAGGTTCGGATGGCGCTTCTCCTCGCCCCACGGGTGCACGACAAGGTCCTCGCCGCGCAACTCGACGAGCGGCGCCAGCGTCGGCCTGCCGTAGGGTGCGAGCCCCATGACCTCGCCGCACTTGTTCCAGTCGGCGAAGATGTAGGTCGAGACGCGGCTGTAGACCGCGCCGAGCCCGGGCATCGTGTAGAACTCGTCGGAGAGCACCCCCTTCGCGGGCCCCATCCAGACCTTCTTGACCGCCTCGATGCGCGCGCCGTCGAAGCGGTAGTAGGACTCCGACTCCCGCGCGAGGGGATGCGTCTCGTCCGCCGCGGGCACCGCCTCGGTCACATCCGCGCGGTAGCTGCCGACGCCGTCCACGACCATCACCGCGCCGCGCTCGAACGGCGAGGCTCCGAAGGCGCTGTAGGCGTGCGCGAGGTGGTGGGAGAGGTTGACGACCTTCGCCCCCTCCGCGAGGAAGAGCGGGGAGGCCTCCGCGGCCTTCCGCTCCCGCACCGGCAGGTGGTAGGCCTGGTGGTCGCACAGGAGCCTCCGCTCCATCTCCTGCACCGGCAGCATGTAGCAGTTGCGCACCACCAGATCGACGCGGTCGAGCGCGATGCCGGCCGTCTCGAGGCAGTAGTCCACCGCCTCGGCGAAGAACCCCGCCGCGTGCTTCTTGCGCGTGATCCGCTCCTTGCCGATCGCGACCTCGATCGCGCCGTTGCGCAGCAGGCAGGCGGCCACGTCGTGGTCGTACGCGTTGATCCCCAGCACGAAGAGGTCGGGGTCGGCCATGGACCGCGCATTATTCCCGAACGGGCAAGCGGGCCGTAGGATGAAGTGCCATGCGCCGTCCGATCGGAGTGCTGCTGCTGCTCGCCGGGATCGCCGGGGGGGCGCCGGGGGGGTCGAAGGCGTGGAAGGGCGAGGAGAGGCGCCTCGGCGCGGAGGAGACCCGCTATTGGCGCGACCTGACGGGACGCCTGCCGCAGACCTTCATCGACTTCCGCGCCGAACTCGAGAAGGCCGATGCGAAGCCCGACGACCACAAGGAGGCGACGCACGACTACGCGCCGTGGCGCAAGCTCTACGACGACTATCTCGCGCTGGCCCGCGAGCGCGGCAAGGCCGACCTCGCGCTCGCGACCTCCGGGGACGAGAAGGCGCTCCCGCTGCTCTTCGACGAGCTGCTCGACCTCTGCAAGCGGATCGACGCGCTCGACGCGGAGATCGAAGAGGCGCGGCCCAAGGTCCGCTACTACGTCTTCGAACCCCGCCTCGGCATCGAGCGCACCGGGCTCGCGCGGCGCCTCGCCGCGCTGATCGAAGCGCTCGCCCAGTGCCCCGCGTCCGCGCCCTTCCTCGCCGGCGAAGGGTGGAAGCGCGGAGAGAAGGCGGACGGGCGCTCCTCCGTCACGCGGCGGGTCGCCCTCCTCGACACGCTCGCCCGGACCGACAACGAGCAGGCCCGCCTCGCCATCGAGGACCAGCTCGTCGCGCGCTCCACGTCGATCCGCGTCGCCGCCGTCGAGGCGCTGGCGCGCCTGCGCGCCGCCCCCCGGGCCCCCCTCGCGCCGCTGCTGGCCGACCCCTCGCCGATCGTCCGGCGCGCGCTGCTGCAAGCGGTCCGCGCGCATGCGGCCGGCGACGGGAGCTGGATCGAGCCCGTGCTCGCCGCGTGGGAGGGCGCGACCGGACAGCTCCGCGACGAGTGCGTCCTCACGCTGGGTGCGCTGACCAACCAGAAGTTCGGCCACGACCGCGCGAAGTGGAAGGAGTGGTTCGAGATCTACCGGGAGGAGATCGCCGGCGGCAGCTTCGACGCGGCGAGGATCGAGGTGCAGGAGGCGACCCCGGCCCCCGCCGCGGGCGGCCTCTCGTTCTACGGGCGCACGATCCTCGCCTCGGGCGTCGTCTTCGTCCTCGAGGGGACGCAGTTCGTCGCGATGCCCGCCGACTGGGAGGTGCAGCGGACCGAATACCGCGACAAGTGGCCCGGCCTGCGCACGCAGTGGGAGGAGAAGTGGCCGAGCCACTGGATCGTGTTGCAGCGCGAGATGGCGGCCACCCTCGAAGCGATGCCGAAGGAGATGCCCTACGGGATCGTCACCCTCGGGAACATCTTCGTCGCGCAGACGGCCCCGGAGAGGGGCCTCTTCTCCCCCGGCCCCTCCTCCTCGAAGCAGGCGCTCAAGTTGATCGAGCGCATGCCTCTGCGCGGGTGGTGCTCGCAGTTCGAGGGCATTCGCGTCGCCGCAAGGATGGGCGGCCTCGACCCGGCGCAGGCGGTCGATCTGCCCGAGCCCAAGATCGACACGATCGTGCTGCTCGGCCCCGGCGACCCGGCCGGGGGCTGCACCATGACGCCGGAGGCCACCGTCGAGGCCTTCCGGCGCTTCAACCGCTTCCGCCGGCTCGTCGTGCACACGATCCGCACGAACAACGAGAAGGAGGCGAGCGAGATCCTGATGCGCGGCCTCGCCGAGGCGAGCGGCGGGACCTACGCCTGGCAGTCGAAGCCTCCGGGCTAGCTCGCCCGCCGCGCGAACGGAAGGTCGCGGCCGTCGACGACCGGCACGAGGAAGCGCGTCGCGGCCTTCGCGATCGCCTCCTCGGCGTTGCCCCCGCCGGCGACGACGGAGAACTCGATCGAATCCACCTGGGCGAGCAGCGAGAGCCGGTTCAGCACCGTCAGGCCGCCCTCGCTTGCGTGGTCGGCGCCCGCGAGATCGAGGATGCACTGGCGCAGCGTCGGGCAGTGGCGCTCGTAGTACTCGTTGACGAGGCTGTCGGCGCTCTGCTCGTTCAACGGGCCGACGAGCGAGAGGTAGAGGAGCGAGCGCTGCGGGGTGACGTAGCTGGTGATCATGGCTGGTTCCGCGGGAGGGTGGAGGTTCTGTTGTCTTTTCCGGACGCCACGAGGCGACGGAATCCGCTGGCGCAACCCCCGTGCCGCGTCAGGGCACGCCGTAGACGACCACCCCGAGCAGCGGCGGCGCCTCGCCCTCCTTCGCCGTGCGGCGCGCCTTGCGCTGCTCCGCGCGAAGCGCCAACGGGAAGGGGAGCCCCCGCCCGACGCACTCGGCGGCGAGCGCCTGCGCCGTCGCCGGCGCGAGCGCCCCCGCCAGCGCCAGCGCCGCGTGGCGCGTGTCGGGGAAGAGCAGCGCCTCGCCGAGGGCCCAGACCGCCTCGGCACGCGGGCGCGCCAGGCCGGCGAGCTGGATCGCAGCGGCGAAGGTCGTCTCGGCCGAGGGCATGGCGGCGAGCGGGGGCCCCGCGGGCGGGCGGCTCAAATCGAGACGGATCGGTCCCCCGAGCCAGAGCAGCCGCGCGCGGCCCCCCTCGGCGACGGCCTCGCCCGAGGGCCCCTCCCCGCGCACGCCGAGACCGCGCGCCCCCGCCGGAAACTCGGTCCGCCGCTGTCGCAGGAACGAGGCGGCGGACGAGACGAGATGGACTTCGAACGCGTCGAGCGCCATGCCCTTCTTCCAGGCGAAGGTGGCGAGCCCGAGGCCGCCGTCCGGGGCGAGGATCACGACGCGCTTGCCTTCGAGCAGCGGCGCCGCGGCGGCGAGCGGGTCTTTCGGGTCGAACGCGCGCAGCAGCACGCGCTCCCGGTCGAGCGCAAACAACGCGGTGACATACGAGTCCTGGAGCATGAGGAGGAGAGCCTCGTCCTCCCGCAGCGCCTGCCGCAGGTCGGAGAGGTTGGGGGCCCGGGGGAAGGCGAGGGTGGCGACCGCGGGGTGCGCGGCCCGAAGCCCCTCCACGACCGAGTCGAAGGCGGCGACGGCCCTCTCGACGCCCTCCCCCTCCGCGCGCGCCTCCCGCAGGCGGCTCCGTGCGTCGACATAGGCCCTGTAGCGCTCCCGATCGAGACCGGCGACGAGGACCGCATCGCGCCCGCGCAGCGCGACCTCGAGCCGGGCGTAGCGCGCGCGCTCCAGCAGCGGCAGCGCCTGCGCGGCTCGCTCCGCCTCCTCCCCCTCGCCTTCGAGCAGCAGCGAAAGGCCGATGCTCGGCGCCACATCCGGGCGCTCTCCGATCACGTCGGGATGCCACTCCGCCCCCTGCTCGGGGGCGCCATCGAGCAGTCGCAGCGCGGCCCGGACGTCGGAGAGGTCTCGCGAGAGCAGCGCGAGGTGGGCGAGGGCGGTGGCCTCGGTGTGCCGGTCTCCCGCCTCATGGGCGAGGTCCGCCGCCTCCCGCCAGAGCGCGGCACCCCCCGAGCCGGCGACGACCGCCTCCGCGGTCTTCGCGACGGCCTTGAGCCGCTTGTCGCCCGTTCCCGCCGCGAAGGCCTTCACCTGCGACAGGCGCGCGAGAGCCGGATCGTCCATGCCGGCCCCGAGGAGCACCTTCGTCTCGCGCGCGAGCGCCGGGATCGCGAGGCCGGGCTCTTGCAGCTTCGTGAAGAAGACGGAGGCCTGTGCGAGCGCGTGAAGCGCGCCCTCCTGCTCGCCGTCGAGCAGCAGCAGGTCGGCGAGAAGCGCCCAGGCGGCGGCGGCGTTGCCGTACTCCGCCTGCGAGCCCCGCTCGAACTCGGCGAGCGCCGCGGTCGCCGCCAGGCGCGCCTCCCCCGTGCGCCCCGCCTGACGCAGGATCGCCACATGCTGCAAGTGGATCCGCCCCCGCTCCCCCCCCTCCTTCGCGTCGGCGAGGGCCGACGCGAAGAGTGCATCGCTCTCCGCCTCCCGGCCGAGCAGTCCCGCGATGCCCGCCTTGCCGGCCAGGGCGCGGAATGCCCCCGGACGGGCGGCGAGGACGGCGTCGAAGTGCGCGCCCGCCTCGTGCAGCGCGCCGCGCTCGAGTTGCAGGTCCCCCAGGTCGGCTTCCATCTCTACGCGGCCGCGGTCGTCGGGCATGGCCTCGTAGGCCTCGCGGTAGGCGGCGAGGCCCTTCTCGATGCGCCCGAGGCGGCGCAGCACATAGGCGCGCTGCAGCAGCGCGCGGAGCCGCATCTCCCCGGCCGGGGGTGCGGGCGGCCCGAGCAGTTCGTCCAGCGTCGCGAGGGCGGCGGTGTAGGTGCCCATCTGCGTCGACACGGTGCTCAGGTTGAAGAGGCACTGCTGGAGCAGCGCCGGATCCGCGACTTCGCGCGCGATCTCGACGGCCCTCTCGTAGTGCGTGCGCGCCTGGCGCGGCATCCCCTCCCGCGTCTGCAACAGGAAGGCGAGGCTCCCGAGCAGCAGCGCTTCGCTGCGCCGCTCGCCAAGCTGGCGCGCGAGTTCGATCGCCCTCGCATAGTCCTCGCGCGCCCTGGCGGCCTCCCCGGCGGCGAGGAGGATCTGCGCGCGGGCGCCGAGCGCCGTCAGCAGTTCGGGCTGGTCGTCGAGGCGCTCGTTCGTCTCGACATACGCCTCCGCGGCACGCACCGCCTCGGCCGAGGGGGCCGCCCCGCCCCTCGCGAGCGCGAGCCACTTCCGCTGCGCCTCCCGCGCGAGCCGCAGCCAGCCGACCTCCCGCCCGGCCCGCGCGCACGCGGCGTAGGCGGCCCGGGCGTCCTCCGGCCGCTGGTCGAGGTCGAGGGCGCGGCCGCGGGCCCAGAGGACGCGCGCACCGAAGATGGTTCCCTCGATGGCCCCCCCGGCCCCCTCGAGCTCGACCAGCGCGAGCGGGCCCTCGCGCCGTTCGATGCGCCTCTCGGCGCGCTGGAGGGCGCCGAGCTGCAAGTGGGAGGGACGCCCGCCCTGCCGGTAGGTCTCCACGATGCGAAGCAGTCCTTCCCCCTCGGGCCCCGCCGCGCGGGCCCGCGCGAGGGCGAGGGCGGAGTCGTCCTCGCCCATCTCCAGCAGCGCCTGGATCGCGAGCGCGTACGGCGTCGAGCGCGCCGGGTGCGCGGCGACGATCGACATCTCCGCGGCGTCGCCGGCGCGGTGGGCGGCAAGGAACGCGCGGGCGACATCGTCCGCCCCGCGCTCTTGCGCGCCCGCCGGCGCGGCATGCGACAGGAGGATCAGAAGGGCGGCGAATCGCACCCGTCCGATTATAGGAGCGGGGGGCGGGGCCCCCCTTCCCCTACTGGATCGTGATCTTGATATCGAAGGTCCCGCTCCCTCCGGGGCCGGTCGCGGTGACGCGGTAGGTGGTCTCGGAGCTGGTGGCGGTCGGGGTCCCGCTGATGTAGCCGGTGGTGCTGCTGATGCCGATCCCCGCCGGAAGCTGCTTATCGATCGACCAGCTCGTGATCGAGCCGCCCGAGGTCGTCGGGACCATCGTATAGAAGACGCCCGGCAGCGACCCCTGCCCGACGTAGCCGATGTTGGGGTTGTAGGAGTAGGCGTCGATGACCGGCGGGCCCTCGACGACGGTGATCTCGAGGCCGACCTGCGTGCCGCCGGCGGCGTTCGAAGCCGTGACGGTGTAGGTCGCCTTCGCCTTCGGGGCGGTGGGCGTGCCCGAGAGGACGCCGTCGCCGGTGTTGAAGCTGAGCCCCGCAGGCAGCGTGCCCGTGATCGACCAGCTCGTCACGGAACCGGTGACCGTCGGCACGTTGTTCGTGATCGCGGTCCCGGTCGTGTAGGTGACCGGGTTGTGGCTGTAGCTGAGATTCGAAGGGGGCTGCAGCACCGCGTTGACCGTGATCCGGACCGTCTTCTGCACCGACCCCGCGCCGTTGCTGCCGGTGATGATGTAGTCGTCGGTGACCGCCGCCGCGTTCGGCGTGCCGGAGATGACTCCGGTCGTCGCGTGCAGCGAGAGCCCGGAGGGAAGCGTCTTGTTCGAGGCGTAGTTCGTGATCGTGCCGCCGGTCGCGACCGGGACGTTCGGCGGTATCTGCGTGCCGACGGTGTAGGTGACGGGCGTGTTGTAGTTGAGCGTGAGCGGGGGCCCCTCCTCGACGGTGATCCTCACGGTGGCGTCCGCGCTTCCGGAGGCGTTGCTCGCGGTCACGACGTGGTCCTTCGCCGCTTGGAGGGCGGTCGGGGTCCCGGTGATGATGCCGGTGACCGGATTCAGCACGAGGCCGGGGGGGAGCGGGGGGGCGACGCCGTAGTTCGTGATCGCGCCGCCGACGCTGCTCGGCACGTTCGCCGTGATCGTCTGCCCGGTCTTGTAGGTCGGCGTGGGCGATGAATAGAGCAGCCCGGCCGGCGGGAGGTCCTCGGTCACGAGCAGAGCCTCGCCGCGGACGACCTCGCCGCCCGACACCGTCGCCGCGGCGTAGAACTCCTGCCCCGCGAGCATGCGGGCCGCCGTGCGTCCCGCGAAGTCCGCGACGCCGCTGACGCTCGGACCCGACGTCACGAGATCGGTCCCGAGGAAGAGGTCCACGAGTTGGGGACCGTTCGCGCCAGGACCGGCATTGAAGAGGCCGCAGCCGTCCACGAGGCCAACGGGGGGGGTCTGCATCGTCAGCGTGAACGTGAATTCGTGCGAGCCGGTCAGCAGGCAGGTCAGGGCGCCGGTGTTCGCCCCGCTGCCCGGCGGCACGACGTCGGCACCGCTCAGCCCTGCGAAGAAGGTGACGGCGTTGCGCGTGAGCTGTCCGCGGACGAGGCCGAGCGGCGCAGCGGCGGAGTGCAGATTCGCGTAGAAGCCGGCGGGATCCGCCATCATCCGGGCCAGCAGCGCCTGCGTGCAGACGACCGTGCCGTCGGCGGAGCCGGTGCCGGTGCTCCGGCTGAAGTCGGCCCCCGTCATCAGGTCGATCAGCGGCGGCCCGTTGACGCCCTTCGCGCCGACGTGGACGTGGGCCATCGTGACGTCGTCGATCCCCTGCGCGACGGGCACCGCGAAGATCGCGAAGCCGCTCGCGAAGGTGTCGACCTCCAGCGTGAAGCCGCCGGTGTTGCCGGGTTGCGGCACCGCCTCCTCGTCCCCGTCGAGCGCCGCCCAGAACTCCACGGGACCGCTCCCGAGCTGCCCGCGCATGAAGCCGAGGGGCTCCGTCGCGGTGTGCAGGTTCACGTAGAACCCCCCGAGGTTCGCGCAGATCCGCGCAAGCGCCGCGAGGGAGAGGCTCGCGCCGCCGGTGAGCGTCCCGACCACGCCGTCGAGGGCCGCCGCGGCGGTCTGCAAATCGACGAGGATCGTCCCGTTGACGCCCGCGGCGCCGATGTGGATGTGGCCCATCGTGATGTCCGCGATCGGCCTTCCCGCCACCGCGAGCACGTAGTCGATCGTGTCGGGCGCCGAGACGCGCAGCGTCGCCGCGCCGGTCGCCGGCGAGACGACGGGGTTGACCTCGTTGCCCGGCAGCAGCGTCGCGTGCCATTCGAGCGGGGCGAACGCGCCCAACTGCTCGCGGACGAGGCCGAGCGGCGCCGCGTTCGTGTGGATGTTCACGTAGAAGTCGCCGGGCGCATTCGCGATCTCCGTCGCGAGCGCCGCGGTGGACGGGACCGAACCCGCCGCGGTGAAGGTCGCGGGATCGAACGTCGCCCCCGCGGAAAGCAGGTCCACGACGGGCACGCCGTTGACCGCCGCCGCCCCCCGGTGGATGTGCATCATCGTGATGTCGCCCACCCAGCCCGCCTGCGCCGTCGCCGCGAAGCGGATCTCGCCGTCGCTCATCAGTTCGAGCACGATCGCCGCGCGCGCCTGCGCGTCGATGACCGCGACCTCGCGGCTGCCGAGCAGCAGCGCCTTCAACGTGGCCAGCAGCGTGACCGCCGCGGGGGGAACCCCTCCGCCGCTGCCGCAGCCCAGGGACGCAACCAGAAGACAGAGCGCCAACGCCCTGCCGCACCGTACCGCAGCACCCATGTTCGCTCCTCTCTCGGGAGCGACTTCGCCCGTGCCCCGCTCTCTCGTCCGGGACCGCGCGCCAACCGTTTGCAATTGCAATGTATATGCATAATTTCGCGGCCGTCAAGCGGTTTCCGACAACCACCGGATCACCGCGCCGCCGGGGCGGCGGCGACGCGCTCGAGCAGCGGCGCGAGCGCCGCCCAGCGGGCGGGGCCCATCCCCTCGACGAGATGCCTCTGGGCGCGCTCCCAGAGCGGCACCGCGGCGGTCAGCGTCCGCACCCCCTTCGCGGTCAGCGAGAGCGCCGTCCCCCGCGCCCCCTTGCGCCTGCCGGCGAGCAGCAGGCCCGCACCGGCCAGAGGCCGGATGTTCCGCGACAGCGTGCTCCGGTCCATGACCATCGCGCGGGCGAGGTTCGACGGCGCGATCGGCTCCCCGGCGCGCACGAGCGCGAGGAGCACGAACTGCGTCGAACGGAGGCCGCTCGGCTGCAGCACCGAGTCGAAATACTGGCTCGCGGCCCGCGAAGCGCGCCTGAGGTTGAAGCACGCACAGACCTTCGCGGCCGCCTCGCAAGCGGCCGCGTCGATGGGACGAGAGCCCTTCGTCACGCACCCGCCATTCTAACCCGAGGAGAGGGTCGGGTAGGCTTGGGGGCGGATGGCCCGGATTTCCGTAGCGATCTTGCTCGCCCTGGGGATGAGCGGGGGGTGCGGGGGGGGTGGCGGCGTCGCCGGCCCCTTCGGCCTCGAATCGAGAGTCGTCGTCTCGGCGCTCGCGTTCCCGACCTCGCTGCCGCAGCCGGGGGCGCTCCAGCGCGTGCGCGCGTTTCCGGCGCTCGGCTTCGACCGGCCTTTGGCGCTGACCTTCGCCCCCGACGGCAGCGACCGCCTCTTCGTCGTCGAGCAGATCGGACGGATCCGGGTCTTCCCGAATGTCGACTCGATCGGCATCGCGGGCACCTTCCTCGACATCTCGGCGCGCGTGAACTCGGGCGGGGAGGAGGGGCTGCTCGGCCTCGCGTTCGATCCCGACTATGCGAGCAACGGGTTTTTCTATGTCTACTACTCCGCCTCGAGTCCGCGGAGATCGGTGCTCGCGCGCTTTCGAGTGACGTCGAATCCCGACGTCGCGGACGCCGGCAGCGAGGTCCAGCTCCTGACGATCCCGCAGCCCTTCTCGAACCACAACGGAGGCTGCCTCGCGTTCGGCCCCGAGGGGATGCTCTATGTCGCCTCCGGGGACGGCGGAAGCGGCAACGACCCGGGCGACCATGCGCAGAACCTCTCCGACCTCCTCGGCAAGATCCTCCGCCTCCGGCCGGACGGCACGGTCCCGGCCGACAACCCGTTCGTCGCGACCCCGGGCGCCCGCGGGGAGATCTGGGCGTACGGTCTCAGGAACCCGTGGCGGTTCAGCTTCGACCGAAACACCGGCGCGCTCTGGACCGGCGACGTCGGCCAGGACGCGGTCGAGGAGATCGACATCGTCGAGCGGGGCCGCAACTACGGCTGGCGCGTCTACGAGGGGGACCGGAGCAACATCAATCCCGGCGGCCTGCCCGCGTCGACCTTCGCCGCGCCGGTCCACACCTATTCCCACGTTCTCGGCCAGAGCGTGACCGGCGGCTACGTCTACCGCGGCTCCCGCCTCCCCTCGCTCTTCGGCGCCTACGTCTACGGCGACTTCATGACCGGGCGCGTCTGGGCCCTGGTGCATGACGGCCAGCGCGTCATCTCGAACAGCGAGATCGCCTCCGTCCCCAACCCGAGCAGCTTCGGGGAGGACCGGGACGGCGAACTCTTCATCTGTTCGTTCGACGGCGCGATCTACCGGCTCGAGGGCGCATCCGCAGGGGCCGCGTTTCCGCAACGCCTCTCGGAGACGGGCCTCTTCTCCGACGTCGCCGCGCTCGTGCCCGCGCCGGGCCTGATCGAATACGACGTGAATGCCGAGCTCTGGTCGGACGGCGCGACGAAGCGGAGGTGGATCGCGCTCCCCGGCGCCGCGCGGATCCTGTTCAGCGCGACCGGCGCCTGGAACTTTCCGGTGGGCACCGTCCTCGTCAAGCACTTCGAGATCGATCTCGCCCCCGGGGTGGCGCGCCGCCTCGAAACCCGCGTGCTCGTCAACCATGCGCAGGGGTGGAACGGTTACACCTATCGCTGGAACGGGGCAGGGACCGAGGCGGATCTCCTTCCCGACGGCGCGACCGACACCTTCACGGTAACCGACCCGCTCGCGCCGGGCGGTCGGCGGGAACAGCGGTGGGACTACCCGAGCCGCGTCGACTGCCTCGCCTGCCACACGGCTGCCGCCGGGCGCATCCTCGGCGTACGGACGCCGCAGATGCAGCGCACCTTCCCCTATCCGGCGCGGGAGGACAACCAGCTCCGCGCGTGGAACCACATCCGCCTCTTCACCACCGACCTCGGGGAGACCGGCGCCTACCCATCGATGCCCGACCCCGCCGACCCCCTCGCCCCGGTGGCGACCCGCGCGCGCGCCTACCTCGACGCGAACTGCGCGCAGTGCCATCGGCCCGGCGGGCCGACCCCCGTCGCGATGGACCTCAGGTTCGCGACGGCGGTCGCGCAGTCCGGGACGCTGCTCGTGCCCGCGCTGAGTCCGGCGGGCGGCCTCCCCGGCACGCCGCGCATCTCCCCAGGCACGAAGGAGGCGAGCGACCTCTGGGAGCGGCTGCGCCGCCTCGACGGCTTCCGCATGCCCCCCCTCGCCAGCCATCAAATGGACGGCGCCGCCGTCGCCCTCATCGGGAGCTGGATCGACGGCGGCGCGCAGGATGGCTAGCGGACTACGGGAGGCGGTAGACGAAGACGTTGGCGTCCACGTTCGACACGACGACGAAGACGTCGAGGCTCGGGACGTAGCGCCAGCGGCCGTAGGTTCCCCGCGTGGCCGCCGGACCCGGATCGACGGCGCCGGCGCCGGCCACCTTCGTCCAGACGAGCGTGCCGAGATCGAAGCGGTAGACGTCCTTCCCGCCCGCCCACGCGATCAGGTGCCCGCTCGCGGGGTGGTAGACGAGCCCCGGATTGCGCGCCGACTCGATCTCCTTGTCGCCCGTCGTGACGACGTCGACCGGGGCGGCATCGGGCAGGGCCAGGTTCCAGACACGCGTCCGGTGGTTGCCGACGGCGACGAAGCGGTTGCGCACCGGATCGATCTCGGAGGTCGCCTCGATGTCGTAGAAGGTGGTGAGGTGGTGGTGCTCGGAGGTCGTTCCGGCGACGACGTCGACGGCGGCCAGATGCCCCCCCGGCTGCCCGCCGCCGCCCTGCTGCCAGACGCGCCCGTCGGGGCCGACCGCGTTGTGCGAGCCGAGACCGATCGCGCCGACCGCGCCGGCGATGCTCCACCTATTCGTGCCGAAGTCGAAGAGGTAGACGTTCGTGTCGCCGATGAGCCCGCGGGAGCCGTCGACGGCGCCGCCGCCGAGGAAGAGGCGATCCACGGGATCCGGGAGGTACTCGAGCGTATCGTTCGAGTGGCGCGCGACCGGCGTTCCGTCGAGGTGCGTGACGAGGTCGAGCGCGTTGCGGTCGCCGCCGGCGGGCCACGCGGGCGGATCGGTGAGGCGCGACCAGGTCAGCGTGCGCATGCTGAACACGTAGAGGTCCTCGCGGAAGGCGTCGCCGCCGCTGCCCCAGACGACGAGGCGGTCCCGCTTCGTGTCGTAGGCGCCGCCGCTCGCGGAGAAGATGATCGTCGACTGGTTGCCGCGCCCGCCGCCGAACGGCACGGGCCAGTTCGCGTCCCGCATCAGCGACTCGGGGATCTCGTACCACTCGCCGGGGCCGAGCGCGCTGATCGCGGCGAGCATGTCGCCGAGCGGCGGGCGCGGGCGCACGACCGTCAGCGAGAAGTCGCGGAACACCTCGCCGCCGCCGGCCGCCTGCGCGGAGATCCGGTAGGTGTTCATCCCCTTCGGCAGCGCCGCAGGGTCGACCTGGCAGGTGTAGGGGGCGTCGCGATCCTCATGGACGAGGGCCCCGTTGACGAAGAAGAAGACGCGGAAGATGCCGCTCCCCGACGCGGAGAGCTCGAAGGGCGCATCCACCGTCGAGTCCGGCGTCGGATTCGAGAAGGAGATCGGACCGAAGACCGTCCCGCCCCCGCCCCCGCCGCCCCCACCCGTTCCCTGGGTGCCGCAGCCCGCCGCCGAAAGCAGCAGGGCCGCCGCAAGGAGCGCCGCTGAGAAACCCGGAGTCTTGTGCACTTGATCGACCATGGCCACACTCCACCGATGTTGAGGAAACTGGACTACAGCGCCAACATGGCCTCCCGGCGCAACGGTCGTGCCGCGGAGGGGAGAGGCCGCACCGCGGCGCGCGCGGTGCGCCACCCCGGAACATGGACGCCTCCACTCGCGACCCCGCCCGCGACGCCGGAGCCGAGTTCCCGGCACCCCGCGTGCCGGAACACCCCGTCCTCTGCTCGGCGGCGCTCCGCGGCGCCGCAGCGGCCTCGATCCCCTCGGTCCTCGACATAGGGACGCCGGTCCACGCCCTCAGCGGAAGGATGTCCCTCGCGAGCGGCCTGTCGCTCCTCGGCCTGGGCCGGGGCGACCGCATCCTGCTTCCCGCCTACCACTGCACGGCCCTCGTCGAGCCGGTCGTCTGGGGCGGCCTCTCGCCGGACTTCTACCGCATCCGGCCCGACCTGACCGTCGATCTCGACGATGTCGCGCGCAAGGTCGCACCGTCGACGCGCGCGCTCTTCGCGATCCACTACTTCGGATTCCCGCAGCCGATGGCGCGGCTGCGCGCCTTTTGCGACGAGCGCGGACTGCTGCTGATCGAGGACTGCGCCCATGCGCTGTTCGGGCTCGAGGACGGGCGACCCTTCGGCGGCAGCGGCGACATCGCGATCGCGTCCACATGGAAGTTCTTCCCCGTGCTCGACGGGGGGTGTCTCGTTTCGGCGCGGCGCGACCTGTCGGCGGTCCCGGCGGCCGGGAGCGGTCTCTCGTTCGAGGCGAAGAGCCTGCTCAACACGATGGAGAGGGGCTGGCAATACGGCCGGCTGCCGGTCGCACGGGCGCTCTTCTGGCTGCCGCTCCTCCTGCGCGCGGCGCTGAACCGGGTGCGGAAGGGGAGGGGCCCGGGGAGGGGACCTCCCGCCGCGCCGCGGGGGTCGCCGGTCTTCGAGAGCGCTCTCGTCGGGCGACGCCCGTCGCGCATCTCGTCGGCGATCGTGCAGCGCGCCTCCCGCGCGCGCATCGTCGACGGACGGCGCGCCAACTACCGGGAACTGCTCGCCGCGCTCGGGGAGCTGCGCGGCGCGCGACCGCTGCTGCCGGACCTGCCGGGCGGGGTCGTGCCCTACGTCTTCCCGCTGCTCTTCGACGAGCCCGGACGCCTCTTCGCGCTGCTGAAGGGGCGCGGGGTGCCGATCGTCCGCTTCGGGGAATTCCTCTGGCCTGGCGTCGACGAGCGCATCTGCCCGGTCGCAGCCGACTACTCCCGCAGGCTCTTCCAGTTCCCCTGTCATCAGGAGCTCCGGCCGGACGAACTCGCCTGGATGATCGCCGAGATACGGGCGGCGCTCGCCTAGAATGGCGGAGTGCGCCCCCGGCCCCCCTCCTGGTCCCTCGCGCTGCTGCTGGCCGCCGGCTGCGGGCGCGATCGCCCCGAACCCGCCCGGGTGGTCGTCGACCACATCCTGGTCGGCGTGCGAAGCGCCAAGATGCCCGCGGGCAAGCGCAACAGCGAGGAGGCACGCAGATTCGCCCGCGACCTGCGAGCGCGCCTCGACGCGGGAGCGGATTGGGCCCAGCTCAAGAGGGAGCACAGCGAGGATCCCCCCCCGGGGGGGCCCTACGCGCTCTGCAACCGGGGGGTGACCCCGGCCTCGGCCCAGGAGTACCCCCGGGACGGCATGGTGCGCGCGTTCGGCGATGTCGCCTTCTCGCTCGAGGCGGGGGAGACGGCGATGGCCGAATTCTCGCCCCAGAGCCCCTACGGGTTCCACATCATCCGCCGCCTCAAGTAGCTGGCGCCGGCCCCTCCCGGCGCTAGCATGATGGTTTCCCCCAAGAACCAAGACCCGTGTAAGGAGACCCCCATGAACCGAACTCCGATTCGCTGGCTGATGCTCCTGATGGTGGCCGCGCTGCTCGCTCCGACGGCGACGCTCGCCGGGGAGGGCGAGACCAAGGGCAAGATCGACGAGATCTCCCAGGCTGCGCTCGACGCGTGGAACAAGATGGCCTATTCCGCCGGCGCGCTCGGCGCGAAGCGCGCGTCCGCCGCCTGCGTCGGCGCCGCCGAGGGCATGATGGGAAAGCTCGACGCGAAGGGCACCTACGTCTGGGACGGCAAGAAGGGCAAGCTCGCCTGGAACAACGCGATGCTCGCACAGGCCTTCCAGATGCAGGGGCTGGACGCCGGAACGATCGACGGCATCTTCGAGTCCAAGGGTTTCGAGGATGAACTGAAGGGAGTGACGCTGACCGGCACGAAGACCGAGAGCGGCGTCGAGGTCGCCGTCACGGGCGTGAGCGACAAGGGCGTCCAGGGCCTCCGTTTCAACGCCGAGGGGCACCTGACCACGGTGAAGGCCGCCCAGGAGGCCCCCGGGATGGGCAAGATGCAGTTCGAGGTGGTGTTCTCGTACGAGAAGAAGGGCGACAAGCAGCGGATGACCGGCTGGGTCGTCAACGTCGACCTCGGCCCGCAGGGCAAGGTCGTCGATACGACGACGATCACGTGGACGACCGTCGGCGCCTACGACGTCTACGCGAAGATCGTCTCGACGGCGACGATGGGCGGCCAGAGCGCCGGTACGAAGACGATGGTGCTCAGCGACTGGAAGTTCAACGACGACGTGAAGGTCGAGGCGGCAGCCGGCGGCAGCAAGAGCCGCAAGGGTGACGACGGCTGCGACGGCTGCGACGAGGGCGACGACGACGGCTGCGACGACGGCGACGACGACGGCTGCGACGAGGGCGACGACGACGACGATGGCTGCGACGACGGCGACGACGACTGAGTGATGACCGGGCCTCCCCGGCTCCGGCCGGGGAGGCTCAGAGCCCGAGCAGCGCCTCGATCGCGGCGCGATGGTCGGGCCCGAGTGTGAGGACGAGCAGTTCGCGGAGCAGGTCCCACTCTCCCGCGAGCCTCTGGAACGTGCCCCTCCCCCACGCGGCGATCGCGCGGAAGGCGGCCTCGTTCCCGGTGCCGGAGAGGCCCAGCGCGTAGCCGCCCGCGTCCACGGCGTGAAGGACCCCCGGGAACTCGCCAAGGATCGCCTGCAGCAGCGTCATGTCGCGTTCGTGGGGCGGCGCATCGCCGAAGAGCAGCACCACCCGGTGCGCCTTCCTCCGCCATGGGGTTCCCGAGAGGGCCTCCCGAAGCCCTGCGAACACGGCCTCCGGCGCGTCCCCGCCGCCCTCCGCCCCTACCCCGGCGAGGAAGTCCTCGAGCAGGCGCGTGTCGTGGGTGTGGGGCGACCCCAGCGTGACGAAGAGATCCCCCTCGTCACGGAAGGCGACGAGGCGAACGCGCAGGTCCGGCACGACGGTACGCAATCGATCGACGACGGAAACGATGCGCCGCTTCGTCGCCTGGATCACCCGGGCCATGCTCGACGTCGCGTCGAGCACGAGCACGAGGTCGAGGCCGCGCCGCCGCAGATCCTCCACGTGGTAGCGGAACGCGTCCTGCGGCGTCTCGCGCGACGAGCGTCCCTTCCACCACTCCGCCCAGAGCCCCGCACCGGGCCCCGGCGCCTTCGCGTCGTAGCCATGCCGCACCGGCGTCCGCGCATGCAGGAACGCGAGGGCGCGCTCCCTCACACGGAGATCCTCGTGGAGCAGATCCCCGACCGCCGCGCCGAGGCTCGCGTCGTCCTCGATAAAGGCGAGCACCGCCGTGGCCGCCGCGCGCACGCCTGCGCTGCCGTCCTCGATCGCCACGCGATAGAGGCGCGGCGGGCGTTTGGCGGACTCCACCCGCAGGAGCCCCCCCACCGCCGCGAGGCGCGCCTCCTCCCGCGGATGGTCCAAGAGCGCGAGCAGCGCCTTCGCGGCCCCCGCCCCCCCCCCCCTTCCGATCGCACGCGCCGCGGCGGCGACGACGCCGGGATCCTTGTCCGCGAGCGCACCGGTCAGATCCTCGAGGCTGCCCACCTGCGCACACGCCGCCGCCCGCACGAGCGGGCTCCTGTCCCGCAGCGCGACGCGCGCCGCCGCACCCGCCAGCGCCGACACCGCAGCGAGCCGGATCGACTCTTCGCGCTCTTCGAGCAGCGGCACCAGCAGAGGCGCGAGTTCGGGCCACGGTTCCCGGGCGAGCGCGTGCAGAACGCCGTGCACCGCCGGCTCCCAGTAGGCCGAGGGCAGCGTCGAGCCCTTCATCAGGCGCACGATGCGGTCGAGCAGCAGCCGCGCCGACTCCGCGTCGCGGGCGCCGGCGACCGCCTCCGCAAGCAGCAGCACGTCGCTCCCCTTCGACGAGGCCGGCGCCGCCGCGGCGAGGCGCCGCAGATGGTCCGCGATCGGCTTGCCGGCAAACCCGACGCCCCGCCGTGCCAACTCGCCGACGGCGCGCGAGATCGCGGCCTCGGGATTCGGATCGGGCCGGAAGTAGATCAGCGGCGCCCGCTTCGACCCCGCCTCCTTGATCGCCTTCTCGAGACGCGCGAAGAGGTACCGCGCGTCCGCGGAGTCGCCCCCGCGCCCGAGCAGCAGGAGAGCGGGCAGCGCGACATCGAGTTCGCGCGCGGCGGCCAGCGTCCGCAAGCGCGCGAACTGGCCCGAGGCCGCCAGCGCCGTCGCCGCGACCATCGGCGTCGCATCGCCGTGCAGCGCCCTCAGCGCCGCACCATCGCCGCGCCCGCGGAGCGCCCAGGCCGCGGCGGTCCTCACCGCGTCGTCCTCGTCCAAGAGCAGCGGAAGGACCATCTGCTCGGGAGCGAGCAGGTCGAGCCCGAGCAGCGCCGCCTCGCGCACCGAAGCCACGGGGTCTTTCAGCAATTCCGGGGGGGTCCGGGGGCCGAGGCCGAGGGCGGCGAGCCGCCGCGCATCCCACGCGGTAGAGCCTGCGGCCCGGGCGAGCAGCCCCCAGTCCTGCTCGCGGACCGCGCGCTCCATGCCCTCGTTGCGGAGGAACGGGCTCGGGCCGAGCAGCATCCGCTCCGTCTCCGGGGAGGCGAGAGCGGAAAGGAGGAGCAGGAGGGCCACCATGGGATTCTGACACGAACAGGAACGGCGCCCGGGGATCGGTTAGGCTCATGGGGTCACCATGCGGCGGATCCCGAGGGTGCCCCTGCTTGTGATCGCCTTCCTCGCTTGCGCGTGCGGCGGCGCATCGCCGGGGGCGGGCCCCGCCAGCGCGCCTGCCCCCGCGCCCCCCGCAAGTCCGCCCAACGTCGCCGCCGTGCCGCTGCTTCCTGCCGTCGTCGGCGAGGTCATCGGCATGCCCGGCGAGCCGGTGCCCGGGCTCAAGGCGAACTACGTCTGGACCGGGCTCGGCTGGCTCGGCGGCGACGACGATGTCGTCTTCGAGGCGATCATCCAGTACCGGCCGGGCCTCGATCTCGGCTGCGGCATCCTGCGCCGCGCATCGAGTGGCGTCGTGAACGCGGTGCTGATGCAGGGGCAGTGGTTGCCCGGCACCGGCGGAGGTGTCGTCAAGCACCCGGGATTGCCGATCGAGTCGAAGGGGGAGATGCTGCTCCTGCCCGCGCTCGTGGAGGGCGGGACGATCGCCCAGGGCCTCTTCGCGGTGTCGAAGTGGGGCGGGGCGCCGACCCTTGTGCATGGCGAGACGGCGGGAGTGGTCGCGCGTGCGGAGTTCGCCGAGGGCGGCGTCGTCATCGCGGAGGTCGTCCGCAGCGGCGTCGTCTCGATCCTGGCCGTCGAACCCGACGGCGGCGAACGCCTGCTCTGCACCGGGTGCATGGCGGGCTTCTCGACCGATGGCCGCACCGTCGTCGTGCGCACGCCCTACGGCGCGGACTCGATCGGCCTCGACGGCACCGTGCGCACGCTGTTGCGCGTCGGCGAGGCGGCGCCCGGCGGGCCCGGGCTCGTCCGCGCCGTGCTCGACGCGCGGATCACGGCGAACGGCGAGGCGCTGCTGCATGCGACGACCGACGATGCGACCCGGCCCGCGCTGCTGATCCGCGACGGCGCCGTCGTCGCGTCGGGCGGCGCCCCGGCCCCGGGAACGCTCGGGGTCTTCGGCACGCTCTACCCCGCCGCGGGGCGCGGCGAGGAACTGCTCTTCGGCGCGGCGCTTCTCGGCGACCCCGATCGGGCGGCGGGCATCTTCGTCGCGGAAGATGCGGGTCCGCCGAGGCTGCTCGCGGACGACCGTCTCGTCGTCCCGGGCTTCCCGCACGCGCTTGTCCCCCTCGCCCGGGAGGCGGTGGGAGGCGAGGGCGGCGTCGCCGCGTTCGCGGCGGCGATCTTCGACGGCGGCGGCGAGATCGCCACCGGCATCTTCCTGCCGGACGCGGGCGGCGGCGCGCGGCGGCTCCTGACGACGCGTGCGCGCGCGCCGACCATCGAGCCGTCGATCGTGATCGGTTTCGACTACCCCTTGCGCGACGCGGTGCGCGTCGCGGGGGACGGCCGCGTCCTCGTCCACGCGATGCTCCGGATCGACCGCCTGCCGGACGCGTCGCTGGGGGCGCTGATCCTGCTGCGCTGAGCATGGCGCTGCTGCGGGAAGAAGAGATCGCGGCGGCCCTGGCGCGGCTTCCCGGCTGGCAGCAGGCCGGGCGCGGGATCCGCCGCATCTACGAGTTCGCGTCGTTCGGCGACGCGATGCGCTTCGTCCGCCGCGTCGCCGACCTCGCCGATGAGCTCGACCACCACCCCGAGATCCTGATCGCCTTCCGCACCGTCACGCTGACGCTCTGGAGCCACGATCGCGGGGGCATCACGCGCCGCGACATCCGGATGGCGACCCGGATCGACACGGCGGGCTGAGGGCCGCTCGCTTCCACCGCCCTCTCCGCCGAATTTTGCTACGCCGCCCGCTGCAGCAGATGTATAATAAGTGTCGATATTACACTTACTCTCGGAGGAAGTGCGATGACGACGATGATGGCGGAACCGAAGACGACGACCCCCCACGACCTCGACGAGGCGGAGGCCGTCGCGCGGCTCTTCGAGATCCGGCGCGGCTACGGGCGGCGCATGGTCATTCTCGGCCACCACTACCAGCGGCGCGAGATCTGCGCACTCGCGGACTTCAAGGGGGACAGCCTCGAACTCTGCCGCGCCGCTGCGGCGGAGCGCGAGGCGGAGTTCATCGTCTTCTGCGGCGTGCGCTTCATGGTCGAGTCGGCGCGGGTGCTCGCTCGTCCGGAGCAACTCGTCTACCACAGCAACGAGCGCGCCGGCTGCCCGATGGCGGATATGGCGAACAGCCACCTCGTCGAGGGGGCGTGGGCCGACCTCGAGGAGCGCGGCCTTGCCGCCTCGACGATCCCGGTCACCTACATGAACAGCGACGTCGAATTGAAGGCGTTCACCGGCAGGCAGGGCGGCATCGTCTGCACGAGCAGCAACGCGGCGAAGGTCTACGACTGGGCCTTCGCGCGCGGCGAGCGGATCATCTTCTACCCGGACGAGCACCTCGGGAGGAACATCGCGAACCGGAAGGGCATCCCGCGCGACCAGCAGGCGATCTACGACCCGCGGCTCCCGCTCGGCGGCCTCACCGAGGCGGAGTTCCGGCGCGCGAAGGTGCTGCTGTGGAAGGGGTACTGCCACGTGCACACCCACTTCACGGTCGAGCATGTCGCCGAGGCCCGCCGCCGCTGGCCGGGGGTCTACGTGATGGTGCATCCCGAGTGCACCGAGCAGGTCGTGGCCGCGGCCGACTACAGCGGCTCCACCTCGCAGATGTGCCGGAAGGTCGAGGAGGCGCCGGCGGGCAGCATCTTCGCGATCGCGACCGAGATCAACATGATCCACCGCCTCGCCTACGACCACCCCGACCGAGAGGTCCACACTCTGAGCCGGTCGCTCTGCCCGAACATGTACCGGATCAATCTCTACAACCTCTACGACCTGATCCGCGACCTCGACAACGCGGTTCCGGTGACGCTGGACCCTGCGATCGAGGCGCAGGCCCGGCTCGCCCTCGACCGCATGCTGGCCCTCTAGCGGATGGACCCGCTCGCGAAGCTGCTGGCGACACGCGAGTGGATCCTGCTCGACGGCGGCCTCGCGACCGAACTCGAGGCGCGCGGCCACGACCTGAGCGACCGGCTCTGGTCGGCGCGCCTGCTGCTTGACGCGCCGGAGGAGATCCGGGCGGTCCACCGGAGCTACCTCGCGGCCGGCGCGGACTGCGTCGTGACGTCGAGCTACCAGGCCTCGACGGCGGAACTGCGCCGCTGCGGCGCGGACCCGCGCGCGGTCCTGCTGCGCTCGGTCGCGCTCGCGAAGGGCGCCCCCCTCGTCGCCGCCGGCGTCGGCCCCTACGGCGCCGCACTCGCCGACGGCTCCGAGTACACGGGCCGCTACCCGGGGATGGACGAGGCCCGGCTCGCCTCGTGGCACGAGGAGCGCTTCGGGATCCTCGATGAGAGCGACGCGGACCTGCTCGCGTGCGAGACGCTGCCGTCCCTCGAGGAGGCCCGCGCGCTCGCGACGCTGCTCCACCGCAAGCACGCGTGGTTCAGCTTCGCCTGCCGCGACGCCACGAGCATCGCCGACGGCACCCCGATCCGCGACGTCGCCCGCTTCCTCGACCCGCAGCCCAACGTCGCCGCGATCGGCGTCAACTGCACCCACCCGCGGCACGTGAACGGCCTCATCGACGAACTGCGCGCGGCCACCGGCAAGCCGATCGTCGTCTACCCGAACTCCGGCGAGGCGTGGGATGCCCGCGCGCGCCAGTGGCGCGGGGACGCGAGCGGTTTGCTCGACCTCGCCCCCGCGTGGCTCGATCGCGGCGCAAGGATGCTCGGCGGCTGCTGCCGCGTCGGCCCCGCGCAGATCCGCGCGCTCGCTACCCTCCGATCCTGAACATCTCGATCTTCCCCGCGCGGCGCGGCGTGTCCGCCGTGCGCTCCTCGCTGTAGCGGTCGGTCCGCCCCCCCCCCCCCCCCCCCCCCCTCCCCCCCCCGTCCCCCCCCGACGCCCCCCCGCCCCTCGGCCCCCCCCGCGCCGGCCCGCC
>Ga0187893_10003915_pt1 | contig 29206 bp, 19 predicted proteins | sample MA1701074metaG_FD_139574 | JGI IMG/M metagenome (GOLD analysis project Ga0187893, IMG submission 139574) | White microbial mat communities from a basaltic lava cave in the Kipuka Kanohina Cave System on the Island of Hawaii, USA - MA170107-4 metaG ...
CATTAGCCTTAGCTATCGTGTCGACATCCATAGTCTTTTCGCGTCGTAAGTGTTGATCGTTGCTACCTACGCTATTGTCGACGACATGGCTGCCTGTCCCTCTGTGCACGGGCACCGTTTGTGAGTTCGCAGTGCTCAAGCAGCAGGCAGACTCTCCACCAGTTCGGCGAGGTCTGTCGGACTCCAATCGCGAACAATGCTGGGAAGCATTTTGAAATCGCGATCGCGGATGACCTGTTTAGCGTGAGGCAACAGCTGATATCGGCGGACTGGCATGGTCGTTGGAGGGCAGTGCTATCGCGGTTCCAGTCTCTGTCGCCACGGAGTGGCCTTGGCGGGTTTTTGGCACAAGGACGTTAAACGGCAAGCTTCCACGGTTTTCGGTACTTAGCCGAAAGCAATTTCTTGGCTTGCTTGTTCCGTCGGAATTTTTCGGCCCTTGGATCCCAAAACAAGTGGCTGCTGGTGCGATAGGCTATGTTTCCGAGTTGGGCAACCGAGGAGGAACGGTGACCGATTTCAATGTCGCAAATCGGTAGCTGGCGGCTTCTGAGACAGTCGAGAAAATTCCGGCTGTGTGCCAGGTTATGATTGTTTGAGCTCTTTTCAGAGAGGGGCTCGCATAGGCTCACGCCTTTGGCAGTCTTCTCTGGAGTGATTTCGAATCCGGCACGATCCAGAAACATTGTTCCCTGCGAACCGTGGAAGCAGATGCCGTAGCCATGACTGTCGAGACGGGCGCCGTTGCACTCCCTATTTTCATATACACAAACAAACCCAGGGTATTGATAGGTGACCTGCAACGTGTCTGGCGTCTCGCGATTGTCCTGCAGGTAGAGCTTGCCTCCCTGAGCCACAATTTCTGATGGACCTTCCACGTTCATCGCCCATTGAACGATATCCAGCAGGTGCACGCCCCAGTCCGTCATCATGCCCCCGGCGTAGCTCCAGAACCAGCGGAAGCTGGACCATCGGTCCGGGTGAACGCCAAATCGGTTGGGATTGAACCGAACTTTGGGGGCGGGTCCCAGCCATAGGTCCCAATCCAGGTCTTGGGGTGGGTCTCCGTCCGGCGGATTCCCGATGCCGTCAGGGAAGCTGTTACCGTAGTTCCAGGTTCGGATGAAACTGACTTTGCCAATATAGCCACTTCGGACGAGTTCGACCGCTTTCTGAAAATGAACGCCGGATCGTTGTTGAGTGCCCACTTGAACGATCCGCTGGTATCGGCGGGCCGCGTCAACCATGCGCCTGCCTTCTTCGACACATACGGAGACGGGCTTCTCCACGTAAACATCCTTGCCGGCCTGGCAGGCAAGGATCGTATGAAGGGGGTGCCAATGGTCTGGGGAAGAAACAACCACAGCCTGAATCTCCCTCATCTCCAGCAAATGTCGAAAATCCTTCAACGTCTTTGCAGTTGGACCAGCGATCCTGGCAGCGGCATCCAGATTCGTGCCATACACATCACAAATCGCCGCCACTTCCACCTCGGGATGCTTCATGAACGTTTTAAGGTTGGATTGCCCCATACGGCCCATGCCGATGAAGCCGAGCGTCACTTTGTCGTTCGCGCTGATCGCGGGACCGGGCGAATCCTGAGCGAAAGTCGCGGCTCCCTTCAATCGTGTTCCCGCAAGAACAGCCATTGTGCCTTTGCGAAGGAAATCGCGACGCTGCATCTTTCCAGACATGAGTTTGTCCTATTTGGGGTTCACGGCGGATCTATGTCACCAACTTCCAAGGAGCTCGATACTCGCGCATAACATGGTTCTGTGCTTCTGTGTCGCCAATAATCATCTCTTTATCAACGTCCCATTTCACCTGGCGGCCCAATCGTTGCGCAATGTTTCCAAGGTGGCAAGCAATCATGGAGTCGTGACCGATCTCCACGTCTGAATTCGGCCGCTTGCGAGAGCGCATACAATCGATGAAATTCTGTACGTGAATCAGGTGCATGTCTCCAGACGAGGACCGCTTGGGGACGCCCGCCGATTTGTAGATTCGGCCAGGCTTGTCGATGCGATCGGTCTCCGGAAAAACCTCCCAGCTATTGCGATCGACAACCAGCACTCCTTGCTCGCCGTGGAACTGAACCCCATGTTCGCGGCCTTCCGGTCCGCGCCCGACGCCCAGTGCATGTTCCCAGATCATGCTGAAGCCGGGGAAAGCCCACATCACCTGTTGCGTATCGGGGGTTTCCATCGCATCGTTCGGATATCCGAACTTGCCGCCGATCGAGACCGCGGAACTGGGTGCTTTGATCCCCATCGCCCAGTTTGCGATATCGATCATATGAGCGCCCCAGTCGGTCATGAGGCCGCCCGAATAGTCCCAATACCAGCGAAACGTAAAATGAAAACGATTCGGATTGAAAGGCCGCTTTCGAGTAGGTCCAAGCCACATGTCATAGTCCACACCCGCCGGCGCTTGCCCGTCGGGCAACACGGGAGTCTCGCCTTTCCAATCAAGATAGGCCCAGGCGCGTACCAGCCGTATCCGGCCTAGCTTTCCGCTCTTTACGTAGTCAACGGCTTCGTTGTAGTTCTGGGCGCTGCGCTGCTGGGTACCCATCTGCACGACACGGTCGTGCTTGCGGGCCACGTCGACCATGATGCGGCCTTCGCCGATACTGACTGAAAGGGGTTTCTCCACGTACACATCTTTGCCTGCCTGGCAGGCCATGACTGTCGGGAGCGCATGCCAATGATCCGGTGTGGCAACGATCACCGAATCCAGTTCCTTGACGTCCAGAAGCTTGCGGAAATCAGAGGTCTTGACACTCGGTACTGCAGCCGATGCCGGCTCAACTATTTCCCGAATCGCTTTGCCTATCTGTGACTCGTCCACATCGCAAAGCGCAGCACATTCCACGTTCTTCACTTTCAGAAAATCACGCAAGTCCGCACGGCCCATGCCACCGCAGCCGACCAACCCCACTTTGATGCGGTCGTTCGCGCCGAGCACTCGGGAATAGGCCGCTGCTGACATCGGCCGCCCAAGCAGGGCGGTACCGGCAGCACCCAAGCCAATGGATTGTTTGAGAAACGTGCGTCGAGCTGTACCTTTCATTATTATTGTCTCCTTCCATCAATGGGATCATCCCCCAAAACAAGCCCATCAAACAGGACTATTGCGTTAAGGGGCGAAAGTTTCATCGTCATGCTTCATGCTTCGCCTGGGAAACTCGAACGACTTTGGGTAGTGGCGTGCCGCGCAGAAAATAGCGTTGATCAAGAGACTAGGATAGGTGGTTTCTCGGAGTCCCGCAACAGGAGAGTAGGCATAGAGTCCCCTCGGTAAGGACCCGATGGCTCTGATTTCCTGCTACCTAATCGGGAAGGAAGCTGGCGTTTGACTCTGGTGTGCGGTATCATTTTTTCAACTATCTCGGCCGGTTAGCGATCATGTGGCGACGACTTTCTTGTCAGAGAGGGCGTTCACAGCGGGTAATTCTGCTGATCACTTTTCTAGGGTGTACTGCGTCGCTCCTGGCCGAGAACGCTGAAACGGTACAACCCATTCTGCCCGTCACCTCAACGGATCAAGTCCGGTATCGGCACGACGCGACGGCGAATGAGTGCCTTGATGAGGCAGGACAAAAGGGCACCAACGGACGGCTGCTGGCGCCCTGTGGCAACCTTACAGGTGCAAACCTGAAAGCGTTCGACCTCCGTGGAAAGGATCTCACCGGTGCACGGCTGCGGGGTGCTGATTTGGCAGGCGTGCGTCTTGACGGTGCAGTGCTGAAGGCCGCCGATTTGACGGAAACCAATCTGGCGGATGCCAACTTATCGGGCGCCGATCTCAATGGAGCTGCGTTGGCTCGGGCGAAACTGCTCAGTACCGTTCTCGATAAGACTGATCTATCGGGTGCAGACTTGACGGGTGCGGCGCTCCATCATTTGGACTTGCGGACAACCAAGCTGACCTTGGCTGACCTGTCGAAAGCAAAACTATTCAAAGTGGATCTGAGCGGCGTGGATTTGCGTCAAGTCAAGCTGCGGGGGACAGATATTGCCTGGTCGAAATTGAACCGGGCTAACCTGAACGGGGTTGATCTACGCGGAGGCTGGTTCGATCAATCCGAACTGACCGGTGTGTCACTCGTGGATGCCAATTTGGAACACGCAAAGTTTGTGCAAGCAGACCTGAGCGATGCCCTCCTGGCAGGTGCAAGATTCTACAAGGCTGAGCTCAGCCAAGCCAAATTCTGCCGAGCGCACATGGAGGCCACAAACTTCAGCGAAGCCAACCTGGTGGACTCCGACCTCAGCAACGGCAACCTTGCACTCGCCAACCTGAGTGGGGCCAATCTGATGAATGCTAAGGTCCGCGGCAGTTTGCTGCAAGGTGCCGACCTTTCCGGCGCTACTCTGTATGGAGCCGATTTTCAGAAGGCAGATCTGCGCAGCGCCAATCTTCGAGACTGTGTCGTCGGAGACATTGGTCACACACTGGCTTTTCGCGCGGTGGATATCAGTTTTCGAGCAGTCAACCTTGCCGGAGCAATGTTCGACTCCAATACCCAGTTACCATTTGATGTGGAGGAAGCTGCGACCCGCAAGATGGTGGGTCTCAGTGCCGTTAAAAGCACTGCCAAGCCCAGTGTGAAAGGTAACCCGCCCAGGAAGACCATCAAGGCAGTTCCCATCCAGATTGGACCCAATTAAAACTAACCCAATTGTGAGGCTGAAGGACAGAGGAGGCAATGCCGTGTGCGGTTTTTCTGGCTCCAGCTTGCCTAGGGACTATCTGTCGTTGAGAACCTTCACCTCGACGGTTTGCATACCGTCCAGGCGATTCTTGACTCTCGTGACTAGGCCTTCGACGCAGTGGCTCGAGCTTGACGGTTCAAAGCTAACCTTCAGGGACTGCTGCTCAGCTACAGGGCGGAACAAGGAAAACGAGAACTCTGACTGGTCGAGGAAAAGCAGGTGTGCTTTTTCACTAAATGGCGCGCCGAACATGTCTTTACCGCTGACTATGATTTCCGAATCGTCTGACACCGCATTTGCCGTCATCTCGGACTCCTTATGGTCCCGAGTTTAAGGCTCAAAGGGTGCGCTGACAATCACCTAGAGTGCTGATTTTTGCTAGGAGAAGTGGGCTAGTACCAACCGGGGATTGCCGAGCCCAAAGCCAGGGCGAAGGAATCGGCTTGATGCGTTGTTGTATCAAGGCTTTATGCGGGAAGAAAGTAGAACGCAATGCCGATAACCAGGTAAACCGCCAGCAAAAGAACCCCCTCCATCCAGTGCGATTCGCCGTCTTGGGCCACGAGATTCACCACCCCAACAGCCATGGCCACAGCCAGCACTTCAAACGGCGTAAAACGCAAATCCATCGGGTTTCCAAACGCGTAGCTCAGAAACACCAGCACAGGAGCAACGAACAGCGCCACCTGGATGCTAGATCCGACGGCAATATTGATCGCGAGGTCCATCTTGTTCTTGATCGCCATGAGAACGGCACTACTGTGCTCAGCCGCGTTGCCGATGACCGCCACCACAATCACCCCCACAAAGACTTCCGTTAAGCCCAATGCATGCGCTGTCGCCTCTACAGCGCCCACCAGAAATTCACTGACTACCGCGACTCCAGCGGTGGCTAGAAGTAACACGGTGGCTGCCCACCGCAAGCTCCATCCTTCCTTAAACTCCTCATGGGCCTGCTGTTCGCCTTCGTCTCCCAGAAAAAGATTCTTGTGTGTTTTGAGCGAGAAGATCAGGCTCAAAATGTAAACGAGAAAGAGGACCAGTGAAATCTCGAGACTTAATCCTCGTTCCAGCATGGTTTCCTGCATCTGGGTGATCGAGCCACTCCGAAGCTTCTGTTCGGCAACCCAATGGAACAGTGCTGGAATCAACAACGCTACGACGCTGAGTGCCAGGAGTGTTGAACCCAATCCAGCAGCAGCACGGTTAAACTGCTGTTTCGTAAACTTGATGCCACCGCCCAGGATGCTCAATCCCAAAACCAGAAGAATGTTGCCAATGATGGACCCCGTAATGGATGCTTTGACGACGCCGTGCAATCCCTTGTGCAAAGCGAGAGCAGCGATGATCAGTTCGGCGGCGTTTCCAAAGGTCGCATTGAGCAGGCCGCCAATGCCGGCACCCATCTTTTCAGCCAGGTGCTCCGTGGCCTTGCCCATTAAGCCAGCCAATGGGATGATTGCAAGGCATGATGTGACAAATATCAGGACGGGTGCCGCATGAGTGAATTCGAGAAAGGTGGCTACTGGCAAAAAAATAAGAAGTCCATTCAGCAAATTTTCGAACTTGAATAATTGCTTCATATTGATAAGTTCAGGCTATTTATTTCTTGCGTGCGGTGATTCAGCGGCGCGAATCATAGCATAATCAAAAGCTGTCTCCTTCCTTGACACACTGGCAGAAATCTAACCATACAGGCGAGCCTCGGACGGAGCTGAAAGGAGAACGTGAGGCGTGAATACAGAACTATTCTTTCCAGCACCGCAGGAACTTCCGGCGGTCATCCACCCACCTCGCGGGAGCAAGGAGACTCTGAAAGCCCTGGAACGTTACGACTGGAATAGTGCCGGCCAAACCCAGTTGGCAGATTTATTGCGTGCAGGAGCGTTGTGGCTGCATGGGTTTCTGGACGAATCTCATGCCATTGCGCAAGGAATCAGCTCAGCGGAAGGCTCCTATTGGCATGCATTGATGCATCGGAGCGAAGGCGATTTCAGTAATTCAAAGTACTGGTACCGGCGCGTCGGCCGACATTCGATTTTTCCAGACTTGCGGGCGGCGGCGCTAAGGCTTCAAGCGAGTTCCCCGTCAGCAAGTCGAGCCCAATGGCTGAGGTCATCCGACTGGGATCCTTCTCGGTTTGTGGACGCCATCGAGCACGCCGCCGGGCCGGAAGCTGACGACACAGGCCTCCTGCAAGCCATCGCGCGTGAGGAATACAATCTCTTGATGGGCTACTGCCTGGCAAAATCATAACAAATCCGCCGCAGACATGGGGGGACTCGCGTTTCTGCTGTGAATGGCGGGTCCGCAAATTGAAACCTATTGGGACGGGTGTTTGAACTTTGGACTGCCGCAGGCGGCTGCGCTGCCCCAAGTACGGTTTCTCAATCTGCAGAGTGAAAGATTCTTTCGACTATTCTGGACCGGTTGTTGTCTAAACGGGATGTAAGGCAGGTATCGCGACCTGGGGAACGTTCTCGGACTAATGGAAAACACTTTGGATTCTGCCCTGTCGCACACTCCAACGCTCACTTCACAAAACAACCAGAGTCCCCAGGAAGCAGGCTGGGTTGCCGCCAGCCAGCGTGGTGATGCTGTGTCTTTCAATCGCCTGGTATTGAAGTGGGAGAGGCCCATTTACAATCTCGCACTGCGGATGCTGCGTGATACCGATGAAGCGGCTGAGGCAACCCAGGAAGTTTTTCTTCTAGCTTTCAAAGGTATCAGGCGCTTTCGCCTGGATGCCCAATTTTCCACATGGCTTTACCGGATTGCGGCCAATCACTGTACATCCCGTCTTCGAAAACGTCCGCCAGGTGTACATGTGTCCCTAGATGGGTCTCAAGAAGGAACGGAAGCTGGGCAAAGCCTGGCAGCGACGGATTGTCCGGAACGCCAGTTCTTCCGCCAGGAAAGCGACCATAAGGTGCGCAGCGCTCTCGAGTATCTCCACCCTGAACAGCGTATCGTTGTTGAGTTGAAGTTCTTTCAGGAGATGACTTTTGAGCAGATTGCTTTGGTCCTGGAAGCACCTCTGAGCACGGTAAAGTCCCGCCTTTACCATGGCTTGGAAATTCTCAAGAGCCGTCTCGGACGCGGTGAAACCCGAGATCAGGCCAGTAAGGGAGGTCGGTGATGAATTCGACATGTGAGCAGGCGCGCAGCTGGATCCCACGTGCCCTGATGAAGGACTTGGAGCCTGCAGCCCAGCTTGTCTTGAATGAGCACTTGGCAGAGTGTTCTAACTGCGCGGGTGAACAAGCCCTCTATATTGATACGCTGAGCCAGATTCCTGCATTCTCGGACTCTCCCGTTCCGAGGCATTTTTTTGTTTATCCTCCAGACCGCAGTTTTTCATTCACCGGGTTCTTCCTGGGATTGAGCCCAGGATGGAGGCTTGCGGGCAGCTTGGCTGTTGTGACGGTTGCGATCTTTGTGGTGCTCGTGGCAGCCCGTTTTCAGTTCCAGGCAGAGCAAGGCATTTATTCCTTTAGCTTTGGCCGAACGCTGCCGCAGATACCATCGAAGATGCCGTCTAATGATTCCACGGCCCGGATTGACGCTTTGCGGGCAGAGCTCATCAGCGTGTTGGAAAATCGATCGAGGGTAGAGCGGGCGGAGTGGATGAACGCATTGCGACTCCAGATCAAAGAGTCCAATCGGTACGACGATCGCCAGCAGCAACGGTGGGATGCTGCTTTGGGCAGTCTCGAAAGGCGGTTGAATCATCGCATTGAGGATAGTGCTTTGGTGCTGACCGCTGGAATGCAACAGTCTACCAACAACTTATTTCGGGCATTACAGCGCCAGCGCCAGCAGGACTTCTTGGTGACAAGCAATCGCCTGGAGCAGCTTGCTTCCCGAGGAGAACGAAAGGAAGAGGAGACGGCTGAAATCTTGTCAACCTTGCTCCAGGTAGCACGACTGCCAAAGCAGTAGGCACGCGGTGCGTGGCCGGTCGCGATGGTGGAGCGATAGGTATTAGACATTTGAGGGGAGAGACATGAAGAGGCGCTATTTTGTGATTCTCGGTATCGTTTGTGTTGTGTGGTGGCTGCCGAACAGCTTCCAAGGTGCTCAGGTACAGCCGTTCGATTTGAAGAAATGTCAGCAAGAGTTGGAGGTCATGAAGGGAATTCTGCGCACGACCTTGGGATTTGCCTCTCAGGAATTGGCTGCTGCGGTGAAGAGTGACGGCAAAGTGGAAACCAAGAACATGGCAAGGCGTCTAGCATTTGGACGGTATGCTGACTTTAACATCGGAGCATTCTATCTCGCGGGACAGGGTGCGGTCTTTACGATTCCCACTGCCAGCGTCCGCGAGATGATGCGCGCCCGACAGGGAAATCTGGCGTTCGCTTATGTCGGCCCTGACATGAAAGACAGGGGTTGGAATGGCGCCTGGGTGGAGCAACTGGCGAATCAACTCACTGAGTTAAACGTTCAGCTACAGGAAAATTTCGAGTTCGGGTCATTTCCAGCGTCGGCCCCGCCAACGCCTTCGCCGGCCTCTCCGGTACCCGCCCCGAAACCTCCGCGGCCCGCAGAGGGAAAGAGCGACCCGGCCGCAGCCACAGCCGCAGAAAAACAACTTCGGCAAAAGCTTTCTGAGTTGCAGGAAAAAGTTAGGGAGCGGGGTGCTGAGGAAGAAGCGAGACAAGCCAGATTTCGTGAGAGTCTGTCCCAGCTTAAGGCCTTTCTAGTGGAAGCAATGGCCAACCATGGCGACTCACTAAGCGTGGTCAAACCTGGTGAATACGTTAACGTTGTCCTCGTTGACGAAGGGAATCGCTGGTTTGTCGACGAGGCTGGCGATCGTGTACAACGCGAGATTTTGTCGGTTCAAAAATCGGTTATCACGGAGTACAAAACCGGGAAATTGAGCTTGGAAGCTTTCAAGCAGAGGGTAGTGAACTACGTAAACTGAGGCCACCGCGACCGGACTCCTGCTCCGTAGGAGCGCGGTCATCTGGTTGCTGACATCTGTACACCCTGTAGTCCAACCGGGAGGCCCACTCGGGGGCCTTCGCAGTGCCTGCCGTCTCGAACCCAGTCTTCGGTCCGACTGCATTAGACTCCACGGAGTCGCTTTTTCCGCTGCCTGGATTCTCGGTTCTCGCTGAACTTCCCGCCTCGACGATAAAGCGCTAAGCGACATTGGGTGGAGTTCTGACGACTGCATCCCGCCTCTTGCGAAGCCTTGCTTATGAAACGGCTCCGACTGGAACCGATTGAGCACCGCTGCTTCTGCGTTGCCGAACCAGCATTCTTATGAGGCAGTTCGGTCGCCCCGCGCCTTTCTTGACTTGGACAAATCTATGCTTTAGGCTTCAGGGCTGCGATTCAGCAACAACGCCCAGTGGGCGAGGAAAGGCATCACAGTGGCATTCCGCAACCTTGCGCTATTGATTCAGGGTGAAGACCAACCGGGCGTCTTGTTCCAATTGACCCGAGTAATTGCTTCTCATCACGCGAACATCACGACCATTGACATTATCGAGAAGCTATCAGAAAGCGCGAGTGTGTACCTCGAACTGAAGGACGTGTTGGATTCAGATCAGCTTGTGAGTGATCTGCATGCCTTGCCAGTCGTCAAATCGATTGAGCAGATGGACACGCTTCAGAAGATCTACGGCAAACGTGTGATCATTATCGGCGGGGGGGCACAAGTCGGTCAGGTTGCGCTCGGGGCTATCAGTGAGGCGGACAGGCACAACATTCGTGGCGAGCGCATTTCTGTTGATACGATCCCGCTAGTCGGAGAAGCTAACCTGGCGGCTGCCGTTCGGGCTGTGGCGCGTCTTCCGAGAGCCAAAGTGTTGGTAATGGCCGGAGCTCTCATGGGAGGCGATATTTCCACCGCCGTCACAGAAGTCCGTCGAAAAGGGATTCTTGTTCTCTCGCTGAATATGGCCGGAAGCGTACCTGAGGCTGCGGATCTGGTCGTTAGCGACCCTGTCCAGGCGGGGGTCATGGCCGTCATGGCGGTAGCCGATACCGCCAAGTTTGACATTCGGCGCCAGCAAAGCCGCCGATACTGAACGATGTCAGGGCTTCGATGCGCCGGCCTCGCTCCATTTTCAACCTTCGCTTCGACCGCTAACGATCAACAGCCAGAGCACCGATTATCATTTGTAGCCTGAAGTCTCTCTGTGGGACCCTTCGGAAACATGCAGTTTAAGTCTTTCAGCACTAGGTTCTGGCAAAGAATCTTGCCCGGATGCGCAGTCTGGTTCGCTGTCTCCATACAGATATCCGCACAAGTCTACCAGTTCCGCAACTACACTGCGGCGGATGCGAATGGATTGCCTGACAACTTTGTCTTCAGTATTCAACAAGACCGCGCGGGGTGGCTATGGTTTGCCACCTCGACTGGAGCCAGCCGCTATGATGGAGCCGAGTTCAAGAACTTCACAATGAATGACGGTCTCGTGAACAACGCAGTGCGTGAGATCTACGAGGATCGCAACGGAAGATTGTGGTTCTCAACAACCGGGGGCCTCAGCTGTCTGGAACAAGGAGTGTTCAAGAACTACACCCGGCGTGACGGATTGCCTCACGATTCTATTGAATGGGTCCTGCAGGACAAGGTGGGGGACTTTTGGATTGCTACGCGCGGAGGTGGACTCAGCCGTTTCGACGGGCAACGCTTTCACAATTACGGTGAGAATCAAGGCCTGACGGCAAAAACAATTTGGGCGCTGCGTTTCGATCGCCAGGGAACGCTTTGGATTGGCTCCAGTGAAGGATTGCACTCCTTCGATGGCAGGAACTTCAGTCGCTATACAACTCGCGAAGGGCTGCCGGACAACCGGGTTTTTAGCTTGCTTGTCGACAACTACGACAAACTCTGGGTTGGCACAGGAAAGGGATTGGGCTGGTTTGACGGAAGCCGCTTTCATTTGGTCGACCTTAGGATTCAGAGTGTGCAAGGCGTTCCGGTCCTGTTGCTGGATCGACGGGGCGCCCTCTGGTTTGGTCTCTACGGGCAAGGTTTGGGTAAACTGGAAGATGGCAAGTTCTCCCTCTATCAGCAGCAGAACGGTCTAATTGACGGCTTCGTGACTTCTCTCCTGGAGGACCGGGAAGGGAACTTGTGGGTTGGAACTCAGGGTGGCGGGGTCTCAAAGTTCGCTGGGGAGCGGTTCGTCAACTTCACTTCAGCGCAAGGGCTTTCCAAAGGACTGATCCACGCAGTCGCCCAGGATTCGAAAGGGAACTACTGGTTTGGCAGTCTTAGCAGCGGCCTTTGCAAGTTCGACGGGAAGCGGTTCACCCGGTTCACGACTGACCAAGGCCTTGTCAATAACCTGGTTGAGGACATTCTCATTGATTCGAAAGACCGTGTTTATATTGCGACCGATGGGGGAATGAGCATCCTTGAGGGCGGACGGTTTCGAAATTACACCACCAAATACGGCCTTCCAAACAATATTCTTAAAGCTTTACGCATGGACCACGAAGGTCGGCTGTGGATTGGCACCTTCGGGGGAGGTGCGGTTCGGTTCGACGGCAGGAAATTCATCCGTTATTCTTCCGAAAACGGTCTGCTCAACGACCGGATCAGCAGTCTTTGGGAGGATCGTTCGCGACGAATGTGGTTCGGCACCGACCAGGGAGTCACCGTCCTTGAAGGCGGCGTTTTTCGCAGCTACACGAGCAAGGATGGGTTGGGCACTGGCAAAGTGGGAGCGATCACAGAGGATTCTCAAGGGACAATCTGGTTTGGCACGGATTCCGGGGTAAGCCGCTTCGATGGCCGGCGCTTCAAAACCTATTCAACGCAACATGGCCTTCCGGATCAGTTTGTTCATTTCCTGCAGTTCGATCGGGCTGGACGGCTTTGGATTGGCACCAACAAGGGTATTTCCCGATTCGATACTTCACAGGAACGATTTCGCAGTTTCAGCACTGGCGATGGGCTACTCGCGAACGTGATGATGGAGGGGGCCTGCCTCCTCGATCGGGATGGAAAGCTGTGGTTCGGAAGCGGTGCTGGAGTTACCCGTTGTGATCCTGACTACCAAGAAAGGCCACCAGTGCCGTCGCTCGTGCACCTTCAGGACATTCTGGTGTATGACCGGTCGGTGCCGCGCTCCAGGCTCAACGAATTACGCCCTGATGAAAACCAGCTGACGTTCAGCTTCGTTGGGCTCTCTTTCCGGGACGAGCGTCGCGTGCGCTATCGGTATCTCTTAGAAAACTTCGATCCGGGATGGCAGGCTCCTACAAATCTGCGCTTCGCCAAGTACACCAATCTGCCGCCGGGCCGCTACCGTTTCAAGGTCCAGTCTTCCAGCGATGGGGATGACTGGAGTGGCGAAGCTGCGAGTGCCGACCTTCGGATTCTACCGTTCTTCTATCAGACACCACTATTTCTGGGTTTGACGCTGGTCGTTGGCGCCGGATTGATATCGGGCGTTTTTAAGTGGCGCGTGCTGAGGATACGGCGGCTGAACCAGGAACTCGAAGCGAACGTTCGTATTCGAACGCGTGAGGTTACGGAACAGAAGGAGTTGCTGGCTCAAACCAATCTCGAATTGCAGGCACTCCAGAATACCAGTACCGCCATCAGTGGTACGTTGGACAAGGAGGAACTGGGCAGGTTGATTCTTGAAGCCTCGATGTCTTTGCTGAATTGCCCGGGCGGATTTCTGGTCGATTATGTGTGGGCTACGCAGTCGATTCATGTGACCCAGGCACTGGGCCTGGCTTCCAAGCTCAGGGGGTTGACGCTTCCCGTGCGGGAGACAATCAGTTGGGAAGTGATTGAGACTCGGGAAAGCCGTATTCTGCCTTGGGATGAGATTCGCAAGAAAGTCACCCATCCGGCTTTGCGAAAAGTGCTCATACCTTGCCAGATCGTCATGGTTCCGATGATTTCCAGTAATCGCGTCGTGGGTATCCTGGCACTGGGCCGTGAAAACTCAGGCACTCCCTTTAACGAACGAGACTTGTCTTTGTTGACAACCTTTGCAAACCAGGCAGCGGTAGCCACGCGCAATGCCGAGCTCTATCAAGATATGCGCGCATCGGAGTCCAAGTACAGAACCTTGGTCGAGCAGGCGGGTGATGCGATTTTCGTCATAGACGAGAACGGCGCGCTGGATTCGGTGAATCCCATGGCACTCAAGCTCCTTGGCTACACGGAGCAGGAGTTTGCGCAGTTGAACCTTTTGGATCTTGTCAGCCCGGAGTACCGCGCGCGTCTGAAGGATGAGTTTCACTTGCTGGTAGAGGAGGGAAGCCTGTTGGAATCTGTGAATCTCCTCCACAAACACGGCAGATCGATTCCCGTCGAAATCAATACCGTTAGCTTGGGAAATGGATTCTATCAAGCCATCGTCCGCGATATTACGGTACGAAAGCATCTGGAGGAAGATCTCGCCAAGCAGCGCGACAGGGCTCAGGAAGCCAGCCGCCTGAAGTCCGAGTTTCTAGCCACTATTTCCCACGAACTGCGAACCCCGCTGCATGCCATCTTGAGCTATGCTGACTTCGGGCTGGAACGTGTGGCGAATGCCGACCGCGAGCGCTTGAAGCGATATTTCTTTGAGATCCAGGATAGCGGCGCTTTGCTGCTCGAACTGATCAATGATTTGCTCGATCTTTCAAAAATCGAGGCCGGTAAGATGCCTTATCGGCGAGCCGCGCTGACCATGAGTGTCGTAGTGGATGACGCCTGCTACCGCGTTGCCCGACTTGCGGAAGAAAAAAGTATTACCCTCAGGAGCGCTGCGATTCCGAAGGAGTGGCAGGTCTACGGTGACTACGAAATGCTTCTGCGTGTGTTCATCAACCTGTTGGGTAACGCCATCAAATTTACGCCCTCCGGTGGGAAAATCGACGTGTTTGGAGAAGTGCGCGACGACGGCTATCTGTTTTGCGTACGCGATTCGGGACAGGGGATTTATTCGGAAGAAATCGATGTGATTTTTGACAAGTTCGTCCAGAGCAGCCTCCACGCGCAGAAAGGCAGCAGCGGTACAGGCCTGGGTCTCTCGATCTGCCGCGGAATCATCGAAGCCCACGAGGGGCGCATTTGGGCCGAAAGTGCTGGACCCAATCTGGGTAGCACTTTCTATTTTACCCTTCCCAGTTTTCAGGCTGCGGCCCTCTCGAATGCGATGCCAGAAGCTTGATGAAAAGCAGCAATAAGGCAGGATGGCAGATTCTCTCGAAAAGGAAGAGTCCTTTGAAACGACAAAAGATTCTCATTGTGGACGACAACCCGAAGAACCGGGCTATTTGCGAGGAAATCTTCGAGGAAGACTTCAACCTAATCCAAGCTGAGGACGGGACGGCCGCGCTGCGACTGATTCGCGAACAGCTTCCCGATGTCGTTCTCCTCGACGTGATGATGCCTGGCATTAACGGCTACGAAGTGTGCCAGCGAATGAAGGCTGACCCGGAAACAGGCCATATTCCCGTTATCATTGTTTCAGCGAAGGGACAAACCAACGAGATCATCGAAGGCTTCGACAGTCGTGCTGACGACTACATTGTGAAGCCTTTTGTGAATTCTGAGCTGCGAGCGCGAGTGAGAGCAACCCTGCGCCTGAAGGAGGCGCAGGACGAATTGCAAGAGGCCAACGAGCGATTGAAGGAACTGGATCGAATCAAGGCCGGTTTCACGGCCATGCTGGTCCATGACCTTCGGTCGCCGCTGTCGGTGGTCCAGGTCACGTTGCAGATGCTCGAAAGCGACCCACTGTTTGCCCAGTCCGAATACCAGACGCTCATTCGCGAGTCCCTGGCCAGTTGTAACGAATTGTTTGAACTGACGACCGACTTGATGGAAATCTTCCGATCTGAGTCAACGACGATGGTGCTTTCACTGAGTCGGATGAGCATCCAGCGGCTGGTTGAAGAACCCTTCCGGCAAGCTACCGTGCTTGCCAAGAAAAAAGATATCGACCTCGATCTCCGGCTTCCCGAAGAATCGGTCGTAATTCGAGCGGACAGCTACAAACTGCAGCGCGCCCTCACAAACCTGTTGTCCAACGCGGTAAAGTTCACACCCCGGGGCGGGACAATCGGTCTCCATGTGACGCTGGACCCACTGGGCAGCGAAGAGGCCTCACCAGAGGTCCTAATCGATGTCATCGACTCGGGTGACGGTATTCCACCTCACGACCTTCCATTTATCTTCGATCCGTACTATCAAGCCAACACGCAGAACTCCGGCATGGGAAGTGGACTGGGATTGGCAATTGTCAAGCGTATCGTGGCAGCTCACAGCGGTGAAGTCTCTGTGAAAAGCAAGCTGGGGCAGGGAAGTCGTTTCTCCCTCCGCTTGCCGCTCGGCCTTCAAGGCACGGACGAAGAAGGCCCTCTTTCGCCCGAACCTTAGGCTTCTCCTCGAGTTTGGTCGATTCTGTCCCGTCGATTCGCAATCGTCGTGTTCGATCGCCTCTACTGCGACGCTCGGTTGATCCGGCCTCGAGAGTCGTCATGTCTGAAATGCCGATATTGGAGCCCTCATGGCCCACAGACAACCGACCTGGCACCTTGGTTCGGAAAATCCGGCGAACGCCACAAGGGGTCGCCGTATAAATAAGTACGCGTGACTCAATATATCAATAGACGCTTGTCACACTCGCTCAGACTTTGCCGTTTCGTCGTGGGCTGCAGAATGCAATCGAAAGGTGAATTTTATGATGTGTAAACAGCGTTCCGGATACCGTTTGATTGATCATCCGGCAGATCTAGGCATCGAAGCGAGTGGCCAGAGCTTGAGTGAAGCCTTCGAACAAGCGGCGGTCGGTCTTATGTCCGTTATCCTCGAAACGGAGTTGGTCGAACGCCGCATCAGTCGCGTCATATCTGTCCAAGCAGCAGATCCAGAACAGCTTTTGGTCAAGTGGTTGACCGAGATCCTTTATCTCTACGATGGTCTGAGGTTTGTGGCAGCCCAGTTTCAAATCGAAGAGTTGACATCGACCTCGCTGTCAGCAAAGGTTCTGGGTGAGCCTTTCTCTGAAGACCGACACGTTACTCGCCTCGATGTTAAAGCAATCACATATCATCAGATATTGTGCCAACAGAACGAAGAAGGTGCCCGAGTTCGGGTCGTTCTAGATATTTAGTTTGGATTAACACCCAAAGCGCATGCTCCAGAAACTCGACAATTATCGTTATCTCATCCCCATGTCCTACAAGAAAGGGATGCAAGTAGAGGGATTGATCTATGCGAACGACACGCTGATCCGTCAGATCGCGAAAGACCAAACCGTGGATCAAGTAGCGAACGTTGCAACCCTTCCAGGTTGGGCGGGACGTTCTTTGGCGATGCCCGATGCTCATCAGGGCTACGGATTCTGCATCGGCGGCGTGGCCGCGGCAGATCTTAGCAAAGGCGTCATTTCCGCCGGTGGAGTCGGTTTTGATATCAATTGCGGGGTTCGGCTGCTTGGTTCCCCCTGGAGAGAGGAGGCTGTCCGTCCTAAGCTGGAGGCCCTGCTCAACCAGCTTTTTCGAGACATTCCTTGTGGCACAGGGCGGCACGGTCTTCTCGATATGAAGAAGGCAGACCTCAACTCAGTGCTCGAAGAGGGCGCCCAGTGGGCCGTCAGGCAAAGTTTCGGAGATTCAAGCGACATTGCTCATATTGAAGACTATGGAAGAATCCAGGGCGCGGATCCTTCCAAGGTAAGTTCACGAGCTAAGGATCGTGGACAAGGCCAGTTAGGTACCCTTGGATCTGGAAACCACTTTCTCGAGATTCAAGTTGTGGACGAGGTCTTTGAAACGGTGCTCGCCCAAGGTTTCGGGCTGGAGTTGGGCCAGGTCGTGGTGCTGATGCACAGTGGCTCTCGCGGGTTAGGTCATCAAGTGTGCACAGACTACCTCGACCTCATGCAGGGTCGGATGAAAGGCTACGGCATTTCCGTGATCGATAGGCAGCTGGCCTGTGTCCCGGTCAGGTCTCAGGAAGGCCAAGAATACCTCGCGGCTATGGCGGCCGCAGCAAACTTTGCGTTTGCCAACCGTCAGATGATCACTCATTGGACTCGGCAAGCGTTCAGGCGTGTTCTTGGAGCTGGTGAGCTGAAAGTGGTTTACGATGTATGTCATAACATCGCGAAACGAGAAGAGCATCAGATTGGGGCAGTCCGCAAGGAAGTGCTGGTACATCGCAAAGGAGCCACGCGCGCTTTTCCCCCCGGCCATCGGGCTCTGCCTGTGGAGCTGCGAGAGTTGGGGCAGCCCGTGCTCATTCCCGGGAGTATGGGAACGTGCTCGTATGTTCTGGTGGGAACCCACCTGGCCATGAGCGAGACTTTTGGCTCTTGTTGCCATGGCGCGGGGCGGTCTATGAGCCGCACACAGGCCAAGCGTGAGACTTCACCAGAAAAGCTCCTCCAAGAGCTAAGGCAGAAAGGCATCCTGGTGAGAGGCCAGACTCGTTCCGGGTTAACCGAAGAAAAACCGGATGCTTACAAGGATGTGAACGAGGTTGTGCATGTAGTGCACAACGCTGGCATTGCGAGGAAGATAGCCAAGCTGCGACCCATAGCTGTGATGAAGGGATAGAGACGTAGAGGCATCATTTCCGGGGTCTCTCCACATTCGTGGAGGCTCGCGCGTTCGATCAAACGGCGGCGTTTCGAAGTCCGACATGAAGCTTGCCCGCCTTGGTGGATCAGGGTGGGTGCTTTGTGATTAGGACCGATCCCCTCGCAGGGGCCTGCTTTTCTCACACGGGTATTCCAAGGCAGCTACTGCACGCTGACTGGGGGCGACTCCCTCAGTCGCATCCCGCGCCCTCCGGATTACCGCCCACTCCAGAGGGCTGGGCAAAGCTTTAGTGTCAGAATCATAATTGCGACGTCGGTTTGTCCCCAGACATCCACGGCGGAGATTCATCAATGCCCGCTGGGCGATCCCAATGATCACTAGGAATCTCGTCTGACGGTCAGATTTTCTGTCCCATTAGCATACGGAGGAGTGATGCCCGGTTCCGACGCATCGCGAGACGCCAGAATCGACGAGTTTGTTGCCCGGACGCATTTGCTGACGGGAAAGGAAATCCGCGAGCGGCTGCCTTGGAACACGGTGGCTTCGGCCGATGCGATACGTCACTTCGCTTATGGAACCTGTGATGACAACCCACTGTGGCTGGACCGCGATTATGCGCGAGGGACCCAATATGGTCAGCTGGTAGCTCCGCCGGCGTTCCTTTGTTCGGTGCATTATCCGTTCCTTCACGGAGAGCCAATGGAGACTCCACTGAGCTTCCTGATCGGCGAAGTGGAGTTCGAATGGTGTTGCGTGGTTCTGGAGGGCGATCAATTGAGCGCGTCCACTCGGCAGGTGGGTGTGACGGAAGCGGTCGACCGCAAGGGACGCCGTCTGGTTTCCATCGTCGCCGAGACGGTCTACCGGAATGGGGGGAACAAAGAGGTCGCAAAGGCATTGGGAACCGTAGTCGGCGTGGCGCGCCGGGACGAGGAATCGCTGTTGGATCGAGGGATCCACCGCTACAGCGAGCGAGACTTGGCCGCGATCAGTGAGGCGTTCAAAGCGGAAACCCGCACAGGCGGCGTGGGGTTGGCAGGTGAGGATCTGGTGGTGGGCGACAAATTGCCAACGATGGTCCGGGGGCCGCTGACCATCGGGGACCTAATCTGCTGGCAGGCGGCCATCGGTCCATCCTATCGAGCCGGAACGCTGGGTTTTCAGGACATCCTAAAGGCTCCGCACACGGCTTCCGTCAATCCGGTGACGGGGTGGCCAGTGAGGTCATCGCAGCAACACGAAGATTTCCTTCTCGCGGCCCAGCGCGGGATGCCGGGTCCGTTTGATAACAGTCTGATGCGTTTTGCCTGGATTGCGCCAATGCTCACGAATTGGATGGGTGACACAGGTTTCCTGAGACGGTTGAGTATACAGACTGGAGAGCCGTTGATTTACGGAGATACCCTCTGGTATCGGGGAACGGTCACGGAACTGAAGCCCGAGCCAAAAGCCGAGGGTGTGTCAGCCACGGTCAAGATCGTGGGAGTGAACCAGCTCGGGCTGACCACCACGACCGGCATGGCGGAAGTGATTCTCCAGGCGAAACGGCGGCGCCGCCGACCGGCCATGGATGACGGGCCGGCATCGGCAGATTCTAGCTTGACCGGTTCCCTGGTGGTAACTGAGGTGCTCGATCTGTTCGCGGCCCGCGTCCGTGAGCGACCCGAAGCGATGGCGGTCATCGGCGGAGCGGAAACCGTCACCTATAGCGAACTTGACGAACGTTCCAACCGGCTTGCCCATCGCCTGATCGGCTACGGCGCACGACCGGGCGTCTTGGTAGGACTCTTGTCAGGGCGCGGGGTCGAGACGGTGGTGTGCTTCCTGGCGATCCTGAAGGCGGGAGCCGCTTATCTGCCCCTGGATCCTGAGCAACCGGAGACGCGTCTGGAGTGGATTGTTCGGTCCGCGGCTCCAGGTCTACTGTTGGCGGAAGAGCGTCTTTTGCCCAAGCTGGCGGGCACTTACCCGGCCGACACAGCCGATGTCGTTCTTCTAGCACGATCGGCGGAGGCTCGGCACCCGCGGATTCTTGGGCTTGAGAAACTCCTAGCGGACACGGTCGCGGAGAGCGCGTCGCGCCCATCTCTAGCCAGCGCACCTGGGCGGCTGGCTTATGCGATGCCGACTTCTGGTACGCTGCGCGCGCCAAGCGTTGTCGCCTTATCGCAGGCCGCTCTGGCGTGCTCTATCCAAGCAATGCGGGAGACTCTCGGAGTAGGCACGGACGACAAACTCCTGAGCGCGGCGTCCTTTTCTTTCTCCGCGTCCGTGCGTCAGTTGTTTGTTCCCCTCTGCCAGGGAGCGACCGTGGTCATTGCGGGCCCAGAGCAGCAACGCGACCCGCTTGCGTTGTTGTCCCTCATCAAGGAACAGGGGGTCACGATCTGGGACACCGTACCGACGGTCTGGAGCTATGCGATAGAGACCCTTCTTTCGTTGCCTGCGGATGTGCGCACCAACCTCCTCGATAACCGCCTCCGACTGATCCTAACGACAGGCGAAACCTTGCCTTGGAGAGTTCCGTTTACATGGCGAAACGTGGTGCGGCAGCGGGCGCGCATGATGAACCTCTACTCGCAGACCGAGACAGTCGGTACGGTTTGCTCCTATCTGATTCCGGAAGATGTGGCTCTTCAGGAGGGCAGTGTTCCGTTGGGACGTCCCGTTGCCTTCACCGAGGTCATGGTGCTGGACAATTTACGGCAACCGGTACTCCCAGGTGAGTTGGGCGAAATTCACGTTTCTGGCCCACGTCTTGCCGAGGGCTACCTCAGGCGGGAGGATCTGACAGCAGATCGCTTTGTCCCAAGCCCGTTTGCACGGCAGCGTGGTGAACGACTTTACCGGACCGGGGATCTGGGTCGTTGCCTGCCGGATGGTAACCTCAGCTTCACGGGACGTGCCGATCACCGAGTTAAAATCCGTGGGCAACGAATCGAACTTTCGGAAGTGGAAGAAGCGCTGCGATCCCACCCTGGGATCGTCGAGGCGCTAGCCATCACGCGCTCCGATCCTTCCGGAGAACTGCGTTTAGTAGCCTATGTGGTGACCCGGCCGGAGGATGGGTCGAGCCTCTCCGACCTCAAGAGCCACCTGCGCCGGATCCTGACTGGCGCGGGCGTTCCAGAGGTGTTCGTACGGGTGCCTGCGTTGCCACGAACAGCAAGTGGAAAACCGGACCGGGCGGCGCTTCCCGAACCGGAAGCCTGGCGTGTAGAGGGGGCAGGTGGCAACGCTACAGTGCCAACGGCCGTGGAAGAAGCGCTCGCCGCTATCTGGGCCGACGTGCTAGGTGTGCAGAGCTTGAGCGCGGACGAGAACTTCTTCGATCTCGGCGGCCATTCGCTCAATGCGACTCTGATCGTCAACCGCGTAAGGCAAGAGTTTGGTGTGAACCTGTCGTTGCACGTTTTCTTCGATGCACCCACGTTGTCGGCATGTGCCGCTGCGATCGAATGTCTGCTCCGGGGCAACGACTCCCCGAGCGTCATGGAGCCGGGCTAACGTCTAGAATGCGAGCCGCGCTTCTGATGAGAGGGTAGCTCAGCAGGCCCGTACCCTTACAATCGGAAGAACCAAACGATTCGAATGCCCCTGGCTGGAGCGGTAGAAGCACAGCTTAAATCAGGGAGCGCAACGGAGAATCAGCTGGGCTCTTGGCGTTGGGTTAGCGGTCGTTCGCGGGACGTCCCGCGCCCAGGCAGGCGTTCGACGTCATTTTGTTGCCTGACTCCCTGTAATCTTTGGGATGTGTGACTCGAAGTTACCTTCAACCAGACTTAAGCCAATCGCGATTGCCGCCCTTCCGCATGCGGTTCCCCTCGGAACTTGTTACCACTCACGAGTCCGAAGCCATATGGCCGGAACTATTTAGCCCATGGTGAGATTCCGATCATTGCTCTGACGGCAGGGAACAGGCCGTGCAGGCTGGCACGAACGGCTATGTTTCCAGCCGCTGTGCTCCGACGCGCTGTTCACTGAAATTACCCGGCTTCAAAAGCACACTGCCCAGCCCCTGGTTATCCAATCGGAGTCGACTCTCAGGTCCGGTAAACACCCTGCGCCAGCTGCGCTATCAGACAAACTGCCATACCTTCACTACAGCGCCTTTCTTGCCACTGTTCCGGCGACCCGTTAGAATTCATCAGTGTGTTGCGCTAAATGGTGGGGTTTATCGTGCATCGTCCGTTTGAGACTTGGGTTCCATGCCTGATTGGATTGGCCTTCGTCGTCTGGCACTCCGGTGGCTTCTTCGGCCAAGAAGGCCTTCGGCAGAAGCCAGGCCCAGCGAGCCTGCTAAAGGATCTCGAAGAGATCCGATTCGATCTGAAGCACGTCTATCGTGTGCGTGATCTCCACTTACGACGCGACGCCATTACCTTGAACTTCGATCGGGGCCACATCGTCTTTTTAGAGCCAGTCAATGACGTCGTCACCGGGTTGCTCTTTTGGGGGCGCGGCACGCTTGTTGCCCTGCCACCACACAAGATTGAGAGGCATCAGCTCAATCTATTTACGGGCTCGCCCACACTTAACGAGCGCTTTGGAGAAGCGTTTCTTCGCTTTACCGACAACACGTACACTGAACTCATCGAGCAGATCGCCGCAACTCCCGAAGAAGAACCCATCGATGAAGCAGCTGGGCTGGTGCAGTTTCAGCAACTTCTCCGCCGTGAAGTTCTCACTAACTATCGGGTGCTGGCTGATTTGTTGGACGGGAGAAGGATGCCCATGTTTTCGGGCAAGCTCGGCGGCGGCCGATTGGGGGTCATTGACTTGGCTTATGATCAGCGGAGGACCGAAGATGTCCGCATCGGCCAGTTCCATACCAAAGATGGGCGCACGACGTATGACAGCTGGTGCAGCTATTCCAGCAGTTCCAACGAGAACGAAATTACCCAGGACGTAAGTGCCGGAAAACTGATCGACGTGCGCCACTACCGCATCGACACCGAAATCGACAGGACCGACCGGCTTTCAGGTACTACGCAGGCCGAGTTTCGCTGCATGCAGAACGACGGATGGATGTTGACTTTCGATCTTTCGCGGTTCCTTAAAGTTTCGCGAGTAGAAGACCAGCAGGGTCGATCACTTCGCTTCTTTCAGAACAGCGAAATGACCAAGGACGAGGAGATTAGCCGTCTTGGGCACGACGTCGTCATAGTCGTGCTGCCGGAGCCGATGCGTCGCGGGGACGTTAAGTCACTCAAGTTCACTTACTCCGGTGAAGTCATTTCTCGGGTTGGACGCGGCGTGTTCTATGTCGGCTCACGCGGAAGTTGGTATCCCAATTTGGGAACAACCGATCGTGCACGCTATACGCTAACCTTCAAACATCCAAAGCCCTTTACGATTGTGGCAACTGGACATCTTGTGAGGTCTTGGGAGGAGGCTGACCGGCAATGCTCGACATGGAGCACTGAGGATGAGGTGCCGATCGCTGGGTTCAATTATGGAGACTACAATCGAACCCTGGCATCGTCGGGTAGTGTTCAAGTGGAAGTCTATGCCAATCGTGGAATTGAGAATGTGTATCAGGAAGTGATCGCCAGAATGGAGTATGTGCGAACGCTACAACGGCAGCAAGCGCTCAATCCACGCAGCCGACGCGTCCCTGCCCCAGCCGGCGATCCTTTTCCTGTCATGCCGAACTTTCTCGACTTCGATACGACGCGCTTTGCAAGGGAGATTTCAGCCCAAGTGGTTAATACTCTGGCCTTCTTCGAAAACTACCTCGGCCAGTATCCCTATCGGAAACTCGCTGTGTCGCAAATTCCTGGCCGTTTCAGCCAGGGATGGCCCTCGCTGCTCTATGCATCGAGTCTTTCGTTTCTGAGTCCGGCCCAACGCTCTCGACTGGGACTCGAAGGCGACCGGGAGGCATTTTACCTGGAATGCCTTCATGCGCACGAGATTGCGCATCAGTGGTTGGGCAATCAAGTGGGATGGAAGAGTTATCACGATCTGTGGATGTTCGAAGGGTTCAGCACCTATCTGGCCTATCTTTCTCTGCGCGAAAAGTATCCCGAGGGTAGACAGTTTGCAGATCTGCTCAGGTTCGGCCGTGAGAAACTGCTCGAAAAGGACTCCGAGGGTCAAACTCTCGAGAGTGCCGGGCCCATTTGGCTGGGGGTACGATTGTCTTCTTCAAAGTTTCCCGCCGGCTACGGAGCGCTTGTCTATGAAAAGGGTGCCTGGGTCTTGCACATGCTGCGCTACTTGTTTTCGGATCCCGTTTCAGGATCTGACGAACCCTTTAGAGCTCTGCTGCGCGAGTTTGTTGCGTCTCACGCCGACGGTCTGGTAGAAACGTCCGACTTCCAGAAAATTGTGAACAAGCACATGCCCCGCACACTAGATCTAGAGGGCAACAAGAAGCTCGACTGGTTTTTCGACCAATGGGTTTATGAAACCGGCATTCCCACCTATAGCCTGGACTCCTCGGTTACTGCCCTCAAAAGTGGTGGGTTTGTCCTGAAGGGAAAGATCAAGCAGGATAACGTCTCGGAATATTTTATGATGCCGGTTGAAGTGTTCGGCCATTTTGGCCCGAACAAAGTTGTTCGCATTGGACGGGTGATAGCCTCCGGCAGGGAAACCGATTTCCGATATACCCTCAAGACTCGGCCGCAGAAAGTCACGCTGGACGAAACTCTCCAGATTCTATGTCACAACGAAACCTTGTAAGTCCAACCGAGACGAGACACTACCGCTGAGAAAGCACAACTCAGATCTGGGGCTTATACCCCGCGGGGGAGCCAAGGCTGCGAGCCGTTGGCCGTACAAACATCCGCTGAATGGCATGAAGCTGGAGCCAATAGATCAGAGACCCGTACAAGCTGCCCGTAAAGGCAAAGAGTCCTTGCAGGAAACTCGCCGCGTACTGCGGATGAAAGCCGCGACATATTTCCAGAAGAGCCGCTGCGAGCCCGCACCAGAAGCAACTCCAAAGCACGGACGTACCTTGTGTGATGTTCCGGCGGCCATGCGACTCTGCCACGATGTATCCAAGGAGTGTGAACGCTGCAAAGTATTCGGTCAACCACCAGACAGGAACCATGAATCGCTCTCTGCTCAGATCGGAAAGTCCCCAAGTGCCGGCCCAATTTAGATACCCTGATGGCAGCGGGCTCAGAGACATCAAGATCAGGTAAGCGAGATAAACAGGCCACACGCGTTTCAGCACGGGAATCTCAAAGCGTCTCTGATGGCGTTCCTGTTGCCAGGGAAACATGACGAGGAGACAGGTTGTCAACCCCACCAGCACACTCCCGAAGAGAATGAAGGAGGGAGATTCGCCAAGCCGCGGTAAGCTACCAATCAGGAACCACGCGGTCGCGGTAGAGACGATCCATTTTGAGCGAAACAACCCGGACGACTCAAACAGGTGCAGATAGACAGCAGAGATGATTAGACACCCACAGAGGCCGAGAAGAAGAGCTAGATCGTGGTGGAAGGAATCGGTTCCAGCTGCCAGCCCGTTCAGCCACAACAACGGAATCAAGAGGTAGACAACATTCATCAATGGCAGTTCCAGAGCCAGAGTTCCAATCCAACGGTTACTCAACTGACTCTGAGCTCTTCCCAGTAGTCGCACTCCCAGCCAGCCTCCGGCCCCGTTAGTCAAGACGTCCATGGGCGAAGGGAATCGCTCTGCCAGGAAGATCTGCGCCACCTCGATGACGCAGCTGAGCCCCACTGCGAGTCCGACAATGCGCAGTACCGAATCTCCCGGCCGTATGAGCTTGTAAAGAAATCCGAGAGGAACAAAAAAAAGCACATTTAACAAAGTGTCGGACCAGCCGCCAAACCAAAGGAAATGGCTTTGCTCCGGCCACTCAAAGCGAAAAGGGAAAAGTGCAATGACCAGCGTGATCAGAACGACATAGCTGAAGAGCGCCCACCCTAAGGCTGGCGCCTGGCGCTCACTTTGCATGGAGGGGTGTGTGGCCGAGAGCCCGCTTTCATGGGATTCAGTGAACAGAAACGGGGCTTCCGGAAGGTGTGGGGACAAGGGTCATTATAGGGAACCAGGCGCCCGCCTGCCGAAATGGTCTTCTACCTCAAGATGCGATATCCCTGGCTGATCTGGGAAGAGAGTCGGTCCGTCGGCAGCGACAAGCGACCTCAGCCCAGAGTAGACATCGAGGCACAATGACCTATGACTTCCAACGAAGCACGGGCCGGCGGGCCGCCTGAACCTCGTCTAGGCGCTTGACCCTCGTGGTGTGCGGCGACTGCCGGAGCCTGTCAGGATTGCTGTCGGCTTCACCAGCAATCTCTTTCATCGCTTCAATGAAGAAATCGAGTTCCTCCTTTCCTTCTGTTTCGGTGGGCTCTATCATCAAGGCACCAGGCACAATGAGGGGAAACGCAACGGTTGGCGGATGGAAGCCATAGTCCATCAACCTTTTCGCAATGTCCATGACGGAGATGTTCCGCTGGGCTTGTCTTTTGTTTGAGAAAACAACCTCGTGCAGCACCGGTTCATCGTAGGGTAGCTCGTAGTAATCCCGGAGCTTGTGTTTGATATAGTTGGCGTTGAGAATTGCCACTGAACTTGATTCCCTGAGTCCTTCAGCCCCATTCGCCAGAATATAACAAAGGGCGCGAACCAACGTACCAAAGTTTCCGTAAAATGCTTTCACTTTGCCAATCGAGCGAGGTCGGTTGTGATCCAAGAAATACTTGCCTTGGAGATTACGCTCGATGACAGGGCTCGGCAAGTACGGAAGCAGAATCTTGTTGACGGCCACGGGTCCGGCACCCGGCCCGCCGCCACCGTGCGGCGTCGACATGGTTTTGTGAAGATTCAGATGCATGACGTCAACGCCAAAATCACCTGGGCGCGTCAGGCCCATGAGCGCGTTGAGATTCGCTCCGTCCATGTAGACCAGCCCACCGCGTTGATGCACGATCTCGGTGACGCGCAGGATGTTCTTCTCAAAAATACCCAGCGTGTTGGGATTTGTGAGCATCAACGCAGCCACTTCGTCATTCATCGCAGCATCGAGGGCTTCGAGACTGATGCATCCGTGCCGATCTGATTTCAAGGTCTGCACTTTGTAGCCGGCGATTACGGCGCTTGCCGGGTTGGTGCCGTGGGCAGAATCTGGAATCAAGACTTTCTGGCGCGCATTCCCCCGATCGGCCAAGCAAGCGCGAATCATCATGACGCCGGCCAACTCGCCGCTGGCGCCGGCAGGGGGTTGTAGACTGACTGCCTCCAGGCCGGTGACCTCAGCCAGCAGTTCACCCAGTGTTTTCAAAATTTCGAGACTGCCTTGTACGAGGAGCTCGGGCGCGAGCGGATGGCTTTGCGCGATTCCGTCGAGCCGTGCCACGCGCTCATTAATCTTCGGATTGTATTTCATGGTGCAGGATCCTAGCGGATACATGCCCGCGTCAATGCTGTAGTTCCAGCTTGAAAGCCGTGTGAAATGACGCACGACGTCCATTTCACTGACTTCTGGAAAATCCAGGATCGGCTCGCGGACGTTGCTGGTTCCCAAAACGGCGGGCAGGTCGGCCTCAGGAACATCCAGTTTCGGCAGGTTATAGCCAACTCGCCCTGTTGAGCTGCGTTCAAAAATTAGTCCTTCGTTCTGATTAACGTGCGGGGTTGATTTACGAATGGGCATGTATTCTCACGTTCAACTTCCTAAAGTCACGAACGGCAAATTCCTCCAAGAGCGATCACACTCGCATCTCGCAGCGGTGCAGTGATGCCTTTACAGTCTTCAAACCGGAAATGCATCGCTGGCGGCAGGATCCATCCACAAATTACTGCAGGCGGTCCTAAGGTAATCCAGACTCATGACAACAGCTTCATCTTCCTCCCATGCTGGCCGCAGGCAGTCCACCTCAACAGAAAGAACCCCCGGATATCCGTGGTTCTGCAATACTTTGATCACGCCCTGAATATCCACGACGCCATGCCCGGCAGGCACACTTTCCCAAAAGTTCCACTCCCTCGGCGAACCGCCCCTGCGGGGGCTCAAATCCTTGATGTGTGTTGCGTGAATGTATGGCGCCAAAAGCGTGGCCTCCGCGACAGGGTCCTCAAAAAGGCGGAGGGCGTTGCCGGTATCGAAATTGACACCGAAGCTTGTCGAGCCCACGGTTTCAATGAGTCGAAGGATCTCCCTTGCCGTGAAGTCAATGTGGTTTTCCATGGCCAGGATGACTCCCTGGTCTGCACTAACCTTGGCTGCTTCACGGAGCATGCGGGCAAGCCTCTTGAGTTGCGGTTCGTGCGGCTGATCTCGGAATCTTAGGCTACTGCCAACGATGCGCATGACCCTGCAACCCAGCTCCCTCGCAACGAAAATCCAGCGCACCAGATCGGCCAAAGCCTCCGCACTGGTTCCTCCTTCCAAACCATCGGGGTGACCCCAGGCAAGAACGGTCTCTAATTCGCTGCTTCCGAGCCTCTCTTTCAGTTGTTGCCAGGATCCAGTCGCTGAACCGGGGAGAAAACAGGTTTCCAGGGAAACTCCATCAACGCGAAGCTGCAGCGCGCGCTCCAGAAAATCAGCGGCAGTCCAGCGCTCTTGCGACGGCTGTTGGAACGAATAGACCTCACCAAAGTATCGGTGATAGCAGTAACTGTCGATGCCGATTTTCATGATTCTCATTCTGCCTCCTCATAGGCAGAACTCTCCAAATGTCAGAACTCCCTGGGCAGCGAGAGTTTCGAACGCTAGGGATACACTCGCAACAGCACTAGGCCTCAGGGGTAAAACCCATGACAATATCAAAGCGCGCGGCCAACTCGCCGGCGCGTGAGCCTTTCATCGGGGTGAACGGAATCATCAGCGAATCTTTCCCTTTGGATGCTGGAAGCCTCTTGAGCACACCATCCGTCTCATTCAACGGTTCTCCTTTCAGATAGCATTGCGTCGTAAACTTCGCGTGCCCCCGAAGCTTGATGGCGAAATGGATGTGAGGAGTGCGTCCCG
>Ga0187893_10003916_pt1 | contig 29201 bp, 35 predicted proteins | sample MA1701074metaG_FD_139574 | JGI IMG/M metagenome (GOLD analysis project Ga0187893, IMG submission 139574) | White microbial mat communities from a basaltic lava cave in the Kipuka Kanohina Cave System on the Island of Hawaii, USA - MA170107-4 metaG ...
CGCCAGCCCTTCACCAGCCCCGCCCATCGATCCCGTCTCGCATCCATCCCGCGCTCCTTTCGACGGGCGGATCATCCCCCTTCCCCCGCGGCTCGGCGAGACGCGTTTGCCCGAACGGATACGCTGGTGGCGCAGGGGGTCGACGGCCCCGCGCTGGCGGCGCAGGCCGGAATCGACCTGGCGCGCATCAATCACCCGGACGCACGGGTGTCCATCGCTGCGAATACCGAGCTCTGGCGTCGAGCGGTGCGCACGACGGGGGATTCAGGCTTTGGGCTCGCCGTGGCGCGGCATGCGACCTACACGACGTTCCAGATCCTGGGCGCGGCCGCCCTGGCCAGTGGGACGCTGCGTGACGCGTTTGGCCGTCTCGTGCGCTACGGACGCCTGATCAGCGACGGTGGGACGTTACGACTCGACGGAGCGCGCGATCGCGTGCGGCTCGTCCTCGATGTCGTCTCGGGGACTGCGCCCGCCGACGAGGCCATTGACGCAGTTCTTTCAGTCGCGCTGCGCGCAGGTCGGCTGCTGAGCGAGCGCCGCGAGTTGAGCCCGCTGCGGGTCGAGCTGCGTCGACACGAGCCTCCGGCGGCAGACGTGTTTCGGCGGTTCTTCCGCGCACCCATCACCTACCGGGCACCAGACGACGCCCTCGAGTTCGCCGCGCGCGACGTCGACGCGCCCCTGCCGGCTCGCAACCCCGCCGTGGCTCGCTGGCTCGACGATGCGTTGGCGCACGCGGTCGCAAGACTCGACGACCATCAGATCGTGAGCCGCGTACGCGTCGCCCTGGCTGAGCGGTTCCCGGACAGCGAGCCGGCGCAGGAGGCCGTGGCGGAGCGCGTGGGTTTGACGCCGCGCACGCTGCAACGCCGCCTGGCGCAGGCAGGCACCTCGTACCAGTCCCTGCTCAATGAGACGCGCATGGCCTTGGCGCGCTCCTACCTGGCCGGCGGCTGGTCGATCACAGAAATCGCCTTGGCGCTCGGATTCTCCGACGCGAGCAGTTTCGCGCGCGCCTTTCGACGCTGGACCGGTCGCTCTCCGTCCGAGGCGCCCGAGCGAGCCTTCGGGACCGCAAAGAAAAGTTAGCTTCACGCAGCCGGGACGTGGCCGGGTGCAGGCCGCCCTTGCCGGGGTGACCGCAGCCATCCGGAGGCTCGAGGCGGCGCTGCAGGCTCAGGCGGAAGAGGTAGCGGGCCTGCGCAAGGAGAACCAACGGTTCGCGAAGCTGCCGCAGCTTTTGGGACGCGGATAACGCCAGCCGACGGGCCCGGAGTGTGCCGTCGGATTTGCCGACGCCGATCACCGCGTCGTGACCGTCGAGAGTCAGTTCATCGGAGATGCTGTGAATCGGTGCCGGGTCTGACCTGGGATCGGCGTCGAAGTTTGACCCTTCTCGATGTCGCGCAACTCAATACTGGCGCTGAACTTTCCAATCGCTGGCCTCATGATTGGACGCCGAACGGGGTGAAAGTTTGGCGCCGATTTACACCCACCTCTACACATGCTCCCAGATTCCCAGAAGGCCCCTCACTGGCATCTGGGCGATCTGCGCGACACACGCTCTCAAAGTGCAAGCACCGGTGGCTCGGCGGATCCACCGGCGGACTGGAGGGCCACCGTGCCGTCAGGTGGGAAGTCACCTCATCTATGCATGGCGTTGGCACGCCGCTCGCATGTTTGTCCCGGTACATGCGTCTTCTTTGTCAGCTCCGATTTTCGCTTCGAAGTAGGGCGAGTACTGCCGTCCGAGGGACCACGACACGGCGGCCAATGCGCACCGACCCGACATCGCCGCGACGGATGGCCTCGTAGGCGCTGTTACGACCTATCCGCATCAGCCGAGCGAACTCGACCACCGTCAAGACGTCGGGTAGCGCGTCGAGGCGGAGGGCGTTTCTCGCGGCTTTGTTCCGATCCCTCGCCCCTTCGATCTGACCGTCCGAGTTCTGACCAGGCCTTGCGGTTCGCACGAGTAAACATGTACTAGTACATCATTAATAATGTCAATAGAGATGTACAGCGAGGGTTGCCTCCCGTGGTGGAGAGGCCGGCACACGATCGATGGGGACAAGATCCGGCTGACGTCGACGCCCGAGCCGTACGACATCGGGCGCGGTTCGGAGGCTGGGAATCCTCCATACACGTCCCTTCTACGGCTCGCTCACCGCGCTAGCTACGACCGAGTTCATTCCCCCGATGCGCGGACCACGGACGAGATTCTCACATGGTGCAATCGCTACGGGCTCTTGGGCCTTTTGCTGCAGCAGACAGTGCTCGTTCGGCCCTGGCCACAGTGGATGCCGCGAACCGACCCGGGCGGCGAGCGCGGGCTCTTGATCCCAGGGCGCATCGGTCATGCGTCCAGCCGACTAGTCCCGATCGCACAGCAGTTCGTGCGGGACGGTTCGTTGTGGCGCGCCTCGCACGAGGTGCTGCACCCCAACAAGCCCAGCACCGCGGCACCGACGAAGCCGCGCCCCGTAGATCTCGGGGAAGTATCGGACTGGCGTGTACCCGGCGTTGCGGTTGTCGGCGTCGAGGGCGGTCAGAGCTGGGAACCGATCGCGTCCGCGTGGGGTCGGTTTTTTCCTTCGATCTCGGAGCAGGATCGCGAGCGATACCCGTATCCCAGGCCGTTGTCGCCAGCCTTCTGGCAGCACTACGCCGAGCCCGTCGCGGACTTTCTGAAGGCGGCGAATGCGCTGCGCGACTACGTCGCGGCGCTGCGCTCCGAGTCATCGTCGGTTGATCGAACCGTCAGACCAGAGCGCACACCCCCTGTGCAACGGCGTTCGGGACTCACCCCGTCCCTCCTCGCGATGCTGTACGCGATGGTGGATGAGGACATCGCCGCCGGCTACCACGCCGCGGCGTGCGCCGAGTGCGGCTCGCCCTTTCTCTCAGAAACGCGCCGCACGCAGTACTGCTCGCCCACATGTCGCAACACGGCGACCGTCCGAGCCTACCGGCACCGCCACAAGAACGCGCGCCGTCGACCACCGCATCCGTGATCACGATGGACACGCGATGACGGGACATATCCGCAGGCGCGGCAAACGCTCGTGGCAGATCTTCCTCGAGCTGCCGCGGACGAGCGACGGCAAACGACGCCAGAAGACCGTTACCGTCCGCGGGACGAAGCGCCAGGCCGAAGCCGAGCTGGCTCGGTTAACCAACGAGATCGCGACCGGCGCGTTTGTCGAGCCGACGACGATGACCCTGTCGGCGTTTCTCGATCGCTGGCTGGCGGACTCGGCTGCGATTCGGGTGTCGGCCAAGACGTTCGAACGCTATGAGGAGATCGTTCGCAAACGCCTCGTCGCCGCCCTGGGTCGGATCCGACTGGCCGATCTGCGGCCACTACACATTCAGGACTACTACGCAGCGGCGCTCCGGTCTGGGCGCTTAGACGGAAAGGGGGCGTTGTCAGCCCAGACGGTCCTGCATCACCATCGGATCCTGCGCGAAGCGCTGCAACAGGCGGTGCGCTGGCAGCTGCTCGCCCGCAACCCCGCCGACGCGGTCGAGCCCCCGAAGCCGTCACGGCGGGAGATGCAGGTGCTGGACGAGACCGAGACGGCCGAAGTGCTCGCGGCCATCCGGGATTCGCGGCTGCGACTCGCCGTCTTCGTTGCCGTCACGACCGGACTGCGGCGCGGCGAGGTGCTCGCACTGCGGTGGAACGATATCGACCTGACGGAGCACCGAATCCACGTCAACCGGACCGTCGAGCAGACGAAACGCGCCGTCCGCGTCAAAGAGCCGAAGACGGCGAGGGGACGACGAACCGTCACGATCCCGCCCGTGCTCGTCAAAGAGCTCAAGCGCTATCGCGCGACGCAGCTGAAGCTCCGGTTGCAGGTTGGCGCCGAGTTCAACCCCGACGGCCTCCTCTTCTACAACGAGCGCGGCACCCTTTGGCGCCCCTCGGCACTCACGCGCGCGTTCAGTCGCGTGATGACCCGACGCGGTGGGAAGTATGTCCGCCTGCACGACCTCCGCCATTCGCACGCGACGCACTTACTCCGACACGACATCCACCCAAAGATCGTCCAGGAGCGGCTGGGGCACTCCTCCTTCAAGCTGACGATGGACACGTACACCCACGTCATCCCTTCGCTTCAAGAGCACGCGGCCGAGGAAGTCGACGCCGCCCTTACCGCTGCGCTCGAGCGGGTGAAGCGGCGCCCGCGACGACGCGCGCCCCGTTAGCAATCGGTTAGCAATTCGGGCCGGAGCAGCCGACTTGCGAGCCTGAGGTGGTCACGAAGCGTGCGTAAGTGCCTGAAAAAGAGAGCGGAGGGGGAGGGATTCGAACCCCCGAGCCCCTTGTGGGGGCTGCCGGTTTTCAAGACCGGTGCCTTAATCCACTCGGCCACCCCTCCGGCGCAGTGAAATCAACCATTTAGCACGCCGCGTTCTCTGGGGCGACCGGCCGGTGTCCAAAAAGTGTCCACTGCCGTTGCGCCGGCGCCTTGTCGAGGATCGCCACGGCCTTCGCGCGGTGCGTGGGTGAGAGGTGGCTGTAGCGGAGCGTCATCGTAATGCTCTTGTGTCCCAAGAGCTCCTGCACGGTGCGGATGTCCTGGCCGCCCATCACGAGACGCGAGGCGAAGCAGTGACGAGTATCGTGGAAGTGGAAGTCCACGATCCCCGCGCGCTTGACGGCTGCCTTGAAGGCATTTGTAGGCGACACGTAAGGACCCCCATCCTCGCTTCGGAAGACGTGCTCCCCGTTCGGCCGCCCCTGGCGGAGCTCGTCGAGCACGGCGCGCAGCGTACGGCTGATCGGCACCGAACGCCGCTCCCCGTTCTTCGCGTAGCTCGCCTCGACGGTGACGAGCCCGTTCACGAAGTCCACACTCGCGGCCGTAGTTCCGCTTGTTGGCCTCCGAGTACTCGAGATACTCGCTCGCGAAGTCCTCGAACCGGATCTTCGGGGTCTTCTTCCGGTCGAGGAACCTCCCCTCGGCAATCTCCGTCCGGCGTTTCGCCAGCACCGCATCCGCCAGCCGTTTCGATGGTCCGATCTTCTCGCGCTTCCGTCTCCCTTCGACTCGGTAGTCTATGAACCATGACCCGCCCTTCTTTCGTACACCCATCAGGACCTCCTTTCCGGGCGGGTCCCGCAACGAATCCTGTCTAGCTCCGAGCGCAGCTCGGGTTCAATCGGCGCGTCGCCCGCTCCCTGCTGACCGAGCCACGCGTCGATGGCACGACTGTCGAATCGAAGCAGGCGACCGACCTTGAGGAACGGGATGCGCCGCTGCGCCACCCAGCTGTAGATGGTGTGTGGCGAGACGGCGAGCGTACGCGCCACGTCATGAACCGTCAGGAGCCGGTTGTCGGAAGTCGGCTTCATGACCGATTTCGGGTTTCCTGCTCGGCAATCCGTGCCGGCGCGCGCGCTGTCCGGCCACTGGTTCGCAAGGCTGGCCGTCTTCCCTCACGCAGCCTACGCAGGTCGACGACGAATCCGAGCCCGCTCTGCCGGAGCGCCTGCACGCACTCGCGGCCGTAGGCGAGGAAGACCGACCCGCACCCGGCGCCGGCGGCGCGGTTCTCCGCCGTCGGCGACACGAACGCAATTCGCCCGCGGGTGAAGCAAAGCACATCGGCGCGGGTCGCGTAGCGGTGGAACCACGCCGTATCCGTCCGCGCGAAGACCAAGGCGATGCCCCGGCGGTGCGCGGCAAAGCGGTCGAGCCAGCGCTCCATGTCGCGACCATACGGGGGATTGAGCCACACGCGGCCGTGCCAAGGCTGGCGCAGCCCGTCGTCCGCCCGGGTGAAATGCGTCGCCGCCGGAATCCATGGAACCACCCGCCCGCCGGGCGAGCAGGGGTCGAGGTCGAACGGAAGGCCGAGCGCGGCGAAGATGCGCGGCGGAGTGTACCACTCGACGGAGCCGCCGGCTCGTTCGTGCACGAACCCCGTCTGCGGTGACGGGTGTTTCATGCGGGCGGTTCGTCTGACGGTCGTGACTGCCAAGTATGCGCCAGGTCCGGTGCAGAAGGCCGTGCGGTTCCGGCGTTTTTCGACGACGGACCGACCGTACCGTAAGGAAGGGCCGTAAGGTCGGCCAGTCCCACCCGGCTCTCGCCGGTTGTCGGCCGCCAGACCGTGCCGTCGGCGCCGTGGTGTAGGAGCTCATCGAGCGTGGTGAACCAGACGCCGCTCGCAATCGAGAGCGACGCCGCGACAGCCCGGTAGCGCTCCAGCGCGTCTGACCGACAGCCGACGACGAGGACGGTCTCATCGCCCGAGCCGGTGAGCGGTCGGGACCGGAGCGCAGCGTAGCCGAGAATCTTCCTCAGGAAATTCCGAGGCGCACGAGTGTGGGCTTCGACTTCGAGCGCGAACGCGTGCTCGCGGTCCCCGGGCAGGCGGAGCGCGAATCGGGCATCGGGCACGAGCTGGCGGCGCCCGAAGCGGCGCAGCTCCCAGTCCGACTGCCACCGGGCAATCTCGGCAGCGTCGCTCGTGGCGAACGCCACGCGCACGGCGTTCACAGCAAGCAGGTGGTCCAGTTGGACGGCGAGCCGGCGAGGGCAGGCCGCGACACCGGTTTGGGCGTCTCGGTCCAGCGCATCGCGGCCGGCCGGTGTCAGCGCGTAGACGTTGTCGGCGGCTAGGTCACGGACCCAGGTGCGGACGAGTCCGGCGTCGAACAGCCGGCGGAGCCGCTTGTTTGCCGCCGTGCGCGAGCCGCCGAAAAACAAACGGGCCACGAGAGTCGTTGTGAGGAAGCGCATCTTGCCGAGCGCTTCGAGAATCCACCGGTCACGTTCGCACAGGCTGACTGGACGCGGGGACGCCTGGCGTTGGTCCCGACCTTGTCGACGCCGCCGCGGATGGGCCGTCCCTGGTGGTGTGCGGACTCCATGTCAGCGCTGTCGTCTGCTGGCCGAACCGGGCAGCGGGTTCTTGAGACCGAGGCCGCACCGCCGGCAGCTGATATAGGGCGGGGCGGCCGCGCACACCGGGCAACGGGCGAAGGCGAAGCCGTCGAAGACGTAGCGGCATCGCCCGCATTCGAACCGGCCGACGAGGCTCACCGCCGTGCCGCAGCCGCTGCAGGGCAAGGCGTCGTGCGTGGCCAAGAGCCGGGCGCCGGCGAGGTGCATCGTCAGTCGGTAGAGGTGGTGCGCGAGGATGAACGGCGCGACGACCGACCAGACGACGATCCGAATGCTCCACCGGAGCGACTGCGCGATGAGCTGCTCCATCAGCCGAGCTGGGGTCGCCGTTTCCGCACGGGTGATACGGCCGGGGTCGCCGTCGTGACCGGCTGCTGCGGAGCGGGAGTCACGGTCGCAATGCGCACCGGCGGGTTAATGAGCTGCCGGAGCCGCTCCTCACGCGCCGCGATCTGCTGGCGAAGCGTTTCGCGCGACAGCGCGACGCCGCCGGTGTCGATGCCGTGCTTGGAGATAAATTCGTCGAGCGCGTGCGCGCTGATACCGAGCGGCTCGTGCGGTTCCGGAACGTCCGGCACGCCCACCAAGAGCGCCCGATACGGTTGGCGGCGGTCGTACCAGTAGCACTGGCGGTTCGGCAGCCGCTGAAGGCGCTCGCGAATCCGACGCTGCAGTTCTTGCCGATTCGGTAGCTCGCCCTGCCGATCGAGAGCATCGGCGACGATGCTCGGATCGTTCTCCGGCAAAAAGTCGCCGAGAACCTCGCAATTGCGGATCGAGCTGCGGAAGGTCGCGACGTAGTCGCAGTGCGTCAGGATGGCTTCGCGAAGGGCCGGCGGCACTTGCGCGAAATTGTGCATGATCAGGGCGCGGTGAAGGCCGAACGACCGCAGCGTCGCCAAGGCCGTCGCGAACCGATCCGCCAGCGCCGGCGCGTCGAGCAGATGGAAGAACTCATCGAGGATGACGAGGTAGGGACGATGCCGTCCTTCCGACGCATAGGCGGCTTGCAAGAACACCTGGAGGAAGAGACCAGCGAGCACGTTCACCTGCTCCTCGGCGATGTCGTTGCCCTTTCCGAAAAAGGCGATGAGCGGATCACCGCGGCAGATGATTCCGCCGAGATCCACGATCGTATCGGCACCGAGCATAAGCCGCATGCGTTCGGGCAAGAGCAGGGCGGAGAGGCGGCTCAGCAGCGCATCGGTCGAGGTGCGCGGCAGTGAGCGATAGGTGCGGAAGAAGAAGTCCTTCAGGACCGGATTGCCCGCGCGCTCCACCAAGATGCCGCGTATGATCTCGTCCTGGAGCACGAGCGGCGCCTCGACGAGCGTCAGGTTCGAGGCGACGAGCAGAATCACAAGATGACGAAGGATGTTCTCCATGTGGACGCTGAGCGCCGCCTCGAAGAGCCGGGAGAGCGCGAGCGTCAAGTCGTACGCCTGCACTTCGGCCGAGGTGCCGGGCAGCGGAGCGCAGACGTTGAACGGCGGCAGCGTCTCGCCGAACGGGTTCACGACCGCCAGCCGGCGAATGAATACTTCCCGGTCATCCGGCGACAACTCGTAGGCGATGGCTCCGGCTGAGCGGATCGCCGATTGGAAGAACCCCGACTTGCAGTCGATCGTGCCGATCGGCGCCTGCTGCCCGAGTGACCACGCCATGAGTGATCCCGCGAACGTGGTCTTTCCGACACCGGTGCTGCCCTGGACGAGCCAGTGTGCCGCGAGGCTATCGAGCGCAAGCCGGATGGGAATGGCATCGCCTGCCGAGTCCTTCGCAGTGCCAATCGGAAAGGCCGGCTCGACAACGGCACCGGCAACATCGACGAAGGAGTCGTAGTCCGCCATCGCCGCGCGGAACTCGGCATCCGCAACGGCTGCCGAGTAGGCCTGCGCCTTCCTTCGGTCGACTGAGCGCCGGCGGGTTAACTCAATCCAGCGGATCAGCACGGCGAGTTCTCTCGAAACAGCCCGACTAACGCGCATAGCGTCAGTGGTCTCCGGCTTTCCGCTATCGCCGTTTCCCGCGGCCTTTGGAGTGGCCGAGGAGTTGCTGGACGAGCTCATCCGCGAGGCCGCCCACTTGGCGGCCGGACTCTCGCCCGAAACCGCGGAGCTGGCGCGACACCTCGCGCTTGAGCTCCCGCGCTTCCTTCTTGAGTGCCCTTCTGATGGGCCCACTCATCTCTTCCTCCTTGCAGCTGTCGGTAGGGTTACGGTTGATGTCGCCGCGGCGACGCTGACGGGCTGGCCGGCCGTCGAGTCGGTGGAAGGGCTAGCCGTTGCGGTGGTTGGGGCGGAGCCGGCGGCAGCACTTGGCGGCGACCGACGGCGAGCGCTCCGATGCACGCGCAAAAGAGCGCCGTGACGATGACCAACGCCGCCCACGGCAGGGCGATGGCCACGAGCGAGAACGCTGCTTGCACGAGACAGCAGATGAGCGGCGGGACGACGGCGATCAGAACGATGATCTCGAGCAACGTTCCGACGGCGCGACCGGACTCCGCATCGCGGCCGGCGGCACGTCCGGCGTCGGTCGCAGCGTTCAAGCGAGTGACGGTTGATCGACAGGTCGTCATGCCGGTCCTCCGTCGAGCGCGCATGGCGTTCGGCGCCCGCGCGGTGACGGCGGGCGCCAGCCGTGGTCGCGGATCACGACCGGATGTCCGGATCGCCGCGCACGGCCCGCGCCGCTCGGCGGGCCGAGAATGTCGAGGCCGAGGAGACCGTGCGGAACGGCACGGAGCGCATGGGCGAGCGAGCGACCGGGTGCGGCCAGAAACCCGATCTCCGCACCGCGCTCACTCGCGGCAGCGGCAAGCGTGAGGTAGTCGACGTCGCCCGTGACGAAGAGCACGTGGGTCGGCCGATTCCGGCCGGCGCCGTAAAGGGCCCGGGCGAGCCACAGGGCCACCTCCATGTCGACGTTCTTGCCGTCGACTCGTTTGCGATGGACGTGGATCTCGGCGCGCTCGACCCGGGCCGCACGAACCGGCTGGTCGTCGGCGCTGCAGGCGGTGAAGACGTGCAGGTCCGCCGTGCGGAACGAGGCCGTGCAGACGCCGGCCAGGCGCCGATAATCGGGAACGAGGCCGCCGAGCTCAAGCTCAGCCGCCAGGCGCACGTTCTCGTCGTCGACGAGCGCGGTGACGACGGCATCGGCCCCGGCGAGGGGCAGCGTCGTGTATCGGGGAATTCGATGTGTGGTTCCGCTGAACGGACGCCGATCCTCCCGACGGGAGAACGGCGTGTAGATCATCATCATGTTGCTGTTCCTCAGGATGGGACGTGCCGTCAGGCGGCGCGGAGTGCGGCGGCCAACTGCGCGAGTGCGGCGGCATGGGCGTAGCGACCGCCGGTGGCGCGGGCGAGCTGTTGCAGGAGCGGGATGTCGATCTCGCGTGCCGTACCGAATCCGATCGTCGAGATCCGAACCCGCTCTCGACGAGCGGCGTCGATCCGGCTCAGCACGGCGGCGCGCGGCTGGGTCGGCATGCCGTCGCTCAGGAGAACGATGGTTTTCTTGAAGCCGCGGACGGCAACGAGGGCGCCGAGGGCGCGCTCCAGCGCCGTGGCCATGGCCGTGCCGCCCCAGGGAGACATCGCATGCACCGCCCGGACCCAGCGCGAACCGACCGACCGGACCGGCGTAAGCGGCAGATGCTCGCGGCACCCGCTGTTGAAGCTCCACAGTGCGACGAGGTCCTGCTCGTAGTAGCGGCCGCTCGCCAAGAGATCGACGAGCACCTTCTTCAGCATGTCGATCTTGCCCTGCTCGGCCATGCTGCCGCTCGTGTCCATGAGGTAGAGCTTGGCGACGCGCAGAGATGGTTTGATGGGATGCATTGGATGGTTCCTCCTTGTAGATTGAGTGAGGGGATGGGGAGAAGGAGCGTGCGCCCCGACGGCCAGGGCGCACGCTGTGTCGGGGGTCAGACGGACCGCGTGAAGTTCCGCCCGCACACTGGGCACGAGAAGAACCGCAGCGGGCCCTGGTGCCCCACGAACCTGGTGACGGCCGGAATGCCGTGCACGGCAAAGTTCCGGCATTGCGGCGGCCGCACGTAGATCCGCGGCCGGAAGACGGGAATGAGACGATAACCCATCACTGCCTCCTGAACGGCTGTGACGCGGTGGACGCTTCCGCCGGCGTGTTCGGGGCCGCGTTGCTCCCGGAAACCCCGGATGCGGAAGACGGTGCTTGTACTCAGCACAATCGCGGCTAGCTTTGACCGCATGGCGGTTACCGCGAGCATCGTCCGAGCGTTCACCTCAGCTGGCCACCAGAACTTCCGCATGCGGCAGTTCTAAGGCGAAACACGGGACGCCCGCATCGGGATGGACATCGCCTCGCAAGTGCCCACCAGGACGGTCGAATTCGGCGGGTTTCCGCACGACCCGTGGGTTCGGGTGAATGGAAGCCGTTACGAGATCGGGGACTCGTTCGACGGCGAATACGGTTTCGAGTACGGGACCGCCTTGAGCCTACGCCTGTTCAGGATCATCGTCGCCCTCGCACTCGCCCGGACGCTCGATGCTGACCCGGGCGGCGGATGGCTGAGCACTGACGAGCTCGCCGCCTCGGTCGAGGATGCGCGCCCTTCGTCGGATGGGACGGGAAAGTTCCTCTCCCGCGTCCTCCGTGGGTACTCTCGGCAGCTCAGCGAGGAGATTGCATTCACCCGGAACCCCGAGACGCACCTCATCCAATACGAGCGCGTCCAGAAGATCGGGGCCGTCCTTGCGCACGGCCGCATGCGAGGACCGTATCGGCTGGTGGTGCCGAGCGACGCGATCACACTGGACCGCAACAGTGCTGTCGCGTTCTTGGGGTACGCTGAGCACGACCTGCCATCCGAGCCGATAGGGTTGGAAGAGGCGTTGCAGCGTGCTCGGGGTCTGGCGTTGGCCAACCACTATGTGGCAGCGCGCGGGCTCCTTTTCGCAGGGCTGTTCGGTCCGGCCGATTGGGCCAGCCGGGATGATCTCGATCTCATCAGCACGGCCCATCATCTGCTGAGCCATTACGCGGTTCAGCTCGGCATGCCGGATGACGCGATTCGGTCGGCGCGCCGCGCGCGCCGGCTCTATGCAGAGCTCCGAGATCCCGTGGCAGTGACGAGCACGCTCATTACGGAGTCGCACGCCGAGAGTCAGCTCGGTCATGAGCTCGCCGCCCTCGGCGTTGCCAGGCACGCTGCGGCGCGGCTGGAGAACGCATCACCCTCGCGCCGCCGACTGCTGCGCCTGGAGCTGCACGGCGTGTTCGGGCAGCGGTATGCCCGTCTGCGACGATTCCCCGCGGCCGAACGCAACCTCCTCAATGCCCTGCGCGCGGCTGAGAACGTCGGCGACGCGGTGATGATCTCCCGGGCGGTGATGCGGCGCGCGGAGAATTTCACGGGCCAACAGAACCTCTCGGCTGCCGAGCACACGCTGAGTGAAGCGCATGAGATTGGCGAACGGCATCCGGTGCGTGGACCGGAGACGCCGGTGCTCTGGCGCATCACCGCCGCGTTCATGGTCTCGGCCGGGCGGTGGGATGAGGCAGCACGGTGGACGCGGCGCGCCAGGGACTTCGCGCTTCAGCACCGGCTCACCAACGAGCTCAAGCGCCTGCAACCAATGATCGCCGCGATCGAGCAATCCGGCGTAAACACGCTCGTTTGACACGATCGGCTTGCCACTGCTCCGCACTTCGTCGGTGAGCGGCGTTACCTGACGCACCGGGGTCGAGGCGGTCCGACCGTACTTGAGCTCGAGTCCACGTTGACGGATTTTCCAGCGGGCGGCACACTTGCTGGCGCTCGTCTCCCGTCCTGGCCCCACGCGACCTTGGGCATGTCGTCCTTGCCGGACGCGGGGCCTCTCGGGAGGCGAGATGGAGTTTGTGGTCATCGGATCGGCCCCCGCTAGCGAGGCCGTTCCTTCTGCCCCGCCGGCTGGCGAGGCGCTCGCGAAGAAGACTGCGGAGGTCTTCGCACGCCAAGTCGTTCGCCACCTCGGGCCGGCGCCGTTGGGCGCCGAGATCAAGATCGAGCGTATCGCGGACGCGGGGAGCACGATCTACTGCGCCGTGTGCTACTACGACGAAACCAGCGAGGAGGCGTTCGAATACGCTTGGCGGTGTAGCACCGAGGCACCTACTCGTTGGGACGAGGTCGCGCGTGCGGAACTGATTGCCGCCACGTGACGATCGCGACCGGTGGGCCCAACAACAAGCGCTGCCCAGGACGACGTCCGCGGCAGCGCTTTTTCGCGAAAGCACACTCGCGGCACGCCTCACGGTGAACCGGAAAGCAGGGGCTACGATTGCGACGTGGTGCGTGTCCTTTGCTCCCAGCGGCAGTGGCGGTCAGACGCAGGTCACTGCTACCGTTTGTTGTATGTCATTGACGGAAATAAAACCCGTCCGCCCAGAGCAGTTTGAGGTGTTCTGCAGGCGGTACGACTGGCTGTGGAGCACGCTGATCGCAGGACGCAATGAACGGCCGAAGGCGGAACTCTGGGTCATCGATGCAGGTGCGTGTTCGGGCTACCGAGCGGAAAATAATCAGATCCTCATCGCCGTCGGCGGGTACGATCTCGACGACGTTCCGAATTCCGCGAGCATGAGAGACGCGCCAAACGCGCCGCCACCCCACGGCTGGCCTATCTGGGAGCGTGAACTGCATCACGAGTTCGTGCACGAATACCAGGACAAGGTCGTCGCTGGCTGTGTAAGTGGAGAAGGGCAAGCGCTCGATGGTGACCCGACCGTGAGGCGGTTCGATGGCCCAGGTCACGATGCGACCTACTACACCGCCGCCGCGGAAGTTGCGCGATCACTTGGGTTCGACGTTCGAGCGTTCGTCAACGCCCTTTAGCAAGGGTGGAGTCCTCAAGCGGGGTCGATCGACACAGATCGCGGCGCCACATCAGGCGCGTCGTAGTAGTACGTGAGCCCGAACGCGACCGCGTCGAAGATCGCCATCCGCGAGGGCTCGGTCATCCAAACCTTCCGCTTCGGCGGGAGGCGTGGCGCAAGCTCGCCGAAGTGTTCGGCGATCACCCGGGCGATGGCGTCCTTGTTGGTCGGGGCATCACCGCCGAAGAGTCGATGGACGGCGGCGACCGGGACGCGGGCGCAGCGAATACCCATCCCGCCTGCGGCGACATCCATGGCCTCGATCAGGTGGCGGACGCGCTTGCCGCGGCGCGAGCGTGGATCGGTGCAATCCTCGGTGACCAGGACATCGACGCGGTACTGCCGGATCATTTCCGTCACCTTGCGAAGGGCCGACTCGTGTGTGGTGGCCGTGCGCCCACCCCAATCAATCAGCGACTCCGGACCTTCGAGGACGGCAAACCCGAAGCCTGGTGACGTGGGGTCGATTGCCAGCACGCGCCGGACCTCCGGGTCGACGCAGTTCATAGCGCGCGGGCAAGCTTCCTCGTGGGACCACCAAGAGTGTTCACCACGCTGCGCAGGACCACGATCTTCCGTTCCTTCGCCGGGCTCTGAACACCTGTCGTCTCTATCTTCAACAGCGCCCGGGCCTGCCGCAGAACGAGTTCTGTAGCCTCCGCGTGCGCGCCGGCAAACAGCGCTTCGGCCGGGACGCGGAAGATGATCGCACAGGCGAAGGCCGTCTGCAGCCGGGGCTGGCGCGCGAAGCGTTCATAGCGCGTGACCTTGGTTTCCCGGCGGCACCCGAGGAGGAACGCCAGGTCATCTTGCGAGAGGCCGCTGCGTTTGCGGTGCGCCCGCAGGTAGTTGGGGAGAGGTCGCGTATGCATAGGCGATTTTGGGTCCGGAATCGGATCGTCCTTGGTCTTGAGAAACGCATTGAGGATCTCGCTCGCGACACGGAACGCGTCGCCGATCGCCTCGGCCATCCGTCGCGTCAGCTCGCGCGCCGTGAAGTGGAGGTGCGCGTGGCGAAAGGCCTGCTCGGTGATGACGAGGTCGTTGGTGCACGCCTTGCGGAAGACGAACGGCTCCACCGACACACTGCCGAGCCCCACTTCCGAGTTTCCGATCATGATGCCGGCTTTGAGGCCGGAGGCGGCGTCGACGATTTCCTCCGAGACGACCTTCACGAAGGAGTGCGTCTCTTCGAGCACGAACGACTTGATGCGGATACCATCGTCCGTGATGAGCTGCTCCACGGTCTCGACGATCTCCCGGTTGTCGTAGGCAACGTACTCTCCGGACAAGAACGCTCGGAGGTGCGTCGGCCTGCCGCGAAGCAAGAAGCTGCGATCGGTAAGCCGCCTGAGGTCGAAGTTCGCGACCGTCGCCTTCATGTCGGCTGGCAACCGGCGGTAGTAGGCCACGGGAATGTTGAGCCGCTCGCAGAGCTGGCTCGTCGCCAAGTCCGACAGCGTGAGCGCTTCCGGCGTCGGTCCGCCGTTTCGGGCGAGGAGTGTCCCGCCTTCGCCGATCGACAGCTGCGCGGCCGGCACCTTCCGATCCCACTTCCCGCAGTCGTCCTCGGCGATCTTCCGAGCGATGTCGCTCCATGCGATTCGTTCCATTGTCCCTCCTTGGTTGAAAATGTTCTGGAGCAAACGGTACGGAGGGATCGGTGAATCGAGAAGGAGCAGCAATCTGCCGGGAGTCCCCCCGCGCAGTTCATCGAGGTGATGTCCGGGGACACTGGGGACGTTGGGGACCTCGAGCGGGCCTGCCCTTGGGAAGAGTGGACAGAAGACGGTGCCGGGATTGACGCAGCGTTTCGCCGGATTCGCCGGCACGCCTCCCTTGGCAACGTCCCCGAAGTCCCCCATGTCCCCCACCGAGCATCCGCGCGAGCGGCGGGTTTCCGAGCATTCGACCCGGACGGCGACTCCGGCTATTCAGGAGGGTGTGGCTCAGCGGCGGCTCCCTGATGATCCGGTCGCGTTCATTCGCGAATGCCTCACGGCACGGCGGATTCTCTGGACCTACCACGTCAACATGCGCCTCGGAGAGCGCGCGATCACCCGGCAGATGATCCTCGACGCGACCACCAACTACGAACTCGTCGAGGCGTACCCGGACGACAAGTACTTCCCGAGCTATCTGCTGCTCGGGCGGACGGGAGATGACACGTTCCATGTGCTATTCGGCACCGACGTCCCCGGCCGCAACGTGCGGGTTGTCACGGCGTACGTCCCGAGCCCGGAAGAATGGAAGCCGGACCTCAAGACGCGAAGGAGATCGCCATGAAGTGCACCGTCTGCGGCGCGGCCATGAAGCCGGCCACGACCGACTTGCCTTTCAAGCTGTCGGAGACCCACATCGTCATCGTGAAGCAGCTCCCCGTGCTCCAGTGCAGCGCGTGTCGTGAGTACCTCATCGAGGATGCCGTCATGGAGCGCGTCGACGACATGCTCAAGCGGGCCGACGCTGCCGCGGAGCTGGAAGTGGTGCGCTACGCCGCCTGAGCATCGGAAGCCAACGGCTCCTCTGCCGCCGTCGCCGGCGCCGCGTCGCCGATCCCGTACTTCTGACAGAGTCGTTTGAGCTTCGGCCGCTCCTCGGTCGGGATCACGAACGTCCCGTGGCTCTTCTGTGGCGTGAGACCCAGCCGTTTGCGGAGCACGCCGCCGATCCACTTGTTCGTGATCTTGCGCTCGTACTCCTCACCGAACCGTTCCGTGAACTGCTCGGTGATGTCCTTGATCGAGAGCCGCCCGGTGTCGTCGAGGAGCAGTAGCTCGTTGATGACGTCCAGCACCTGCGCCTCGGTGGTCATCCCCCGCTCACTCACGAGGTCCTGCTGATAGCGGCGCGCGAGCGCCTTCAGATCCGTGCGCACCGTCTCGTCGTGAACGATGCTGAGAAGCGGCACGAAGACCTGGTTCAGCCGCGGCTCGATGGTGCGGTCAACCAGCGCCGGGTTTGCCACGCAGCAATCGAGGTTCCGAAACCGGAAAAGGAGCAGCTGGTTCCGAAGTGCCAGAGCATCGATGGCTGCCGTGTCGGGCAAATTGATCGGGACGTCGTCGCGCAGCCGGTGCTGGCCCATCTCCTCGGTGAGGCAGCGGCTCTCCAAGGCGCGGTCGTCAAAGAAGCTCCGGGTAGCAATCACCTTCGGGCAGAAGACGCTGTAGGCGGTCGGATTGAACTCGCCCTTACCGTTCGCCTCGCTGCGGAGCACCGGGAAGCCCTTGCCGTTGCCGTTATTGAGGATCTTCACCACTTCAGCCTTCTCGTCCGTCTGCTGCCAGTCGCTCTCGTCGATGACGAGCGTGCCACGGAAGGTGTCGATCAGGCGGAAGATCGGTGAGACCGTGGAGGCGCCGCTGGCGAAGATCGGCTTGTAGCAGAGCGACCCGACCGTCAGGAGGAATCGGCTCTTGCCGCTGCCGGCGTCGCCGCGGACACGGAGGTACGGCAGCTCGCTGAAGCGGTCGAACAGCCACGAGAACATGACGTAGTAGCTCGCGATCTGTTCGTAGAGCGGGCTCACGTCGACGTAGCGGTGGAGGAACGCCTGAATCGCGGCGACGAGGTCGGCCTCGGTGCCGTACTCCGCCGGCGTCGACGGGAAGAGGACGATGTTGTGTTTCAAAAGGTTGTTGCTGGGCGAGAACGGCACGAGCTGCTCGCCCGTGTCGGTGGTGACGGTCGGCTGCTCCGTCCACGTAGCGTTGCGCCAGACGGCAAAGGCGCTCCGTCGCGCCTCGCGGTCGTAGAGCATCTCGACGATCGTGCCGTCCGACAGCACCGTCGAGACGGTCGGCACCGGCCGGGGAGCTCTCGCGCGGTCAGGCCGCTTCTCGGGTGTCTCGGTCATAGCCGTCGCGGAACTGTTCGAGCCGATCGAGGGCACGAAGGAACGGGAGCTCCTCAATGCCGGCGATGAACGTGATCACGTCCCCGTGCCGGCCGCAGCCGTAGCAGCGGAAGCGGCCCGTCTCGGGATAGACCATGAGCGACGGGTTCCCATCCTCGTGGAATGGGCACAGGCCGCGAAGCGCAGCGCCGGACTGGCGGAGCGCCACGTATCGGCCCACGAGATCGGCGATCGGCACGTGCTCCTTGATCTCCCGGATGCGCCGGCTGAGTTCGCCGAATGGTCGCGACCAGGTCGACGGCGTGGTGACCGGCAGCGTCTCCGGTGCCACCGGTATCGGCGTCGCCTCATCCAGAAGCCTCAGGAAATCGTCGCGCGTCCGTCCGAGTCGGACAAAGAAGTCGGTGATGTCGCCGCCGGGACCGACGTCGTCGGGCAAGGTGACGAGCTTGGCGTGCGGGATGAACTGCTCGATGCGGCGCGCGCCCTCGCGGCCGGCGTCATCGCGGTCGAGGCAGATTAACACCTCGGGAATTGAAAGAAAGTCCGCCGCCCATTCCTGCCGGAAGGAGCCGGCGCCGCCGGTGGAGGTCACGGCGGCAATGCCGTGGGCTTCGAGCATGAGGCGATCGAACTCCCCCTCGCAGATGATGAGCCGACACGGTTTGGCGAGCACGCGCTCCCAGCCGTAGAGCTCCAGGCGGCCGCCGCGGGAGGTGAGCATCTTCGGGCTGTCGTCCTGATCCTCGGGGCCCTTGGCGAGCTTGGAGCAGACGAGCACACCATCGCGGTTGAAAATCGGAATCGTGATTCGCCGGCCATTCCAGCCGAGCTGATGGAGCGTGATGATTTCGCGGTGATGCCGCGACCACTCAGGTAGGCGCGGATGCGGTCGGGCAGGTTGCGGTGGTACTCGGCGGCGAGGGCGGTGAGCTCTTGTGGCATGCCTCGAACGGTACCGCATCGGCGAACGCGCAGAAGGCGGAGCGTTCTGCCGAGACCGGCAGCGGCGTGTGCCTTCTCAACGTCCGATCGCCCGCCGTACCATCAGCACCATGACTCCAGACACCGCCCCTTCCGTTCGGCGCGTCTCGGTGACCGCCATGATGTCTCCCGATTCGTCAATTCTAGTCGTCGTTGCTCCTGTCGTGTTAGACTGTCAGCATCCACACGGCTTCGTTCCGGGGCCGTCCCAGTGTTGCTCATCGACAACTTAGCCACCATGAAGGTCGATCGACGCAACGCTGCTCCTCTTCCGGCGCTCCTCACACTTGATGAAGTGGCGGCGTTCCTGCGCGTCTCGAGGACCAGCGTTACCGGCTCGTCGAGCGGCGGCAGCTTCCATTCTGCCGCGTCGGCCGAAGCCTCCGCTTCTGGCGACGCGATGTTGAATCCTATGTGGAAGGGCGGCGCGTCGGATCGACCCAGTAACATGAAATCCTATGAGCACACGACTCCTTCGGAAGGCGTGGTGGGTCGACTTTCGGCACGATGGATACCGCATCAGAAGGCGCAGTCCGGAAAATTCGCGGGCCGGTGCGGCCCATTACGAAGCGTTGCTTCGCCAACGTTTGGCGCGCGGCGAGCCCCTGGAAGGCCCGCCGCCGGTGGCGCCAACGGCGCCTCGCTACGAACGCTTCGCCTGGGACTGGTTATCGACGTATGTCCAAACACACAATCGGCCGTCCGAGCAGAAGGCCAAACGCGTCACCCTCCGCGCACACTTGATCCCACATTTCGGGAAGACCCGGGTCGACGGCATCACTGTCCTCGCAATCGAAGAGTACAAGGCGCAGAAACTGAAATCCGGTCTGTCGCCGAAGTCGATCAACAACCATCTGACGATTCTCCACCGGTCGCTGCAAAGCGCGCACGAATGGTACGCCACGCCGCTCCCTGTCATCAGACGTCTGAAGGTGCCGCCGCAGCGATTCGACTTCTTGACTGACGAAGAGAGCCGTCGGCTGGTAACGAGCATCGCCGACCCATTCTGGAGAACCATGCTTCTCGTGGGACTCCGCACCGGCCTCCGATACGGCGAGCTGATCGGGCTTCAGTGGACGGACGTTGATCTGCAACGAACTACACTGACGGTTCGCCGCTCGATCGTCCGAGGCGTCATCGGTCCGCCGAAAAACAACCGCGACCGCCTCGTGCCGCTCACACCTCAAGTCTGCGACGCGCTCGCTGCCTTGCGGCGCGTCAACCTGTTCGTGTTTGGGCGCACGAACGGACGCCCACTGCACCACGAGACGCCGCGCCTCGTACTGAAGCGATTCTGCCGCGCGGCGGGTCTTCGCCCGATCGGGTGGCACACGCTCCGGCACACCTTCGCGTCGCAGCTCGTCGCCAAAGGCGCCACGATGCGCGAAGTGCAGGAGCTCCTCGGCCATGCCGACGTCCGAACCACGATGCGCTACACCCACCTCGCACCGACTGCACTTCGCGAGGCAGTCCTCCGGTTGGATACGACCGCGGATCACCGACCGCTCGATCAGATTCTTGGGCAACCGGTGGGCAACGCACTCTTCCCGAGCTTGGTCAGCAATGAAAAAAGACCAGCATAACTGGCCTTCTTCCATGGCTCCGGGGGTGGGACTCGAACCCGACTTCGCCGGCACAGCTGAAATGAGAGAAATCTCGGAAAGCCGCGCAATTGCTCGCTGAACCAGCTCGGCGCGAATTCTCACTCGTCGCCACAACTAGCCGCGACAATCCGCTTTTCGTCACCTCGTGGGCAACCGGTGGGCAACACTGGGGAGGTGACGGAGAGAGGGGAAAGACGACGCCCCGCCGCTCACGCGATCCAAGATCGCACGGCGTCACAGACCGACGCGTAGTCGGCGTATCGGCTCCTGAGAGTCGCGAGATCGAGCGGCACAAGGTTGACCTGCTGCCAAGCGGGTGTGGCTTTGAGGTTGCCCGCCACGGCGAGACAGCTCTCAAGCTTGCCGGGCCACCACCGCACTTGGTCGTCGGCACCAGCCAAAGCTGCGAGTTCATCGCGCACTTTCTCGGTTACCGAGTTCGCCTGTCCGTTCACCTTGTCCTCGTCCGTGACCGCGAACCACGGGATGCGCAAAGACTGCGCGATTCGGGCGTAGTCGGGAAGATTCCCGACACTCCCGACGCCGAGCACACTGACACTCTTCCCATTGAGATCGACGTCGGCCTTTTCGAGAAAGACGCGAATCGCGAACTCGTCGTCCTTGCCCTCACAGAGCACGACACGGTGGGCGAAGAGCATCTCGTGGTTCCCCGTCTGGCCGATCTTCTCGTCGAATCTCGGTCCATCGGGGATCGCTGTCGTCGACAGGACTCCCTTCGTGACCGACCCGCCGGGACGCCAGAGGCGCACAATCATCTGCGATTCCGAGAAGCTCAGGAACTCCGGGGCATGCGTGCTGCAGACGACAGTCCATCCCAGCTTCGCGAGGTCAGCCATGACACCGCGCAGCTTTCGACGGAGGTGCGGGTGGAGGTACGTCTCCGGCTCCTCGAACAGCAGAACGACGCGGTCCTTCATCTCCGCCGGGAACTGCCGCAGCACATCGAGAGAAGCAATTCGGACCAGGCTCTGCCACCCGTCGCCCATCTGCTGAAGGGGCGTCAGCGACGTGCCGCCGTCAGCGGCAAACGAGACGACAAGTTGCTGCTTGAGCCAGTCCTCGATCGCCTGAATCGTTGGGTAGAGCCCCATGCTGGCATCGCGGCCGACATAGCGCGACAGGGTCTCTTCGAGCTTCGGCTTGAGGTCATCCTTCCAGAACGGAAACTCCGTCACCGCCGTTCGGAAGAACTTGTGGAGCGCATCGAGTTGCTGGGGCATTTGCCGCGCCTTGCCGCCGAAAGTGAAGCTCCACTCCTCGTCGAGAAATCGTTTGCTCAGCAAGCTCGCCAGCCGGGCGAGCGGTCCGGTCTGCCACCGATAGAGAGAGGCGTTGAGATTATCCGGGCGAAGCAGCCACACTTCGGGTACCGCCTCGCGAACGTTTACTAGTCGCGCGTACTGACGGGCGAAGCCCACGTTGCCGTGACCGCGGTACGCTTCCTTGAGCTCTCCCTTCAGCGGCGTGCGCGACGGGTACGCAATGGGCTTCCCGTCGTCCCCGACGAGCACGTGCTGAGACTCGGTTGCACCGTCTTCGTCCCTCCGCCCTTGGAAGAGCACGCCATGCACGGGAAAGGGCGCACCGACACCCTGCACGGCCGGCAACTCGGTTTCTTGATCGGCGCTGAAGTTCAGTTTGATCTGAAACTCCGAAGCGATACCGCCCGCGCTGCCGTGAAAGAAGTCGTACTCCCCGGGGCTGAAGTTGTAGTGGCCGCCACCGGCGAGCGCGATGGCGATCGCGTTGAGCACGGTCGACTTCCCTGCGTTGTTCGCTCCGATCAGGTAGGTGACGACTCCGGGCTCGAAGTCGATCGCCAGCCTGTCGATACCGCGGAAGTTCGTGATGTCGATTCCGCCGATCCGATAATTGACGGGCATGATTGCGGGCTTACGCCAAGCGCGTCCGCTCCATCGGCTCAGGTATCGCCGCTCGATGCGCTGGCGCGCACCGCGCGAGGATTCGCTTCCAGCCATTCCGGGCGGACACCGCCTCCCGGAGAATATCGACGTACTCGGCAGGGTCGACTCGCTCATCGGACGGCATCGGTTCACGAGCGAGGTCATCGACGAACGCGAGCCGCTCTGAGCGACTGCACCCGAGTTCCAGGAGGCGGTTGTAGGCCTCACAGGCGTAGGCGAACGTCTCGCGCTTTCGAAACTCGATATCGAGGAGCCACTCGCGGCGGCGCATCTCGGGCAGTCCGATCGTGCGGCGCTTGCAATTGTGGAAGACGTGCGCGGCCTCGTGGACGACGAAATCGGCGAACCGCGGCCCGGGCTTGAAGTACTCCATCGAGACGTAGCATGTCGTCTCCTCGCTGAAGCCGACGATCCCATTGTCTGAGTCGCCGAGGCACGAGGTGCCGATGCTGCCCAGGTAGAGGTTGGCCAGCTCCCACGCAGTGCTCAGCCAGGTCGCATCAGCGATGATCTTCTCGATGTTGTCCGGCGTGAGAAAGACGATTGACCGCTCGAACATCCGGAGCACCGGCTCTCGTTCCGCCGCCGGAAACAAGCCAGACACCATAGGTGTGAGCTTCCGGCGAGCGAACACTGCGGCATCGAGAGCGCGGAGCTCCGCTGGCGTCGTGGCCTTCGCGACACGCCGCCGGATCTCGGCGATGAGCGCCTCCTTCAAATTCGTCGTTCCGCGCCGTGCACGTTCGAAGAGGTCGCCCTTCCAGCTACCGAAGTACTCATCGTGTCGACCGGTCTCGAGGTACGCGGCAACGGCGTCGGAGATGGCCGCGGATTGGCGGAATTGCTGCATGGCATTCAGTGTGCGGCACACTCTCAAACGCCGTCAAGGGCGACGGAACGCCGCCTGCCGTGCACCGCTCGGCGTTACTGGCAAGCAAAGGGGCGCTGCTCAGAACAGCCGTGCAGGCGGGACGCCGAGCCCGCCGACATTATCCTTGCGATCGGAGTTCCAAAGTTCCCAGAGATCGGCGGCTTCTTGCATAGCCGCGAGTTCCGCCTCAGTCGGGTCGACGATCACGGCGACGCCGTCGCGGTAGGTTCGTTCGAGGAGGATCATTTGGCGGCCGTTCGGGAACGCCAGCGTGACGGCCTCAAGTTCAGGGGCTTCCCGGCGGCATACTGTCACCGCGCGGGCATACTCAACCAAGAGATCGACGATCGTCATGGGACACACCCTCGAAAATCGAGCTGATCCTTCAGGTTCCGGTCGTGCATGGCATCTTCTCGCTCTATCCACTCGCTATCCCCACTCGGTGTCCACGAGGTAGCCCCGGCGACCGGGGCAGTCCCAGTCGACGTTCTTCTGCTTGTGTCTCCTGAGCGCCGAGTCGTTCTTCGAGTGCCGGAACCGCTTGCCACAGTATGTGCACTCGAAGACGTAGGTCGGCCCTGAGCGTCGGTTCACGCTGGCTGGACGCGGTCGAGCGTAGCTGAGTCGCATCGGCGACGCCGTGGGCGGTGCGGACACGCCTCCGTGCGGCGTGAACTCGACGCGGTAGCGCGGCTGGAAGCTCGTCGGGGCGGCGCGGACGTTCCCCATCTCGGCCACCTTGAAGGCCTTGATCTGCGCCGACGCCTGCTCCCAGCCGTAGAAGAGAAGGTTGCCCGTGGTCTGGGCGCGGCGCAGCGAGTACGGCTCCACCACGCGGTGTCGACCGTGGTAGTCAAACTCCACGAGGAGCCGGTTCGCGCCCGCAAACCGGATCGCCTCGAGGGGCAGGCCCGAGCCCCAGTATTGGATGCCGGCCGGCGCGACGAGCGTCTCCCCGGCACCGCCGGCCACGGCGGCGAGCCTGACCTCGGGGGGCACCGCGCGCGGCTCGTCGACCCAGGCGAGAAGCGGCGGCAAACGGTGCAGGAACTCGTCCAGGACGGGCAACACCGGCAGCTGGTGCGCGAGCATGTTCGACCACTCCGACCGGAGCTCAGGTGCGGCGGACACGACCCTCACGAGCTCGGCCGCCGAGGGCGACGTGATCTGTTTGCCCGCGCACTTGCCGCGGAAGATCTCGCGCGCCGTGGCGAGGTCGAACGACTCGGGGCTGTTCTCCAGCAGGAAGACGACGTCGTAGAGGTCGCGCGGCCGGGAGCGTTCCAAGAGCGCGCGCAGCTTCTCGGCCAGGAGCTCGTTGAACGAGTAGGTCACCACGGCGACGCCGTCGGAGAGCGCGTCGGGGTACGGGTGGAAGATCGCGCGCTCCATCGGCGCGTCGAGGACGGCTTCGTGCTGCGTGATGTCGAGCAGCACACGCGGGAATGTCGGCACGCGAGCGGCCCGCGGTATGCGATCCGTCCCTGGAAGGTCGGTTGCCCTTGCCGGTTGCGTTGGACACGGACGTCGACGCGGTCGGCCGGGAACTCGACGCCGCTCAGCTCCGCCGCCAAGCGCGCGAGATTCTGCAGCATCTCGCGCATGGCCGCCTCGGTGTAGGGCGCCTCAGGAGTGAGCGAGAAGTCGAGGTCCTCGGAGAAGCGGTACGTCTCGAAGAAGCACTTCTTGATGCACGTCCCGCCCTTGAACACCCATGTCGCCCGAACGTCGCTCTGGGCGAGCGCCACGAGGAGCCAGCCGAGGACGTAATCTTTCTCGACAACGTCGGGACGCAACCGCCACTCAGCAGCGCGGTCGAGGATGTCCTGCTTCCTGATCATGCCGCCGCGGCGCCGGCGCCGACGTCGGCGTTGACCCACAGCCGCCAGCGCCGGACGAGCCGGCCGCGCCCGCGCACGCCGGGGTCGAGCCGGACGTTGCCTGCTGTCATCCGCCGGCGCGCCTCGTCTCGCAGGACGTGTTCCTCGGGCCAGATAACCTCGGCGAGGTAGCCAAGCCGTTTCCAGACGACGCCGGCACCGGCCTCGCGGGCGACGCTCGCCAGCTTCGCGAAGTCGTGCTCGCGTGTCGTTCCGTACTCGCGCATGATGTCGGCGAGGTGCCGCGCACCGCCGAGCAGCGCGGGGTGACGCAGCCCATCGACGATCGTGCGCTCAGGGCCGGACACGCCGACGCGCTCTGCGCCTCGCCAGACGAGCACGGTGCCCCGGAGCCGGTCCTTTGGAACGCGGAAGAGCCGGAACTCGTGACCGAGCATCTCGACCGTGCGCGAGCGGGTTGCGGATGCCGTAACGACGAGGGTCGAACGGAAGATCTGCTCGGTGAGGCCCCAGTGCTCGGCAGCGCTCCAGCCGCCGATGTAGCAGGGCGAGAAGGCCTCGCGCGCGACGATCCACGGGTCTTCGGCCACGGCCGGACGCCCTGGCTCGGCTTCAAGCGGCAGAACGAGGTAGAGGCCGCGGCGGACACGGCGGAGCCAGTTCCGTTTCGTGAGTGCGGCCAGTCGGACCGCGGCGGCTCGACGGGGAACCCTCAGTGCCTCGGCTGCGGCGGTGACGTCGAGGAGGCTTCCGTGTGCGGCCCGCGCCAGCTTGGCGAGCTCCAGGCGTTCAGCTGGCGGCACGCCGGGCTCCACAGATTGGAGTACTGTGTGCGCAATAGTCTTGGAGAATTAGGAACATTTACGCACAGAGTATACCGCTCGTCGGCCTACTCGGTCAATGTACCGATTCGGTGCGATCGGCACGTCGTTCTCCCACACCGTCACCGAATCGGGGACCGCGGACTCGGTCAGGCCGAAACGGAGCCGCGACTTCCATACGGGGTCTCCCGGCACGAGCTCGAACTTTACATCGCGCTGCAGCTTGTCACGGGAGAACATCTCGGTCTTGTACCCGAGTGCGATGACGTTCGTGACGACGCCGTAGATATCGCCGCCGACCTGGAAACGCGGCACACGGGCGAGCCACCGAGTGTCCACCATCAGAAGGACGGTCACGACGCCAGCGGCGATGGTGAAGCAAAGATAGCCGACCGCCGGCATATCCTTCCTGCGCCACAGGACGGCAGCGAGGAGCGCGGTAGCAATGACGGGAACGAGGTAGACCAGCACCCACATGCCCGTCTCTCACCCGATCGCTTGGAAGCGGAGCGTAAGGATGCGGTCGACCATCATGTGCAGACTCATTCGCGCGCTCTTGAACCGGTCCGAACGGCGTCCCTCACGCCTGCGGTTCACTACCGCCGACCGCTTGACGGCTTGTCTCATTCCCTTCCGCTTGTGCCATCGCCTCTTGGAAAATCCGGGCAAGCTCAGGGTTCACCTTCGCGATACGAACTCGCGTCGTGATCCAGTTCGCTATGGGGCCGTGCGAAGTCTGCAGGGTTCCGCGCCGGCGCTCGACACAAACGCCCCAGCTCTTCGCGTTGAGCTGGCGGAGGACCTTCGAGACTTCCTGCTCGGCGTCGTAGCGGCCGGCGGGGTCGATATCATCCCAGATCTCGCCGTACTCCATCAGATCCAGGAGCGTCCGCACCAGGTCGCGCTCGTCATCGCTCTCCGCGTCGTCGGCGTCGACCGCCATAGCGCAGGTGGCCCCGATCGCGCCGAAGAACTCCCGGCCCGAGGAGACTGGAATGATCTGTACCGTCGCCTTGGGCTTCGGCGTCGTATCAGCGTACCGCTTGAGCTCGGCACAATCGACCTCCAGCGCCTGGGCGAGTGCCTGCAGGCTCTCGAGCGACGGCACCGTCCCGCTCTCAATACGCCGCACCGTGCGCTCGTCGAGGCCGCTCACCTGCGCGAGGTGTGCTTGCGTCCACCCCTTGGCCTCGCGCAGCCCACGAACTTTTTGCCCCAATACCGTCTTTACTTTCGGCTCCATCGCTCCTCCTCTGGTTCGTGGGCGTCAATGTAGTTCGGCACGTGGAGTTCGTGAAGGTCGCTGACCGGACACGGACCGGGCACAGGGCGGACAGCTCCGTGTTGGGACTCATCCGGGATCGGCAGCGGAGTCGGCAACGGGCGCCAATTAGCAAAAGAAGAGCCCGTTCGGAAAAAATCCGATCGGGCTCTGAAACTATCGTTGCGGTGCGACCTGCACCAGCGTGTCTCGGACGCGTTGTTCGTCGCCGAGACACACCGGCAGGAAATCGCAGTACCCGCACCAGCGGCCGGGGCGTTGGTAGAAATGGCCGGCGGCGATTTCGCCGGCGATGTGCTCGACCTTGGTGAGGTAGGCGCTGAGGTTCAGTCCCTCACGCCGGCTGATGTGCCACTCCACCCGCGGGTCCTTCGTCTTGACGAGGACACAGAAGGCGACTTGCTCGGCCTCCGGTTCGGCGAGCTGGTAGACCGTGAGCTGGTCGGCGAGCGCAACCTCGTGCTCGGGGTAGGCGGCCTTCGCCGTCTTGAAGTCGATCACGGTGAGGACGCCGTCGAGATCGGCCACGAGGTCGATCACGCCGATGAGCGGGACGCGGAGGCTCGTCACGGTGAGCATGAACGGCTGCTCGACGGCGCGCACACTGCCGCTGATCCGCGGCGCCTCCTCGTTGACGAAGCGCCTGAGCAGTGCCCGGCCTTTGTCGCCGAGGATCTGCCAGGACTCCCGCTCGCCGTAGGTGAGCGGTTCGTCCTTGAGCACCAGCCAGGCATTGGCGAAGGACTCGGCCGGGTCGGCCCCGGTGCGGAAGAATTGGGCGAGCGCTTGGTGGACGAGTTGCCCGAAGACCAGGTCGGCGTCCGGAATCCTCGGTCGCAGGTTCTCGACGTAGTGCAAGCGATACTGCTCGGGGCAGTGCAGGTACTTTTGCACGCGCGAATGGGAGAGGTGGGGCGTCGGGCGGACGACGCCCCCGGGGAATTGCGGCAGCTTGCGTGCGGTGTTCATCGGTCGATCCGTCGGACCGGCTGCAGTCGCGGCTGATTGGCCGGAAGGACCCGCTCGACGTTGGTGTAGCGGCCGTCGGGGCTCGGCTTCGTGGTGATGCTGCACGGGATGTTGAGCACGGCCCCTTCGCAGAACGGGTTCGGCGCGAGGTAGCCGGCGGCCCGGATGTGGGCTGCGAGCTCCTCGGGCTTCCCGAAGAGCTTCAGCGTTCGGCCGTTCGCCTCGACGTTGATGAAGAGCCGGCGGCCCCACTTCCCGTCCATTCCGCCAACAGCCACCACACGTGCGGGGACCGCCGGACTCCCGTTGCCTGGCTCGGCCGGCTCGCCGTTCGGTTTGCCGGGCCGGTCCAGGAACTCCTCCACGATGTCGGACTGCAGCGCGAGGATCTTCCTCGCCGTCGTCTTGATCTCGGCCGCGGGGACCTTGTCGACTCCGCAGGTGAACTCCACCGAGAGGGAGTCGATGCGGCCGTCGGGGCTCACGCTGCGCTTCACGAGCATGTGCGCCGGCCCGTTGCCGTTCGCCTCCGTCCGCTTCCGACGCGGACTGCGGTCCTCGTCTTGGATCGCCCGCCGCTCCTCGAGCTCGTAGCGGTCGGGCTCTGCCTGGCCGTTGCCGGCCGGGAGCTGGCTCAGCGCCGCGAGGATGTGCTTGCAGCGCCACTCAGGGTCATCACCGTGCGTCTGAAAGTCCGGGCACGTGCACTGCGATGACTGCGCGGTGCCCGTGACCAGGTACGACCGCTTCGGATCGGTGACCGCGTAGACGCGGAACCCGCCCTCCGCTGCCGGTCCGATGACGAGCGCTTCGTGCTGGGCGCGCTCCTGCCTCTTCGCCAACTGTGCGTTGGTCATTGCTTACCCTCCTTCGCTGTTGGGGTTGTTGGGATTGAAAGAACTGGGAGTCAGCGTACGGCAGCGGCGGGAGGCGCAAAGGAGGGAAGACTTGCCGCCGGCGGCAGAGCCGCCAGCCTGTGCAGCGTCGTTGCGAGGCTCGATGATGAGGGATGATCAACGCCGACCGCGACGTCACCATCCTCGGCGAGACGGACTTCCGTCAGCACCGGCGGCGCTTCGGCATCCGGCGCGCGGACCGGCGGTCGCACCTGTACGTCGTCGGCGCGTCCGGTACCGGCAAGTCCACGCTCCTTGAAAAGCTGGTCAGCCAAGACGTCGCCCGTGGCGAG
>Ga0187893_10003918_pt1 | contig 29198 bp, 24 predicted proteins | sample MA1701074metaG_FD_139574 | JGI IMG/M metagenome (GOLD analysis project Ga0187893, IMG submission 139574) | White microbial mat communities from a basaltic lava cave in the Kipuka Kanohina Cave System on the Island of Hawaii, USA - MA170107-4 metaG ...
GGACAGCTGGAGACGTTGCGACGAGATCCGCCGCCCGACTTCCCACTGCCGCCAGCCCAGGCCCGTGACTCAATCCTCGCTCTTCATGAGAATCCCAGCGCCTTGGCGAGAATGCCTATCCTGCCTCGGCGTGCCCTGCGGTTAACGTTCGCAGTTGCGATCATGCATCCTCCCTGCGCGGATCCGTTGACGGGATGTGGGCGGCGCTCTCAAATGTCGGCTCGAGAGGATCGCTTCGAACTTCACCGATCGAATCGTTCCAGGAGGTGGATGACATGCGCACAAATGATTTGCGGTGGCTCGTCCGTGTTCTTTCGTAGTTCGGCTGCCTCGCATTCGGGTCGGGTTGCGGGTTCTCAGGCGGCGGCGTCAAGGCCTACACGTCCGACGTCGTCGGAGCTTGGGGCAACCCGATGTACACCTTCGAGTTCAACGCCGACGGTACCATGTCGTACACACTCACCGACGCCGGCCGGAGAGAAACGAAGACGGGGGCCTTTGAGGTGATCGGCGCGCAAGGACACGGGCCGCCGGAGGCGAGAAGGGAGCCCGGCTTCTACTACCTGTATGTCTCGATCGAGGTAGCCGACTCGAACACAGGGAGACAGATCGCCAGGATCGATCGTCCGGACAAGGACACTCTCACGATTTGGCCCCAGCCTTACAAGGGCGCCGTCCCTTTCCGGCCCACCGGCATGGCGCCGGATGACAAGAAGATGGTCGTCCTGAAGCGCCAGTGAGGAATGCGGGCGGGGGATCGACGAGGAGCCGCGCGAAAGTCCTACCGACCGCCAGCTCCTACACCCTCGCGCGCCGCTCGAACATCGGGAGCTTCTCGTAGGTCCCGCTCAGGATCGGCGCGCTCTCAATCCGCAGGACGTCCTCCAGGACCGTCGCGTAGATGCGCCGGAAGTCCGTGTGGAACTTGAGATCGCCCTCGTCGAGGTCCGTGAGGCTCGGATGGGCCCCGTAGAGCCCTCCGCGGAGGCTCTTCGACACGAGGAAAACCGGCGCAGCGACGCCGTGATCGGTGCCGAGGCTCCCGTTCTCCCTCACGCGCCTGCCGAACTCGCTGAAGACCAAGACCGTCGCCCTGCGGGCCGCCCCGAGCGCGTCCAGGTGGCGGTAGAACGCCGCCAGCGCCTCGGACGCCTGGCCGACGAGGAGCGCGTGGGCATCCTTCTGCTGCGCGTGCGTGTCGAACCCACCGTGGGTCAGGTAATAGATCCTCGAGGCGAACCCGCCGCCGATGAGCTGCCCGATCCATTTGAGTTTGTCGGCGAGGTGGCTCTGCGGGTAGTCGACGGGCACGGGCCGCCCGCGCAGCTCCATCACCTTCTCGAGGTCGACGAGCGTTGCTTGCGCCAGCGCTCGGACCTTCTCCACCTCGCCGACCCGTTCCCCCGAGTTGAGCCGCTGGAGACGCTGCAGCATCTCCCGCCCTTTCGGCTTCGAGAGCTGGTCGACCCAGTCGAGGTTCTGGAGGGTCGGCACCTGCACCTCGCCCTGGAGGGCGAGCGGGAGCCGTTCATCGCCGACATCGAGAGCGTTCAGGCGGCCGCGGTGCCGCGCCACGATCCCCCCAAGCCAGCCGGTCGCGACGTCCTCACGGTCCGGCCGGGCGGTGTGCCAGATGTCCATGGAGCGGAAGTGTGAGCGGCTGGGATTCGGATAGCCGACCCCCTGCACGATGGCCACCGCGCCGTCCCGATACAGCTCGTGGAGAGCCTTCATCCGAGGATGGTAGCAGAGATCGGCTGCGCCTGGCCGATCCGCGGCTCCGCTCGATGCGTTGCCGGCATCGTTCAAAGAAAGATCGCCGTCGCGCACGGCGAGCGAGGGGCGGAGCCTCTGGTACTCCGGATCCCGGAACGGAATCACCGTGTTGAGGCCGTCGTTGCCGCCGGAGAGCTGCAAGACGACCAGCACTCCCTCTTCGGGCCCGGCGGCGAGCCGCTCGGCGGCCCGCAAGAGGACCGAGGGGACCGGCGTGAGGGTCAGGCCGGCCGTGAAGCCGATGAACTCGCGTCTCGAAAGCTGCATGTTCGTATCACTCCACTGGGTCTCTCCGAACGGATCAGATGAACTGCGACTCGGGAAGCTGGAGGCAGACGGCGGCCACGTCCCGCGGCCCTCCTTCGCCCGCCGCCGCGGCCGCAGCGGCGGGAAGCCCTTCGGGGAAAAAGCGCTGCCGGATGCCCGGCCGTTCGGCGCGCAGCCGCTCCCAAGGGACCTCGGCACCCAGATCCTGTCCCGCCTCGCCGCAGACCTCCGCGGCGTAACGGAGGCGCGAGAGGAGGGTCGGCGAGCTGAGCCAGGAAAGCCCCAGGTCCCAACCCTTCACGCTCGGCGGAGCGAGCAATTCCTGTCCCATGGCCGCCATGGCTCGCGCCACGGCGCGCGTACTCGCCGTCGCCGTCAGGGTGCGCAGGCTGCCGACCGCGAAATCGGCCGGCGTGGCGACGATAGCCCGCCTCGCGCGCTGCGAGTAGAAGACTCGCGATGAGAAGAGCCGGATGAGGAACTCGCCCGTCTTGAGGCCGGAGGCCGAGTAGCACTTGCCCATCTCCCGCCGCAATTCGGGCGAGGGGCCCGCGTGGACGTAGAACTCGAAGAGCTTCGCCGCGATGAACTCCGCGCAGGCGGGCCGCCCCGCGCAGAGCCGCACGACGTCCTCGCCGCCGAATTTTCCGGTCTGGCCGAAAATCTCCTTCTCGCCCGTGTCGTGGGCCCGCTCGTTGTTCCAGAACTCATCGTTCTTGACGTGCCAGCCCGTCAGCGCGCGCGCGGCTTCCTTGATGTCCTCCTCGGTGTAGTTCCCGATTCCCAGCGAGAAAAGCTCCATGATTTCGCGGGCGAGGTTCTCGTTGGGATGGCCGCGGCGGTTGGAGTTCCCGTCGAGCCAGACGAGCATCGCGGGGTCACGAGCGACCTCCAGAAGGAGGTCGGCGAACGGCCCTGCCCCTTTCGTCCTGAAGACCTCGACCTGGCGCAGCATGAGGCGCACGTCCTCGACTTTGCGCACCGACGTGGCGAACCGTCCGTGCCAGAAGAGGGCGAGCTTCTCCCGCGCCGGGTGGGTCCCGCGCAGCATCCGGTAGACCCACGACGCCTGGGCGGCATCGAGGGTGCCGAGCTTCCCGGCCGTCTCGCTCGCGAACTCTTCGTCGGAGGAGGGCGTGTCGCCGAGGAGGAGTTTTTCCGCCGCGGCCCTCGGTCCGGCGGCGAGTACGCCGTCCACGGCTGCAGGGGGCATCCCGAAGCCAGCCCGCCGCACGAGGTGCGAGGCGGCGGCGCGGTCCCAGGGGCCGTCGACCCCCGGACGGAAGGGCTCGAGGGCTTCCGCGGCGCTTGGCCTGGGATCCGGATGCACTTTCTCCTTCTCTTTGGGCGCGCCGATCACAGGCTCACTTCTTTCTTGGCCGCCGGGCCGGTTTCCTTCGCGACCCCCAGACGGATCTTGAGCCGGCAGGCGCCCTTCTCCTTGCCGAGGTCGACGTGGAGGTTGCCGAGACGGTTGACGACGTCGAGGAGCGTCTTCATTTCCCCCTCCGCCTCGTCCTTGCTCTTGCCCTTCTTGAGCATGCTGTCGGCGATGAGAAACTCGATATTCTCCCGGAGGACCGCCAAGAGAGGGGCCGAGCGGATGACGAGCGAATCGGACGCCGGGGACTCTTTCGGGGCTGTCCCGCCGCCCCCTTTCGTCCCGCCGAGCTCCTCGGCGAGCACGCGGGCCAGCTCGCGGCTCGAACTGATGACGACCCGATTGCCGACGATTGCGAGCCCCGGAGAGAAATTGTGCGCCATCCCTGGCTTCGCGCTTCCGGGCGAGCCGAGGTCGACGGTGTGGAGGTCCACATTCCCCACCTTCTCGTTCTTGAGGAGCATCATCGCCATGCCTTCCTGCTTTTTCTGAGCGCGGTCGGCGTTGATGATCCCGATGATCGTCTGGAAGGCCGCGATCATGCTCGTCGAGAACTCGCTCGCCTTCTTCAGCTCGAACACCGCCGCGAAGGCGGGGATCGACGGCCGCGGCTTCTCCTTCAGGTCCGCGTAGTCCTGGTTTCGGGCGACGAATGTGATCGTCGGCCCCAGCTCCGGGAGGACCTCGTCCTGAAAGTTCCGTCCCCCGAAGGCGATGCTCATCACCTGCGAGAACTCGGTGAGCCCACCCACCGCGCGCGACTGGAGCAGCTCCTCGCGCTTCTCCCACCACTCGGCGAGCGAGCGGTGGATCTCGAGAATCGCCAGCGAGCCTCTTTCCTCGAGGCAGCGGGCCACCTCGCCGGACCGGGCCTCGGGGAAGAAGACCTTGAACTTCTCCGGCAGGCCGCCGGCATCGGAGAAAGAGGCAAGCTCGAGCCCGATCTCGCCTTCCTTCACTTTCAGCTCGCCTCCGATCAGCTCGCTGGCCTCGATCGCGCCGGCGATCCCTCCGACGAGGAGGCTCCCGAGCCCGTTGTCGGGCTTGAGGGACGGCGGGAAGTTCGGCAGGAGCCTCGGACGAGCGGCGAACGAGAGGAGCGCGTCCGGCGCGGCTCCCCTGGACCTTTCGAAGTGCTTCGAATCGAGGATGGAGCCCTTCGACGTGCCCGCGGCGAGATCGATGACCTTCTCGATCGCGCGGCGGCCGTTCGAGAGCGCCAGGACCGAGCCGAGCTTCGCGTACGAGAGCTTGTCGACGGTTTCGATCGTCGCGGGGCCGTACTCGGCCTGGACGGGCTGCGGCGAGAAGCCGAGGCGGCTCGCGAGGCCCGCCCGGATGGCCCTGAGGCCGCTTTCGAGCGCATCGCGACTCGGTGAGCGCGTGAGGACGGTCACTTCGAGGCCGTTCGACCCCCATCCGAACGCGGCGGCGATTTCCTGGCCTAGCAGGTCCTGGAAAACTTTGAGCGGCTCCTTCCCGGTGGCGGACTTGAAGCCTTCAAGCTCGGAGAGGAATTTCTGCCACGGCCCCCGGGAGAGGAGGAACCGGACGGCATCCAGGGACTCGACGTCGCGGCGGAACCGCGAGCCGAGGAACTCATCGAGCCGCTTGCCGGCCCCGACGAGCTTCGCGTAGCCGATGGAATCGTCGGGAAGCCAGGCTTCGAGGGACGCCGGAGGAGTGATCTCCGCGCCGCGCGCCCATCCCCCGGCGCCTGAGAGGACGGGGAGAGACCAGAGAGCCAGCCAGGAGAAGGCGGGGCGGGTGAGACGCGGCATCGTTCGATCCTCCAGAAGTGTTGCGCTCGGGGCCCGCGGACAATTGCCGCGAACCGGCCGCTATCTTCTGCCGGGAACGGTCCCGCAGCCAGTCGCAAAGGGTCGGGAGTTGTGAGGAAGTGTCGGGGAGGGCTTCAGGAAGACAGCTCGGACGAGGTGTACTACGGGACGTCGAGCCCGACCTGGACCATCTCCGCCCCCGAAGCCGAGAGCCGGACTTCGAAGTCGTGACTCTGTCCGGGGAGGAGCAGCGGGACCTTCACCACGTCGCCGGCGAGGGGGGTTCTCCCCCGCCGCGGGGTCAAGATGAATCCGATGCGGACGTTGCCGACGGGATCGAGGAAGCTGCCGCTGGGGAGGGATAACCTTCCCGTGATGAGAATACTGTCGCCCGGCCGAGACGGGTCCCTCATGACGGTCCACCCCCCTTGCAGGTATCCGTGGTTGAACTGCTGGGAAACCGTTTCCTCCGGGCGGCGAGGGAGGCGGGAGTAGCTGCCTTGCGAGGCGACCTCGATCGCCTCGGTCAGGATCGCCGCATCCTGAGCGGGCGTGGGCGCGGAGGGAGGCGGGGGCGATGCGTGCAGCTTCTCGATCCTGTTCTTGGCGAAGCGCAGCTTGATGATCGCCATCTCTCCCTCGGGTCGGATGCGGAGAGCCTTTTCGTAGAGCTCCATCGCCTGCTGCAGATCGCCGGCATCGGCCGCCTGAGCCGCGCCATGCGCCGCAAGGCCGAAGTCCACGAGGCGCAGGAGGCGTTCCCGCAGCTCCTTGGCCTCCTGGAAGTGCGTTTCGAGGAAACGATAGTTGGATTGAGCTTGGCCGAAGTCATCGCGGTCGACCGTTTCCTCCACCGTGCGCGCGACGTGGTCTCGGATCTCATCGAGGAATTTCGAGACCTCGGCCGTCGCGAGGGGATGCCGCTGGGCCCGCTTGGCCGCCGTCAGCGCCTCCGTGAACCCGCCCCGCGAGAGGAACGTCCTTCCGATCGTGAGGGTGAACGTGTACGCATCAGAGCCGCTGCCGCGCCCCGCCAGGAGCTCATGGGCCTCCAGCCGCTGGAGGAGGTCGTAGGCGTTCCATGCTTCCCTCAAGCTGCCGCGGGAAGCAAGCGCTGTGACATCCTCGCGCAGGTAGTTGAGCGCAGCCTCCAGTTCTCCGCGACCCTCCGGCTTCTGGTGCAGGAGCTTGATGGCCTCGAGCAGCGCCTCCTCGGCCTGGGGCCAGTTGCGGCGAACGAGCGCCTCCTGGCCGCGCGAGTGGGCCGACTGAAACTCGACGTCCCGCCGGAGGGCGTGCGCGGTCTTGCGGCTGAAGAAGGTGTACTCGGCCCGATCGAGTGCCTGCGACGCCTCGAAGAATTTTCCGGCCGCCCTCAGCCGGTCCGCGGAAGCGAGTTGATACTGGCTGAACGCCTCCAGGCCGAGGAGGGACAGTAGGACGACGGCGGCGAGGGCCGCGAGCAGGGCCTTCGGCACGCCCCGCCGGCTGTGCGGAGGCGGCGACCCGCGGAGCGCGCCGGCTTTCGCCGGCAGCCATGGCGCCAGGGCTCCGGACCCGGCGCTCGGTCCGCCGTTCGGTGCGGCGCCCGGTAGCGGGGTGGCACGAGGACCGGAGACCCGTTCCCGGTCCGTCCCGGAGTCGAGACCCGGAGCGGCCCTCGGTGCAGGGGACTTCGCGGCCTCGCGCAGGCTTTCCTGACTCCACTCCTCCTCGGCGAGCCCAAGCTCGACAGGCGCCGCGGAGCGCACCGGAGCGGGTCGAGGATGATCGCAACCCTGCGAAACCCCCGTCAGCCCGAAATCACGCCGCAACCGCTCGACTTCCTTGTCGAATTCCCCGTCGGATGCGTTGATCCGGGAGATCCATCGGAAGAGCTTCTCCGCACGGGCTCGATCGCCGCCGGCGATCGCAGGCTCCACCTGCGCCAGCAGCTTCATCACCGTCTCCTTGCGCACACCCTTCAGCCAGCGCACGGTCCCAATGTGCTGGCTGGTCTCGCCGATCCGCGCGAGGATCGTCACTGCGGCTTCGTAGTCCTCCTGCTCGAGGAGCCGCAGCGCCTGGTCTTTGAGGGACGAGGCTTGCTTCTGGACCTGGAGGTTCTCCGCGCTCTTCTTCAGGTTCCAGAGGACCGTGCTCTCGGGGTCGAGGCACTTGAGCCTCTCCAGGTCTGCGAGAGCGCCTTCCGGGTCGCCGGCGTTGATCCGCGCCTTCACCTGCGCGACTCCGGCTTCGAGCTGGTCGATCTGGGCCTTGGCGAATGCGATCCGCGACAGCACCGCGTCCTGCTTCGCCAGGAATGGATCGGACCTCCAGGCGCGGATGGCATCCGCGTACTGGAAACGGTTGAGGTAGAACTGTCCCCGCTCGAGATGGTCGCGGAGGCGGGTGTCGGTCATGATCCTCAACTCGGAGACCTCTTGGAGGCGCCGCTTCACCGCCTCAAGCTCCGAGCGGCGGCCCGGCTGGTGCGAGAGGGTTTCGACGATGGCCTCGATGGCCTCCTGCGCGCCCTTCAAGTTCCCGGCGAGAACGAGAGCTTCGACCTGGCGCCTGGCCTCGGCGATGTTGGATTCGACCTTCGGCGGATCGGAAGGCCATTTCGCGGATTCGTCTGGACGGCTCATGGGCAGGAAACCAACGAAGATTAACCCGTCCCGCGCCACGCGTCGAATCGCGGTCTCAATGTTCCCAGAATACACTACGGTGCAGCTCACCGACCCGGGCACACCTGAACCGTTCATCCTTTTCAAGGGCCCCAGACTTCCGGCGGAGGCGGCCCGGTCCGCCCCCGCCAGGCGTCCATCACACCACGGCCCGCCGCCCGCGATTGCAAGAGGCGGGAAAGCGAGAAGGTGAAGCGCGACAGGGGGGGGAGGGGCCCCGCCGGCGCCCATCGGCGCGAGAAGATGAGCCGGTTGCGCGCACGGCAGTACTCGGCAAGACGCGGGTGGTTCCCGACGGCCGAACCGGGCCGGTGGAGGGCTCGGGCGCGTGGTTCGACCTTCACGTTCCAGCCGGTCTTGCGAATGCGGAAGGAGAGCTCGGCATCCTCGAAGTAGAGGAAGTACTCTTCGGGCACGCCGCCGGCCGCGGCGAGCGCAGCGCTCCGCACGAGGCACGCGCATCCGCAGACGAAGCCGACGGGATAGGGCTCCGCCGGAAGCTCGGAGACGGAACGCAAATGAAAGAGGCTCCGCGGCGACGCGGCGGGCCAGACGATGTCGCTCCCGGCGTTCCAGATCAGCCCCGGATCCTCCCGAAAACCGATCGCGGGCCCCACCGCCCCCAGCGCCGGCTCCTCGCGCAGGCGGCTGAGTAGAAGCGCGGGGGCGTCGGGGTCGAGCAAGACGTCGTGGTTGAGGAGAAGGAAGGCTTCTTGCGCCGCTGGGAGGAGCCTGCGGGCCGCTTCAATGCCGCGGTTGAGGCCCCCTCCGAAGCCCAGGTTGGCTTCGGGGCGGATCAGCCGCCCGCCCAACCCGTCGACCGCGGCGGCGAGGGGACCGGAAGGTCCGGGCCCGTTGTCCACGACGACCGGAAAGGGGCGGACCCCCCGCCACCGGGCCAGCGACTCGACCGCATCGAGCGCCGCGGCCGGGTCCCCATGGTGCACGATCACCGCGGCGAGGACCGGCGCGCTTTCCATCGCCTCCAACGGTTCCTCCAGCCTCCGACGTCCCGATTGAGGGTCAGCTCCGCCTCCCGCAGAAGCCCTTCCCGCAGGTCCGCGATGAAACCAGGATCGAGGAAACATGTCGCCCCCCCGGCATAGGCATGAAGGGCGCGCAATCGGTCGGACCAGAACACGTGCCCCTCCGGCAGGTTGCCGGCTTGAATCAGATTGCGCCGCCTCCGGGCCGGCGTGAGCCGGCGCCAGAGGTGGACGCTGTCGAGGTCGGCCAGCGAGAGGATGCAGGAGGGGAAAACCGGGGCTCCGGAGCGCGTCGCTTCGGCCTCTCGCAGGGCCTGCGGCGAGACCAAGATGTTCTGAGGGGAGAAATCCTGAGTGTAGATCCCGGCCTCGTGGACCTGGCGGAGGAGATGGCCGGCGCTCCGGGCGAGAATCCGCTTCCGGAGACCGGATGGGCGCGGTTGGTCGAAGAACTCCGCCAGGAGATAACCGTCGAGGGGTTCGCCCCCTGCGACGGGCTCGGTCACAAGGAAAGCGCCGCGGACGAAACCAAACCGCCGCTCCTCGATGAGCGCCAGCACGCGGGGCGTCGGGATTCCCCGCACCTCGAACGAGAATCCGACGGAGTAGGCCCGCCGCAGCCGGTGTCCTTCGACGACGCCGCGAATCCGTTCCCAGAGGGAGTAGCGGCGCCGTTTGACCCAGTAGACCGACCTTCCGACCTCGATGCGGCCGACCCAACCCTTCGCATCGCGCTTCAGCGGGTCCGGCGGCGGCCCGCCGCGGCGAATGCTTTCGAGTTCGGCCGGCGGGACCTCGCGGCGGCGGTAGATTCGCGCGCCATCTCTTCGCTCGACGGAAAAGCGCGTCGATTCGGTCAGGCACCGGCGCGAGCGGCTCCGGATGCGCTGCACCACGCGGCGGGCCGCCTGAACTCGGAGAAGTTGGACCAGACGAGCGGATGTTCCTTTAACGGCGCCGCGCTCGCCCTGGTAGCCGGCGAGCAGGGGAGCGATGCCGGCCTGAGGCATCACCTCCAGGAGGGAGTGGACCATCCGCGAGAGCCGCCAGAGCCGCCGGCGGGCGGAGAGCCGGCGGAAGCGGGCCGAGTGGAGGTCGATGATGTAGATCGTGCCGCCGGTCTCGCCCGATGGCGTGAAGAGGAAGTTGCTCGCATGGAGGTCGGGTAGGTCGGCGCCCGCGTCGTGGAGCTTACGGAGGAGGATGCCCGTGCGGTAGATGAGCCCTTCCCCTTCGGGAGAGAGGGGTCCATCGGCCCCGCCGGGCAAGAAGGTCGCGAGGGCATCGAGAAGGGCGACAGCGCCGCCCACCTCTTCCATGATGAGCCCTCCTTCGACGGTCGAGCCGCTCGATCGGCGGATCCCGACGGCGAGCGGTCGAGGCGCCGCGAAGCCGAGGTCCCGGAGCCGCCGGAGCGCCTGCCATTCACGCTCGGCGTGCGAGGGGATGAAGCGGAAGCGAAGCCGATCGAGCCTCCCGGGATGGCGGTACTGCTTCAGGATCCAGCGGACCCGGGCGAGGCCGGGGTCGTAGCGGACGACGGTCCTCAGGCGGTTCGACTTGATCTCCCGGGAGGCGGGGTCGGCGGGAAGGTCGCTCCAGCGGCGCAGCGCTCCTTCGAGCCTCCCGCGGATGGGATCGCCGGCGCTCACCAGAGGATCGATCGTCCACGCCAGCTCGCCCGCGCGCGCCGGTGCCCACTCTCCGTCGCCCGCTCCTCCGCTCGCCGCGCCGGGCTCGCCGTACTCCGCCGCATCGGGGCCTTGATTGCCCGCGCTCATGCCGGTGCGTCCGCGAACGAACGGGGAACGGACGGTCCACCGCTTGTGGAGCCCTGAGGGCAGGCCACAACCCATCGAAATGGACCGGAGCGCTTCTGAGCCCGCCGTGAAAAATCTCGAAAATCCGGAGTTTTCTCTTGTCGATCCATATCTAATTTATAAAATATAAAACACAAGGTCGGCGGGAGGCGAAGGAAATCGCCCGAAGGGACGCGAAGCGACGCGAACGGAAATCCGCGAAAGAATCGTGTCGAGCGCCCTTCGATCGGTCCTTCGAGCAAGCCGGAGGGAAGTTGAGAGAGCCCTCCGGGGAGGAACGAGAGAGTCCTCTCCGCTCCCGAGAAAGAACAGGGATATGACCGGAAAGCGGTATTTTTTCGTCCACTTCTCGATTTTCCTGGGCCTGTGCGGGACGTTTGCGGTGGCAGGATTCTCCTCGTACCAACAGTACCTGCAGATCAAAGATGCGCCGGCATTTCATTTCGACGCGGCGGCTCCCCGGGCGAAGGAAGCATCGAAGGAAGCGGGTCGGCCTCAGTCGAACCTGCCCCGACCCGATGTAGCGGTCCTCGCCATGGGTGAAGGCCTCGCGAGATAGGTCGAAGAGAGAGAGAGAGAAGGAAGGAAGGGAATTACAGGAGGAAGCGAAACCATTTCCCCTCACTCGAGGGGAGACAGAAGCCTGTAGAACCATCGCGATACGTCCTCATGATTTGAGCCGCTGGAGAGATCTAATAGTTTCCGGGACGGGTGGTGTCCTGGAGCAGTTTGCGGCGCGAAGAGATCTCCGGCGGCTTTTTTTTGTCGTTCAACGGCGACCGGCCGCCGCGCGGCTCTCTTTTCCGAGTTTCCCTCGATTTCCTACCGTTCCCACGCCCCATGCAGTCTCGCGAGGGAATTAAGATTGAACACCGCATGGAAGAGGATGGGGTAAGCCAGACAGCCCGTCGCTCGTACGATGCAGTGGAGGACGAGCCCGACGGCGAAAATAGGAAGCATCACCGACGACTCGCCGTGGAACAAGGCGAACACGGCGCTGGTCACGATCAACTCCGCCATCGAGCCGACCCTCTCGCGGAGGACGCTCGCAAGAAAGCCTCGAAAGAACAGCTCCTCGGCGACCGGTGCGGCCGCGAGCGCGCCCACGGCCAGAAAAGCGATGCCCCAGCCATCGCCCCTCTCGATCGCATCCATGTATCGTGCCGCGGGAATCTGCAACTGCGGAGTCGCGCCCAGCGAGACGAGGGTCCACTTCCACCCCCAGGTGAGGACTTCGATCGGAGCAAGGAAGACGGGCATAGCGAGAGCGACGGCGGCGAAGTTGCGCGCGCTGCGCGGAAACACCAACCCCACCACCTCTCCCGGTCGGCGGGTGGCTGCAAGGAAGAGTAGCACGACTGCCGCCATGAATCCGAACGAGGCGATGGCGGCGAGCCCCAAGGCAGAACCTGTGGTGAAGGGAGGTACGTCGAGTTGATGCACGATCGACACGCCGCTCAAGTGCGCAGCGAGCGCCAGCGCGGTCGCCGCGAGGATCTCGACGTTGCTCCAGCGGGCGGGCGACGCCTCTGCCGCCTCGCGGGCGAGGCCGTAGCGGAGGAGGCCGCAAAGCGCCAGGAGGGACGGCACGAGGAGCGCCCACCATTGCCAGGCGAGGGGCTGCGGCTTCAACTCCATCCGTAGGCCAGCCGAGATTCCATCGCGCCGCCCTCAGGCGCGGGGCGGGCGCTGGACGCCGCCGATCGTGCCATCGAGCGGGCTCGATGCGTTCGCGTAGAGTTTGCGCGGGATGCGGCCGGCCCGGTAGGCCTCGCGACCCGCCAGGACGCCATGGCGCATCGCCCGCGCCATGCGGACGGGGTCTTGAGCGAGGGCGATTCCCGAGTTGAGGAGGACGCCGTCGACTCCGATCTCCATCGCCACCGTCACGTCCGACGCCGTCCCGACGCCGGCATCGACGATGACCGGCACGCTCACCGTCTCCAGGATGATGCGGATGTTGTAGGGATTCAGGATCCCCTGCCCCGAACCGATCGGCGATCCGGCGGGCATGACGCTCGCCGCTCCCGCTTCCTCGATCCGACGCGCGAGGATCGGATCGTCGGAGGTGTAGACGAGTACCGTGAAGCCGTCACGGACGAGCGCTTCGGTCGCTTTCAGAGTCCCGATCGGGTCCGGAAGCAAGGTCCGCTGGTCCCCCAGCACCTCCAGCTTCACAAGGTCGGAGATCCCCAGTTCGCGGCCGAGGTGCGCGGTGCGGATCGCGTCCTCCACGTTGTAGCACCCCGCGGTGTTCGGAAGGAGCTTGTAGCGGGACCTGTCGATGGAATTGAGGAGGTTCTTCTTCGGATCGCCGGAGAAGTCCACGCGGCGGATCGCGACGGTGACGACCTCGGCGCCGGACTCCTCCAGAGCCTCGCGCATGAGATCGAACGTCGCGTATTTCCCCGTCCCGACGAAGAGCCGGGAGCGAAAGGTGTGCTTGCCGATCGTGAGGAGGTCTTCGCCGGACATGGCTACCCGCCTCCGACGAACGTGACGATCTCCACCTGGTCGCCCTCGCGAAGCGCGTGCGTTTCGTGCGTACTACGCGGCACGATCGATCGATTGACTTCGACCGCGATTGATCCGCGGGCGAGATCAAGCTCCAGGAGGAGTTTGGCGACGGTCAACGGCTCGTCGAACTTCCGTTCCTCGCCGTTGAGATGGAGAGTGACCATGGCTGAGAGGCCATGCATACCGAGGCCATCCCATGAAATCAAGCACGAAGAGCCTCGCGGGCCGCCGCACGGAGACTCTCTCGTAAACGTTCAGCGGCGATAAGCCGCCGTGGGATCGACCCATTTGCTGCTGAGCTTCGGGTCGCGGCCGGCTGGATCGCCGCGTTCTTGGCGAGCGGATAAGCCGCCCGGGAACGGCCGGAGATCCAGAGGGCGCCCCCTTCCGAGCGAGCTTGATCCGCGAGGGGGTAGGCCCGGGTGGGTGAATACCTGCACTATTTCTTCTCCGGGCTCTTCTCCTTCGCGGGAGGTTCGGGAAACTGGAAGGGAGCCTGCGGCAAGTCCTCTAACCCCGGGATCGCCTCCTCCGACTCGAACTTCTTTGCGCTGAAGATCTTCTCTCCCGAGGGCTTCGTCGCCGCGGCCGGAATCGGGTCCGCCGGAACCGCGATCCCGTAGCCGAGAAGGAGGGTCCGCGCCCGGGTCCGATAGAGCTGGCCGCCGCGGGCGAGATACTCTTTGAAGTTCGCGACGGCGGAGTCGCGCCTTCCTCCGGCGTCGTCGATGCATCCGAGGAAGTAATAGGAATTCGGCTCTTCGGGATCGATGCGCGTACAGGTCTCGAACTCGGCGCGGGCCTCTTGCATCCGGCCCGTCTGGCAGAGGACGTAGCCGAGCGCCGCGTGCCCGCCCGTGTAGCGCTCCCGCGGCATCAGCTCGACGGCCCGCCGGAGCGCCTTCTCGGCCTTCTCCAGCTCGTGCATCCTCATGTAGAGCCGCCCCAGGTGGTAGTGGTACTTCGAATCCCCCGGATCAAGGTAGATCGCGCGCTGGAGAGACTTGGCGGCATCGTGTAGGTTCTCCTTCTGGCAGTGCACACCGGCCATCTTGTAGTGAAGGTCCGGACGTTTCGGGTACGTGCGGGACAGCGACTCCAGCTTCTTGAGCTGGCTATCGAGCACCGATGAGTCGCCCGAACCCTGCTGCTGATCGAAACTGACGCCGACGAATTCGTCCTTGGTCACAGTCGTCTTGCAGCCGAACGTGGCCGCGAGCAAGCATGAGCCGATTGCACCGATCACCAGCCGTGTGGTCATACCAGGTCCTCCGCTGGAAAGTTTTCTCCTCCCATCTGATCGGCAGGGAGGGCCGGAAACTTCTCGGGATAGAACTTCAGTGTGATTCAGGTTCCGGAAAGAGCGAAGTCCTCTACAGGGAGAACCGGCGCAGCGAGAATGACTCGATGTGGTCGCCCGGTTGCAGTTTCTCCGCGACTTCCATGCCGTCGACGACCCTCCCGATGCAGGTCGCACGGCCCGGAGGACCGGCCGGGAACGGCAGGAGGCCGACGTAGAGGAGGAAACCTCCGCCCCCCGACTCCCCTACCCAGACCGACCCTCGGCGGAGCGGCGCGGAGGGGTCTCCCTCGAAGCGGGAGTCGATCGACGCCGGGTCGTCGCCACCGCCGCTCGCGAGCGCTCCGACGCCCGGGAGCCCGTCGAAAAACAGAATGGGTTGGCGGTCGAACGCGCCGCCGGCGACCCGCCGGGCGAAGTCGAGGACGGCCCGCGGCGCCGCGGCCGGCTCGAGCTGGATGCGGATCCATCCGCGCCCGCCGACGATGAGGACGGCTTGCGGGGCACGGCGCGGAGCCTCGACTGCCGTCGCGAGGGCTTCGGGAAGGCTCAAGAAGGCCCGCCCGGGCTCGTCCGATGCCGCCAGCGGGACGCACGGACGAAACGGCGTGTTCCTGAAAACGTCCGCGGCACCCGAAGACCCCGCGCTCGTCCCGAGGCCCTCACCCATCCCGAGGCCCGCACCCATCTCAGCGATCGCGCGGCGGACGAAAACGCTCCCGACATCGCTTGGAGAGCGCTCCGCCATCTCCCGCAGAGCATTTTCAGCGGTCCGGCGGCCCTGCGATCCCTCGGGAAGCGACCGGAACGCGTCGAGGGCCCTCACCGCCGCCCAGCGGGCGATGGGGACCGCTCCAGACCGCCGCGCGAGATCGGAGAGGGCTTCCGCAGCGGCGGCATCGTCTCCGGCGGCACCCACCGAGAGGGCGAGACCTTCGGCGGCGTGAATTGCGGCGAGGAAATTCGGCCGCCCGAGAGCAGCGATCGATGCGGCCCGCAGCGGCGGCGCCGCGCGCAGGAAGGCCGAGGAGGCGATGAGGAGGTGGAAGTCGGAGATCGCCCGCTCGTCCGTCTCGGCAGCGAGCTGCGGCGCGAGCACGTCGCGCACGGCTTCCCATCCCGCGCTTTCACGATCGGTTCGAGTCCCGCCGGCGTCCTCCAGCGCGGCCGGATTCCTCCGCGCGAGCCGGGAGATCCCCCGCGCGGCGCTCCCACGAACTTCGGCAGCCGGATCGACGAGCGCCGGGGCGATGAGGGCCGGCGGGGTCCCTGGTAACCCCGCGAGCGCCTCCACCGCTCGAGCTCGAAGGCTAGGAGGCGGATCCAAGGCCGCTCGGGCGAGTGGAGCGGAGGAGGCGGGGTCGCCGAGGCGGCCGAGAAGGATTGCGGCACTCTCCCGGATGGCGGGAGAGGGGGAGAGGAGCGCCCCCTCGACCAGGCGGGCGTGGCCTTCCGCGCCACGTGCCCCAATGAGCTTGAGGGCGAGCATCCAGCTCCTCTCGCCGGCCCATCGGTCCGGGGGCGGAGGACTGCGAGAGGCACACGAAGCCGCCAGGAGCCCGACAAGGAAGAGAACGGCGGGCCCGCAACGATCAAAAGCCGGCCGCATCGCCATTTCCCCGGCGGATGATCTCGATCTCCTCGATCGGATAGACCCGCCCCCTCTCCAGCCCCTCGCATTCCGCCCGCAGCTCCTGCCAGGCCGTCGAGCTGCGCAGGTTCTCCGGCCAGAAGGGGAACGTGCGGCACTGCCGCGGCCGCACGGGGTGGACGGTGCAACCTCGCCCCTCCTCGAAGAGGACGCAATCGCCGCCGCGCCGCTCCCGGAGCGAGTATCGCGTCACGACGCGGCGCACGAAGCGCTTGGCGAAATCGGCGAGGGACACCCCGAGATGGCGGGCCAGCGCTTCGATCTCCGCCGCGTTCACCCAGACGTAGCCCGGTGCGCCCGTGCAGCACTTCCCGCAGCCCGTGCACTCGAAGCGGAGGCCGTCGCGGTACCAAGGAGCAGCCATGGGCGGAAAGGGTATCCGGAAAGGCAAGGAGGTCAAACACCGCGGGGAGCCTCATGGCTCCCCGCGCGACCCATACAACCTTGACTCGTCCTCCGCCTCGTTATGGCGTGCAGGTGATCGTGATCGTGTATTCTTCCACGATGCCCGACATCTCCTGGACCCAGACGGAGAGGAAGGCGCCTGAGGGGGCTACCGTGACCGTCTCGGCGGAATCCGGGTTCGTCGAGCTGCCTGCAGGGGGATAGTCTGCCGGATTGGTAGACCCGAGCACGGCCGAGCTGCCGACGAAGAGGTCGAGGTTCCGGCCGGCCTCGCCGCTCGTCGTGATGGTCACTCCGGTCGCCCCGCCCGGGAAGAAAACCCTGTAGAAATCCGCCCCGAGGACGGCCGGCAGGGTCGTCGTGAAGGTCCCCGGGGGAGTGGTTGCATCGTCGCAATCGAGGTCGTGGACGATTGAATCGAAGCTCTCGAAGGCGGTGCTGCCGCACGAGGCGACGGGGAAGTTGTTGATGCCGGCGAAGTTGGCCAGGCTCGACGAGCTGAGGATGCCGCTCACGCAAGAGCTGCCTTCGTCTCCCTCGAGGCCGTTCGAGTCGATGCCGCCTCGGACCGTTCCGCTCCCGTCGAAGACGACGAGCGGCGTCACGAGATCCGATGCCGTCACGAAGAGATTTCCTCCATCCCCGCCCGGGATCGTCGTCCCCTGCGAATCGCCGCCCTGTGCGTTGATGAACACGGAGGACGACACGTTGACGAGGATGCTCCCCGAGAGAGTGACCGACCCGGCCGGCCCGCCGGTGCCGTCGACCTCGACCATGTCTCCCCCACTCACGTCGAAGAGCATGTCATTGGTGAGCAACGCCTGGCCCGAGAAGCTGATCGTCCCGCCGTCGCCTCCGTTGCCCGTCGGCGTGTGAACGAGGCGCCCGCCGGACGCGTTGATGTCGACTCCGACGACCGTCGTGTCGCCGATGGGTGCTTCGATGATGACCGAGCCGCCGTTCCCGCCGGTCAGTCCCGTGTTGTAGCCGCCGCTGGCATTGATGATGGTGACGTCTTCACACAGGACGTCGCCCATCGAGATGAGCGTAATGTCCCCGCCGAACGGTCCCGTCGTGAAGTTGTTCGTGTAGCTGTTGCCGGCCCGGGCGCCCGCCTGGCCCGAGAAGCGGAACGGAATGGTGCTGGTCGTGCCGATGAAGATCTGCCCGCCGGCGCCGGCGCTTCCCCGTTGAGGATCCTGGCGGTCGTTGTTTCCCCCCTGCGAGAAGATGCTCCCGGTCACGACGACCGCTCCGCTCGTGATGATGTAGACGACACCGCCCTGGCCTCCGACCGTGTCCGGGTCGTCCTCGTTGTCGAGGCCGCCGGTCTGGCCTACGTCGTTGGTGGCCCCGTTGGCCCCGGAGCAGTTGATGATGCCGGTGATGACGAGGTCACTGGCGACCGTCAGGGAGAAGTCCTTCCCATCCTGGCGGGAAGTGCCTGAGCCGCCCTGGGAGACGATCTCCCCGCCGATGAACGCGTCGCCGGAGCCGGGGGTTACCCCGTCGCCCGTCACAAGAATGACCGTGTTGTCTCGCAGGATCAGCTTTCCACCCGCCTGGACGTCGAGGAAGGTCACGGCGCGACCGCCGCTGATCTCGACCTCCTGCCCCGATGCGACCGTGAGGCCGCCTGCGCCGGCCAAGATCATCGTGCCGACGACTGCGGCCACCTCCGCCGCCTCGTCGAATAGCGTCGAATCGCCCCTGACGGTGACGTCGCCGCCCGACGACGTTATGCGGATCCGGCCTCCGTTTCCGCCCGCGCCCTCGCTCGGGACGTGCTGGTTGAGGTAGACCTCGCTGTCGACCTGGCTGCCTCGGGCGTCGAGCGTGGCGGCGCCGCCGTCCACCCGGGCCGACGATTTCGTCTTGGAGGTCGGCCGCGGCTTGCATCCCGAGGGGCCCATCAGGCTGAACGCCGCCACGGCGAGACAGGCGAGCGGCCAAGTGCTGGAGACGAGAGGAGCGCGATCAACGCCAATGACCGAACGGTCGGGGATTCGCATGAGGCCTCCGGGTCGCGGGGATCAAGACCCCGGTTGATTCTAAACCTTCATGGCTCCCCTCTCCGAGCCACGTTCCAGGGACGGAACGCCGTCCATCCCGCTGGAAATCTATGATGCTTTGCCCGAGCAAGCAAACCGTGCCGGAGCCCGCTCGGGATCTTGAACGCGCGGTCCGTTCCTATAACATGCCCGCGATGAAGTTTCGCCGTCCGCCGACAGTCCTGGTTCTCCTATTGCCGTCCCTCCTCTTCCTCCCGGGCTGCGTCGAGCGGCTGCTTCAGATCCGCTCCGAGCCCCCCGGTGCGGCGGTGTTCGTGAACGGCGAGCCGGCGGGCGAGACGCCGCTCGATTACCCTTTCGAGCATTACGGGACGTTCGAGATCACCCTCCGCTCGAAGGACCACGCATCCTTCCACGTCCTTGAGCCCGTCGCCCCCCCCTGGTACCAGTACATCCCCATCGATCTCGTCGCCGAGAACGTCGTCCCTTGGCGGATCCGTGACCACCGCAAGCTCCGTTACCGGCTCGAGCCGCTCCGGCCCCTCGATGGCGACGCGCGGGACCGGGAGATGAAGAGCATTCTCGACCGCCAGAGGGCCGCCGAAGCCCAGATCGATGACTCGGTCAAGGCGGGATCGCCCCCGGCCGCCGCCTCCCCCGCCCCGTGACCGTGCACTCGAGCTTCTTCACGACGGAGGTCCTGCACCCCCAGGATCTCGCAGGCAAGAACGTCACGGTCATGGGGCTCGGGCTTTTCGGCGGAGGCCGCGGGCTGACGGAGGCGCTTTGCCGCTGGGGAGCCCGCGTCACCGTCACCGATCTGGCCGACGAGAAGAGGCTCGGCTCGACTCTGGCGGCGCTCGGACGCCTGCCCGTGCGTTTCGTCCTGGGGAAGCATCGCGAAGAGGACTTTCTCGGCGCGGACGTCGTCTTCGTCAATCCCGCTGTGCCCCGGACCGCCCCGCTGGTCCGGCTCTGCAGGGATCGGGACATCCCGATCGAGACGGAGATGAACCTCTTCTTCAAGCTTTGCCCGGGGAGAATCGCGGCGGTGACGGGATCGAACGGCAAGACCACGACGACCCGCCTCCTGGGGGAGATGGCGGCAGCGCAGTTCCCGCGCACCCGGCTCGGCGGGAACCTCGGCCGCTCGCTCCTGGGCGAGGTCGAATCGATCCGGCGCGATGACTGGGTCGTCCTCGAGCTTTCGAGCTTCCAGCTCGAGGACCTCGCCTCCATCCGGCGCCGCCCGTCGATCTCCCTCGTCACGAACCTGAGCTCGAACCACCTCGACCGCCACGGCACGTACGAGTGTTACGCAGCGGCTAAACGGGTCATCCTCGAGTCCCCCGAGGATGGGTTCGAGGGGACCGCTTGGGCGATCTTGAACGGCGGCGACACCCGCGTGCGGAGCTGGGCGGAGGGACTCTCGCGCCGTGTGGCCTATTTCGGATGCTCGAGCGGCGTCATCCCCCGCGCGGCGGGGCTCTGGGTTACCCCCGAGGGAGATGCCATCGCCCGCGGGCTGCCGGGAATCGCCGAGACTGCTCCGCCGGTCCTGGCCGCGGGAGATCTGAACCTGCGCGGCAGGTTCAACCTAATCAACTGCGCCGGCGCGGCCGCGGCGGCGCTGGCGATGGGAGTTGGACCCGATGTCGTTCGGAGCGCCGCTCGGGCCTTCAAGCCCGTGCCGCATCGGCTGGAGCTGATCCACACCGAGGAGGGCGTCGAGTACTACAACGACTCGATCGCCACGACCCCCGAATCCGCCATCTGCGCCCTTGAAGCGCTCGGTCCGCGCGCGATCCTCATTGCGGGGGGCTACGACAAAGGGACTCCCTTCGGCGAGCTGGGGCGCGTCATCGCCCGCCGCGCGCGGGCCGCCGTCCTCATCGGGAAGACCGCCTCGGCGATCGAAACGGCGATCGCCGCCGCCCGCCCGAAGATCCCCATCCACCGCGAGGCGACGATCGAATGCGCCGTGGAGCGAGCGCGTTCGCTGGCGGGCCCGGGAGACCGCGTCCTCCTATCGCCCGCCTGCGCGAGCTACGACATGTTCGTGAATTTCGAGGACCGCGGGGATCGGTTCACGCGGCTCGTGCGCGGCGGTAGAAACCCCGTGGCCGAATCGACGCAAACGTAGGCGGACACCCCTGCGGGCGCTACCATCGGCCCCTTCGATCATTCAAAAAGGTAAACTCGACCGCTGTACGCCAGGAGTCGACATGCATACGGGAACCTCGCCTCGGCCCTTGCCTTTTGGGCGGCACGTCATTCTCTTTCCCATCGCGGCCCTTTCGTTCATCGTGGCGGCCGCCGGCTGGCTCGCTCTCGAATCGCTCGCGCAAGGGCCGACGCCGAAGGACCCGACTCAAAAGGAGAAACACGGCGGGAACATCGTCTTCCCCCTGACCAAGCCCACGAAGGACATCAAGGAACACGTCCTCTTCAGCCACGAGGTGCACATCGCCGCCGGCGGCGACTGCCAGGACTGCCACGGCAAGATCTTCAAGAAGGAAAAGAAGATCGGCGTGAACATCTTCACGATGAAGGACATCAACCGCGGCAAGGCATGCGGCGCCTGTCACGACGGCGTTGCGAAGACGAAAGCCGGAACGCCGGTTTTCGCCCCGACAAAAAACTGTGCCCGTTGCCACAACGTCAAGTGGCGCAAGAAGAGCTGATCGAGCCATCGTACCGTTCCCCGGGCCTGACGACCCGAGAACGGCGCCATGACCGTGCGTTCAGTCGCCGCGCAGGCTCCTTGAAGGGGGCTTTCTTGGGCCGAGCGGACTCGCCCATGCGGGGGGGACGCATTCCGTGGTTGGCGCCCTGCTCCGATCGTGAACTGCCCTCCGGGTGAACGTTTAACGGTCCACCTCTCCCACGCGGCATCCAGCAACTGGACGATTCGCGTCTCACGCGCTTCCGGGCGGCTCGCGCACGTTCGTAACCCCTTAGAACCGTCTGGGCACGGAAGTTGAACTCATCTCTCGCGGAGGAACGAGACATGAGACACGAAAAGCGATTCCAGCCGGAGCCCCGGATCTTCATCGCCGGCCTGAGGGTATTCGAGATCGTCTACCTGCCCGAAACCGGCCAGATCGTGAGCCGGATTCCGGCGAGCGGGAAGAGCTTCGTCGTCGAGACGAGCGATTCCGAGCGCCTCCGCGGCGAAGTCGAGGAAGGGGAGCGGAGGGATTAGCCTCGGCCGGCCCCTTGGGACGCGGCCAGTCAGCCCCGCTTCTGTCCAGCCCGGCCGCCGGGGAGGAGTCCGTAGAGGGTCATACGCCGGTACAGCGCCTTTCGGGTGATCCCCAGGAGCCGGGAGGCGGCGGATTTGTTTCCCGCAGAGCGTGAAAGGGCCTGAGCGATCGCCGCGCGTTCCGCTTCGGAAACCACTCGATCGATGCGCAGCTCCCGGCTCCCGTCACGCGACGCGAACAAAGTTCCACGGCCTCTCACCGAAGCGCTCAGGTCTTTTTCTTCCACCCTCGCCAGCCGAAGCCCGACCAGCCGGCGCATCTCGTTCTCCAGCTCTCGAACATTACCGGGCCAGGAGTGGTCATGGAGCCGCCTCCGGCCCGCGGCCGTCAACTGCGGAGTCTCAACGCCCTCCAGCTTCGCTAAGCGATCGAGGAATCGCTCGGCGAGGATCAGGATGTCCTCGCGCCTCTCCCGGAGCGGCGGAATCGGGAGAACCGTCCCCCGGAGGCGGTAGAGAAGGTCCTTGCGGAAGCGATTGGCCTCCACAAGCTTGTCGAGGTCGTGCTGCGTGGAGGAGAGGATTCGCACATCGACTTTTTGCGTCGCCCTCTGTCCCAGCGCGCGCACGACGCCGTCCTGAAGGAACCGCAAGAGCTTCTGCTGCATCTGGGGGCTCATGTCCCCGATCTCATCGAGGAGGACGGTCCCGCCGTCGGCATCGACGAGCAGTCCCGGGCGGGAGACCTCGGCCCCGGTGAAGGCGCCCCGCGCATGGCCGAACAGCTCCGTTTCCAGGAGCGCGTCGGGCACGCCTCCGCAGTTGACCGCGAGGAAAGGGCGCTCGGCCCGCGGGGAAGACCGATGGATGGCCCGGGCCGCCAGCTCCTTGCCCGTTCCGGTCTCGCCGAAGAGGACGACCGGCAGGTCGCTTCGGCCCAGGCGGCGGCACTGGTCGAACAGATCGAGCATGTCCGGATTGGAGCCGACGAGACCTTCGCAGTCCTCGACGGTGGCCGGCTCGGCGACCGCCCCTTCGAAGGACGGCGCCGTTCTGCCCCGGCGGAACGGTGCGCCTCCCGCGGGTGCGGCGGCAAGACCCCGCGCGCGGCGGCGGGCGCGGAGGAGCAGCCGCTCCCTCTCCCGCGACTGGAGGCAGATGTCCAGGAGGAAGCGCCAGTGCTCGATCGCCTCCAACAGGCTCGCCGAGGCCGCGATGGATTGAAAGCGGTGGTCCAGATAGGCGCCGCCCCCCGTTTCCCCGCCCAGCCGGAGCGGCAGGACGACGATGGAGATCGGCTGGCGGCCGGTTCTGAGCCCTTCCTCCGTGTGGTAGCGCCGGTCGCGCCGCGCATCAGCCACGATCACGGGGGCATCCCCCGCCTGCGACCGACGGATCGCGTGATGGCTTACCCTCCGATCGGGATCGGAAATCGGCTCGCGGTCCCGGTTGCGCGCCAGGAGGATGCGGAACCCACCCCTCGCCTGCGGGCGGAAGATGAAGCCGCGCTCCGCTCCAAGCGCCTCGATCATCTCGTCAAGGATCTCGGCGACGACCTCGCGTCCCGGCGGGATATCCCCCGCCTTCCGCAGAAGGCGCAAGAAGTTCCTCGCGGGGAGTGGACCGTAGAGCGTCACGATCCGTCCCGTCGGGAAGGAGGTTTACTCGCCGTGGCCGATGAATTTGCGCGCCAGCGTCGCGATGAATTCATGGGATTCATTCCGCAGGAGGTGGATGCGCTTCCCCGAATCGCGAACGACGACTTCCGCGACTCCTTCGATCGGGCGGCCGTCCGCCAGGAGGCGGATCGGCCGTTTCTCGATGTCGGAGCCGACCACCCGGAGCGAAGTCTCCAGCGGCAAGAGGACGGGGAACTGCAGCGAATCGAACGGAGCCGCCCGGTGAGGATAGAGGGGAGTCACGGTGACGGCCGGGATCGCCGGATGGATGACCGGGCCCCCGGCCGCGAGGTTGTAGGCGGTCGAGCCGGCCGCCGTCGCGATGATGACTCCGTCGCCGGAGAACTCGTTGAAGAGAACGCCGCCGACGAGGACCTGGAGCCGCACGCTCTGTCCGCCCGACCGCTCCAGGATGAAGTCGTTGATGGCAAGGCAGGTCTCTTCGCCCCCCGAAGTGAGGGCGACCCGCGCATCGAGAACCGGATGCCTCTCCTCATGAAAGCGGGATTCCTTCAGGAGGGAGGCGACCCCTGAAAGGCCGTCCGTGGGATTCATCAGGAACCCGACGCTGCCAAAATTGAGCCCGTAGAAGGGCGTCGGAGGGTAACCGAGCGCGTGGAGGGAATTGAGGAGGAATCCATCCCCCCCGAGAAGAACGACGGCGTCGATCCGCCGAGGATCGAACTGCCGCTGGTCCCGCACGACGAGAAAGCCCGCCCCGCGAAGCTCGCGGTCCAGTCTCTCCGCCGCGGCCGCACAGTCGGGCCGACTCTCCCAGTGAAAAAGCGCCAGACGCTGGAGCTTCATCCTCGTCGTCGCTCGGGTTCTCGCCGCCGTGCCTGCGGTCGCTCGGCCCATGCCGGCCTCCCCGTGTTGTTGCGTCCCATCCATCGCTCGAGGGTCGACGATCCGACTGCGACCTCGTGACGAGCGGTCCGGGAGATCTTATCCTCGCTGGGAACCGGATTCTAAGTTCTAAATTCCTCCTGCCCCCCCTCCGCCACCGGCGAACGGCCGGGGGAGCGCCGCTTGTGTCCGGGCCGCGACGCGAAATAGAGCAGCTCGGCGAGACGGTTCCGGTCCCTCCCCGCGAGCACGCTGTAGCGCCTCCCCCCGCCGCCGTTGGTCCGCGGCCGGTCGGCATCGCTTCGGAAGCGGGGAAAATCGATCTCGCGGAGGTCCCGCTTGAAATCGAAACTCCGCCGGCCGGCGAACCGTGCGAGGACCGCTCCGATCTCGTCGCGGCTCAGAATCCCCTCTTCGTTATAGCTCACAACGACATGGTGCGCGCGGGAGGAGAGGACGAGGTCGGTGAACGCCGTCAGGGCGTTGTCTCCCGGGGCATGGCGGCCGCCGGGCCGAACGCAGTAGTGGGACCGCAGGTCTTCGTACGGGCGCAGGCCGGTCTTGCCGTAGAGCGCGGCTTCGTACGCTTCGAGGTCGGCGATGCGGTGGTGCTCGGCAAGGATCTCCAGGACGTGGTAGTTGGCGATGTACTGGCGGCGGTTGTAGGGAGGATCGATGTAGAGAACGTCCCCTTTCAGGTGGCGGATGAGCCGGTTGGCATCGTCCTGGTGGGCCTCGTTGCGCTGGTCGCTCTCGATGACATCGGGCGGAACGAGCCGCAGCTCGCATTCGGTGTTCTTCTGCCAGGTCTTGAGGAACGCGCCGTAGGTGCCCGAGATGTTCGCCACGCGGTCGGCGGCATCGATGAGCGCCGCAAGAAGGAGATGCAGCTCGTGAGGGGAGAGGAGCCCGCCCCCGCGGGCTTCGCGGAGGAAGTGAAGGATCCCATCGATCCTCCGGCCGTGGTCGTCGCGGAAATACCGGCGGCCGTGGGGCCCGCCTGGGCAGTAATTGCGGAAGATGAGGCCCTCCCGTGGGGGGACGCGCGTGGAGAGATAATGGACCGCCTCCCGCAAAGGGAAAGAACGGTCCCTGCGGCGGTTCTGGGAGGCCGAGTTTCCTCCGAAATCGATCTCGCGGGTTTCGGAGAGCTCTTGGCGGAACTCGCGGGATTCGAAGACGGCCCGGAAGGCGCTCCGGAGCGGTTCGAAATCGGGGTAACGGCTCACCTCGACGCCGGCCACTGCCTGCGTGTAGCCCGCGGCGAGAGTATCGTTGGCGATGACCCGAAACCCGAGTTTCTTGAAGTGCCGGCCGACGTTCGCCGTGCCGCTGAAGATGTCGATGAGCGTCCCGCCGGTGATCCCGCGCTCCCGCAGGAATCTCTCGATGGAAGGAAGAAGTCTCGCCTTGTTCCCGATGAGTCGCATGAGCGAGCGGGGAAGGTAAACGGCCGGAGTGATGCCATCAAGCCCTAGCTCCGGCCCCCCTAGCCCCGCCACGGCCCAGGCCCGTCCTGTCCGGCCCGCCCGGTTCGAGACCTCCGGTCAGCGGAGAGAGACGAGGAGGAGGTGATAGCCCGTCAGAGCGGCGTAGGAGAGAAAGACGAATCCGATCGCCCAGCGGGCCAGAGCGAAGTTCGCGTGGAGGGCCAGCAAGAAGACCCCCAGGCCGGTCAGGACCATTTTGGTGCCCACGAAGATGTCCTGGCCCAGATCGAGCGCGTAGCGCATCGTCGGGACCAGCTCATTCCCCCCATGGTGGATATGAATGAGGGTCAGGAGGGCGTCGAGCGCGCAGAGGGACATGATGGCCAGCGCCCAGAGGGCGGCCCACCAGGCCGGCCGATCGACATAGGCGTTCTGCGCCTCTCCGGCCCGGCGGAAAGACTTCCGTCTCCCCCGCAGGAACAAGGCATCCCAGGGCCTCGTGGGCCGGTGCCGGCGGTCGGTGAGGGTGCCGCGCTGCTCCTGAACCGCCGCGGGGTTTCTCATGGGAGTTTCTCTCACACTTCTTAAAAGCCAAACAACTTCCGGGCCAATGGCGACGGCGTTGTCCCCCACTCCCGGCACCCTCGGGGGGGTCCTCCGATCGAGCGAGGGTCGGACCATCTATCCAGTTTCTGGACGTCGCCCTCCGGCGAGCCGAGACACTGGATCGGCAACGCGGTCAATGCTGCGGCGCCGATACTCCATGTCTAGTAACCGTTCACCCGGCACGTATTTCTATAACGAGGCAAGGCGCCTACCACGGAGTGCGTCACCCTCACTCGGCCGCCCCGCAGGCCGTAGGTCGCCCACTTCAGGGAGCCTGCGTGGCGACTGAACGCACGGTCAGGTAACCGTTCCTGGGCCGCCAGGCCCGGTGAACGGATACCATGTCTGAACGCGTTCCGCCGGATCGATTCCCGGCGCCACGACGAAGGCGGCCCAATCCCCCAGTTTCGCGCCTAGGCCCGCCGGGAGGATCTCGAGCCCGCGTGCGAGCTGCGGCCAGAGGCGGCGCGCAACCTCCTCACGCAAGGGGCCGAGGAGAAGGTCTCCGGCCGCTACGGCGATCGTCCCCAGGATGATCCGCTCGGGATCCAGGATGTAAACCAGGTCCGCGATCCCACGAGCGAGGTAGGCCGCCGTCTCGCGGAGGAATCCGACGGAGAAGGGGTCGCCGCGCCGCGCCCTCTCGACCACGTCGCGGGCGTCCCGGGGCAGATCGGCCGGGTTTCCGAGAGGGCCCACGGCCGCCTTCCGTTTCTCATCGAGGCGCCGCGCGATCCCGGTTCCGCTGGCGTAGGCTTCGAGGCAGCCTCGGTTGCCGCACCCGCACGGCGCGCCTCCCTCCTCGATGACCTGGTGGCCGGCCTCGCCCGCGAGATAGCGATGGCCGCGGTAGATGCGGCCGTCGAGGATCAAGCCGCCTCCGATGCCCGTCGAAAGGGTCAAGAAGGCCATGTGGCGCGCGCCCCGGCCGGCTCCGAAGAGGTGCTCGGCGAGGGCGCAGGCGTTGGCATCGTTCTCGATGCCCGTCGGGGCGCCGAACTCCTCCGAGAGGCGCGCCGCGATGGGGATTTCTACCCAACCGGGGAGGTTGGGAATGGAGATGATCACGCCTCGCTCGGGATCGAGAGGCCCCCCGCCGCTGACGCCGATCGCCGCCGGCGTCCGGCCGCCGAGCAGCTCGCGGCCGAGGCGGAAGATCTCGGCGAGGTTCGCCTCCACGGAGTCGCGTTTCGTCTCGAATCGGCGGCCGTCGATTCTCCGCCCCTCCGCCGTCCAGAGGCTGACTGCGATCTTCGTTCCGCCCAGGTCGATGCCCAGGACCCTCCGCTCATCTCTCATCGTGCTCGGCCCTTCGCCGCGAGCCCCTTTTGACTCGCGAGCGGGTTGCGAGTATATAGCGGCGTCCGACTCGGTGTCAGTCCGTGCTCTCTGCGGAATCGACGGCCCTGAGTAACCGTTCACCCGGCACGTATTTCAATAACGAGGCAGGGCGCCTACGACGGAGTGCGTCACCCTCACTCGGCCGCCCCGCAGGCCGTAGGTCGCCCACTTCAGGGAGCCTGCGTAGCGACTGAACGCACGGTCAGGTAACCGCTCCTGGGCCGCCAGCTCCGGTGAACGGTTACATGCCCGGAAGGAGAACTTTGAACACGATTCTGGTCACCGGCGGGGCGGGTTTCATCGGCAGCCACTTGTGCGACCGCCTCATCCAGCGAGGCGACCACGTCCTCTGCCTCGACAACTTCTTCACCGGGCGCAGAGAGAACATCACGCATCTTCTCCAGCACCCGCGGTTCGAGCTTCTGCGCCACGATATCGTCCACCCGCTCTTCGTCGAGGTGGAGCAGATCTACAACCTCGCCTGCCCGGCCTCCCCGATCCACTACCAGCACAACCCCATCAAGACGATCAAGACTTCGACCGTCGGCATGGTGAACATGCTTGGCCTCGCCAAACGGACGAGCGCGCGCGTCCTCCAGGCTTCGACGTCCGAGGTCTACGGCGATCCGCACGAGCATCCCCAGAAGGAAACATACTGGGGAAACGTGAACCCGATCGGCCTCAGGAGCTGTTACGACGAAGGCAAGCGCGTCGCCGAAGCACTCTGCATGGACTACCACCGCCAGAACGCCGTCGACATACGGATCGTGCGGATCTTCAACACCTACGGGCCGCGGATGGATCCCGAGGACGGCCGCGTGATCTCCAACTTCATCGTGCAATCGCTCCGCGGCGAGCCGATCACGATCTACGGCGATGGCTCGCACACCCGCTCCTTCTGCTTCGTGGACGACCTCCTCGAAGGGATGATCCGTATGATGGACCAGAGGGAGACGATCGGGCCGATCAACCTCGGCAATCCGGAAGAGATCTCGATCCGAGAGCTGGCCGAGATGGTCGGCCGGGAGGTCGGCCGCCCCCCGACCATCCGGCACATCGAGTTGCCGCAGGACGATCCGCGCCAGCGGAGACCGGACATAACCGTCGCCCGAAAACACCTCGGCTGGTCGCCGACGACGGGGCTCGGAGAAGGGCTCCGGAAGACCGTGGCCTATTTCCGAGAGCGGCTGGGCCTGTAACGATGGGGCGGTGAATGAAAGGAAAAAGGCCGAGCACGCCGGACTGCGCACTCGGCCCTTCAGTTTATCCTGTCGATGCGTCACGCGACGCGGGGACCTCCGCCTGGGCCGGCTCGCGGCACGCACCACGGAGTGCGTCGCCCCCGCGCGGCTCGTCGGGGTGGCCGTTAGAGGCCAGTCTTCAGAGCCTGCGCGGCGTCTGAGCGCAATACCGCCCTCCGCCTGGGCCGGCTCGCGGCACGCACCACGGAGTGCGTCGCTCCCGCGCGGCTCGTCGGGGTGGCCGTTAGAGGCCAGTCTTCAGAGCCTGCGCGGCGTCTGAGCGCA
>Ga0187893_10003919_pt1 | contig 29197 bp, 26 predicted proteins | sample MA1701074metaG_FD_139574 | JGI IMG/M metagenome (GOLD analysis project Ga0187893, IMG submission 139574) | White microbial mat communities from a basaltic lava cave in the Kipuka Kanohina Cave System on the Island of Hawaii, USA - MA170107-4 metaG ...
CCGGCGACCAAGTCTCTTCGGTGCGCGTGCCGCCGTGCTCGAGTACCCAGCCACCGGAGAGCCAAGCTAGGTCGGCGATGGTGGTCTTTTTCTCGGCGGGCTGCTGCGCGAAAAGGGGTGCGAGGATCGCGCCTGCAATAAACGTAAGCTGAATTGCAAACCCAACCGAGCGTGAATACGTGCTTTTCATAGTCGATGGCCCCTCTTGGAAACTCGTTACCCCTGAGATCCCTCTCTTCATCGCGCTTCGCGCGATTCCGCTCGGGATGACACGTTTGTTGACAGGGTGAGAATAGCGGAAATAGCGAAGGCGTATTGGAAAAATGCGACGCGCAAGGGATTCACCGGAGTGCGCTGAGACTTGGTAAGCGCCGGCCACAAGAAGGCAAGGCGGAAGCCCCGAAGCTTCGGGGCCTCCGCACTCCAAGTCATGCCGAGCGGTGGGACCGAGTGAAGATGCGCGTCAGTTCGGCATCGGCAGACAGAAGGACGGAAGGAGTCTGGCCGGCGAACTGGTGGAAGTCGCGGATGAGGTGGGCTTGGTCGTAATAGCCGCAATCGACGGCGACGGCGGCCCAGTTGGGGCGATAGCCGTTTGACGCGGAGCCCGAGGCCGCGGGCGCAGGCTCGGATTCGATGGCGCGGAAGACGCGCTGGAAGCGCAGGATACGCGCGAGACGTTTGGGGCCGAGGCCGACGGCGTCGAGGAAGCGGCGTTCGAGCTGGCGCGGGCTGATGCCGGCGTCGGCGGCAAGCGAGTCCACGGTGAGCGCATCGCCCGCGTGCATCAATCGGGCCACGGCGTTTTCGATGGCGGCATCCGGCGGCATGGCGGTGGGGGCGATGCGTCGCTCGAGCAGCGCTTCCACCCGCGCGGCGCGGGATGCGGCAGGGCCGTCGAGCGCGGCGGCAAGTTCGCGGTCGAGCGATTGTGCGACCTCTTCGAGCGCGAAGGTGTGGCCGGCAAGCTCGCTCATCGGCATACGCAGAAAAGCGCGCGCGCCCGCCGGGTGAAAGCGAATGCCGAGTAAGTCCACGCGGCCGGTGGGCTGGATCTGAATGGAGTGGTCCATCTGGCCGACCAGCATGCGCAGCGGCTGCCGCTCGAAGGCGCCGCGCGTGCGGTAGCGGCGGAACGGGGCGCCGCAGTTGAGCACCAGCTCCATGCAGCCGTCAGGGAGGATGCGCTCGGGCGGTCCGGAGGCCGGGGCAAGGCCGGTCAGCGTCCAGAAGCACTCGACAAATCGCGCGACGGGCGCACGCGGCCGGATTTCACGATAGTGAAGCATCTGCTAGAATCTTAACATTGTCGGGGCGTAGCGCAGCCTGGTAGCGCGCCTGCCTTGGGCGCACCAAAACCGACTCCAACCGCTCCAATCCCTACTTTGGCTTCTCTGTGTTTTCAACAATCTGGGGAATCTGCTTCTCGCTCAGAGCTATCCCCAATAGCCAAAACAGATGGGGTTTTGAAACAGTTTTGATGCAGCCGAAGCCGCTGCTTTCGTGTGCTCACACCGATTCCGAGGGCGAGCACGAATACAGCCATTGAGGCGAGGCTTGGCGATTTGGCCAGCGTACGCGCCGCCATAACGAATATCTACGATCAGGCCCACCAGCCAATGCTGTGTGCGAGTGGCACCCCTCCAGACTGTTCTATGCTTGGATGCGCGGAAGATGTCCCCGCCGTCAGCCCTGCGGGCCAAGCCTAGTTCCACCGGTAGGAAGCGGACCGCCAGACTGGACTAGCCGGGCTCCCCGGCAGCGCACGCTGTCTCCAGCAGTTTGTGTCGCTCGCCAGCAGAAGCACGGTCACAGCAGTGAAGCCCGGATTCTTCGCCAGCATCCTCTGGCCGTAGCGTAGATCTTGGATTAGGTCGTGTAGCCAGTTCACCTTGCGCATCTCGCGGCACTCCTCTTTGCTGCGTTCGATCCCGTCCAAATCCACCATCGCCCGGCGTCGCGCTTCCACCGGACCGATGCCTTTGGCCACGTACTCGTCGGTCCTCTGCCCGATGTGAAAGCGCAGCTCTTCGTCCAACTCGTGATCCATCGCTTGCCGCCGGAACAGCGAGCGCAGCCGCAGCGGAATCGTATAGATCCAATGCTTGGGCCGCATTGCTCACACCTCCTTTGCCTCACCACGCGCACCGCGGCCCTCCCCAAGGCACGCAGCGAGCTCTTCCTCTCTTGCCACTCAAATACCCTAACTTGGCCAGATGGATGCGATGTGAATAGGCTCTCCCACTTCTTGGACCGCCTTCTCTTATTCATGTCTTAGGGCTACCATGGGGTCGACGCGTGCCGCACGCCGCGCCGGCACCACACATGCCAGCAGGGCCACGGTGGACAGCAGCGAACCGGCGAGGAACAGACTCGGTGCGTCAACGGGCAGCACACCGTAGAGCAAGCCGCGCAGCATGTGCCCGACCAAAAACGCGCCGGCGAACCCGACTACCAGTCCAGCAAGCGTAAGCTTCATCCCTTGGGCCACAACCAACCGCAGCACCCCAGCGGGTTCGGCGCCCAGTGCCATCCGTATTCCAATCTCCGCCGTGCGCTGCGCCACGGAGTACGCCATCACGCTAAAGAGTCCCAACACGGCAAGCGCCATGGCCACTGATCCCAGCGCGGAGAGCACCAGTGTCGCTGTTTTCTCGGCCACGTAGGCTGCGCTCATGTAGTCGACAAGCGAAACCAATAACGAAAGAGGCGCGGCATCCAGTTCCCTGATTGCCGCGCGCAACGACGAAGCTAATGCCCCGGCATCGCCTGACGTTCGCGCGTGCAGGGCCACGCCAGTGCTCGCGCGGAAAAACTGCCCCAGCGCCAAATACATGTACGGCTTGGGAGCTTCTCGCAAGCTCGCATATTTGCTGTCCGCCGCGACGCCGATCACCGTCAGTTCCCGGCCCCATCCACGCACCTTGTGGTAGAGCGGGTTATGCCCCTGGAAAAACCGTCGGGCAAAACTCTCATTGATGATCACCACGGGTGGTCCCTGGGCATCGTCCTGGAACGTGAAGTCGCGGCCCGCCAGCAGCGGGATCCGCATGAGGTTCAGGTAGCCCGGTGTCACCAGGTTGCGGTAGATTTTCATGTTCTCGCCGGGCCCAGGAACATATCCGCTAACGGTGACTTCCTCCCACGATCCGCCGTCGAATCCCAAGGGCACGTCCTCCGCGTAGGCGACTCCTTCCACGCCCGGTAATCTCAAAACACGTTCACGCAGTCGTTCCATGTAGGCCAGGCCCTGCTTGCGGTCATAGCCTCCCGCCGACAGGTTCAGCCCGGCCACCAATACGCCATTCGGCTCAAATCCCGGGTACGCCCGCTTGGCGTTCTCGAAGCTGCGATACAACATCCCCGCGCTCACGAGCGCCACCAATGCCAGTGCGATCTCCGAAACGACGAATGTGTTGCGTAAGTGGTGGGATCTCGTCGCTCCTCCAGGGCTCCGTCCGTTTGATCGCAGCGCTACCTGCAGATTCTTTCCGCACTGCAATGCAGGCGCCAGCCCCGCGAACAATGCCGCCGTCAGCGCCAACAGCACCACTAACCAAACCACCGCCCAGTCTGTTTGCAGCGTGAGATACAGGGGCAAATACTGCCGGGGAAAAAGCAGCCGCAGGAAGCCGGTCGCCTGGAAGGAAAGCGCCAGGCCGAGGGCCCCGCCCGTAACCCCCAGCACCAGGCTTTCCGTCAGTAGCATCGCGCCCAGTCGCGTAGGATTCGCACCCAATGCGTGCCGCATGCCCAATTCCCTTCGCCGTCCAATCGCCCGCGCGAGTTGCAAGTTGGCGACGTTGGCGCACGCGATGAGCAGAACCACTCCGGCCACCACCATCAGAATTCGCAGCGACGTTCCCAGCACGGACTGCGCGCCCCGTGTCGCTTCCGACACCGGCAGCAGCGTTGCTCCGTGTTCCCTGCTGTCCTCCGGGTATTGACGGGCCAAAGACTCTGCAATGCCGCGAACCTCCGCGCGCGCCTGATCCAAGGTGACGCCATCTTGCAGTCGCGCCATCAGATACAGTCCCCGCCAGCCCCGGTCTTCACTCCACTGGGCGCTGCCGCCGGTCAACTGCGTCGTCAGCAAGATCGGCACGTATAAGTCAAATCGTAGTCCTCCGATCGTGCCGCCAAACTCCGCGGGGGCCACTCCAATCACCGTGAATACTTGCTTGTTTAGTTGGATCTTTTGCCCGATGACCCCCTTGCTCCCGGCGAATCGCCGTTGCCAGAATCCGTTTCCGAGAATGACCACCGCCTGTGTCCCGGGGACGTCCGCCTGATCTTCTCGCGCGAAAAAGCGGCCCGCCGCCGGACGCAAGCCAAGCGCATCGAAGTAGTTTCCCGTCACCATCAGGCTCCATATCATTTCGGCATCTTGACCGGCGCCCATGCTTAGTGGCTGCTCCTTGAATGCGAAGACGCCCTCCAGCAGCTTCGCCTGGTCGCGGATGTCGCGGTAGTCGGCGTAGGAGCTGTCAATTATTTCTCCCGAGGGGGTCAGCGTTTCAATGGTCACGACCCTGTCGCTGCGGGGCACCCCAGGCAGCGGATTCGCCAGCACATTGCGAATCCATGTGAATACCGTGGCGTTCGCGCAGATCCCAACAGCCAGCGTCAGGACCACAGCTGCTGCGTACCCCGGCGACTTCCTCAGCGTCCGCAGGGCATAACGCAGATCCTGGATCAGGTTCAGGAGCCAGTTGACTTTGCGCATCTCGCGGCACTCCTCTTTGCTCCGTTCGAGCCCGTCCATGTCCAGCATCGCACGTCGCCGCGCTTCAAACGGATCGAGCCCCTTGGCTACGTAGTCTCCCGTCTTTCGCTCGATGTGGTATCGCAGCTCCTCGTCGAGCTCCTGGTCCACCTCCTGCCTGCGGAAGAGCGCACGCAGCCGCTGCGGAATCGTGTAAATCCAATGTTTCGGGGGCACGGCTCACACCTCCTTCAATCTCACTAGGCGGCAGGACTCGCTAAAGTTTCGCTATTCATGTCTCAGCGCCATCATCGGGTCCACGCGCGCAGCGCGGCGCGCGGCCCGGCTGCAGGCGACCGCAGTGACAGCAACCAGCAGAAAGCCGGCGGCGGCCAGCGTGAGCGGGTCGCGTGCGGCCACACCGTATAGGAAGCTGGCCAGCACGCGGGTGGCAGCCACCGCCGCTCCGACGCCAACCACCACGCCGATGGCCGCCAGCAGCAGCCCGTCGGCCAGCACCATGCGCAGGATGCGCTGCGGTGTGGAGCCCAGCGCCATGCGGATGCCGATCTCGCGGCCGCGCCGCGCCACCGAGTGCGCCAGCAGGCCGTAGAGCCCCATCGAAGACAGCAGCAGTGCCAGCCCGCCGAAGAACCCTGACAGCAGAGCCAGAACGCGGTCCTGATTGAGCGAGTCGGCCACTTGCGTTTCGAGCGTGAGGAATTGAATGGCGGTCTGCGGGCTGTACTGCTCGATGGCGGCGCGTACCGTGGGAATCAGCGCGGCCGGCTCACTCGCGGCGCGCAGCACCAGCTTACGCGAGAGCCCTCTCCACCACGCTGTGCCTTGCTGGGCGAGAGGAATGTACACCGTGGGCAGCGGCTCTTCACGCAGGGTCTGATACTTGGCGTCGCGCACCAGGCCAACGATTTCCGTGAAGGTGCGCGTGCCGCCTGACCCGGTCTGAAAATACTGGTGTCCGACCGGGTTGCGGCCGGGGAAGAATTTGCGTCCGAAAGCTTCGTTGACCACGGCCACGCGCGGGGCTTGGGCGGTGTCTTGCACGGTAAAGTCGCGGCCGGCAACGAAAGCCGTACCCATCACAGCGAAATAGTTCGGCGCGACGGCGTTAAAGCGGCTGCTGTTTTCGCCGTCAGACCCGGGAACGAAGCCGTCGACCTGCACATCTTGGCTCGAGTCGCTGCCACTGATAGGCGTAATGTCAGCCTGACTCACAGCGGTTACACCGGGGAGCGCGCGTAGCCGCTCGGTCAGTTCGTCGTAGAAAAGCGCGCGGCTTTCCAGTCGCGTTTGCACGCGGCGCAGATCGAGCTCGGCAATCAGCACCCGCTCTGCCTCGAAACCTGTGTCGAGCGCGGTGAGGTTGTGGAAGCTGCGCAGCAGCAGCGCGGCCCCGGACAGCAGCACCATGGAGACGGCTACCTGTCCCACCACCAGCACGCGGCCCAGTCCGAAGCGCCTGCGGCGGTCAGACTCTCCCGGTCCGGCTTGCTTCATGGCTTCCGCAAGGGAAACACGCGTGGCGCGCAGCGCCGGGGCCAGGCCGAACAGCAGCGTAGTCAGCAGGGCCGTTCCAGCGACGAAGGTGAGGGTGGTCCAGTCCGGCGCGAGGTCGAGGAAGACCGGAAAGTTCGCAACGCCGATTTGCCCCACCAGCAGGTCGCCGGCCCAGCTCGCCAGCGGAATGGCCAGGACCGTGCCTGCTGCCGCCAGCAGCCAGCTCTCGGTGAGCAGTTGCCGCACCAGCCGCCGCCGCGACGCGCCCAGCGCCATGCGTACACCCACCTCTTTCTGGCGCGCGGCTGCCCGCGCCAGCAGCAGGTTGGCGATATTGGCGCAGGCAATCAACAATACCATCCCCACCACGCCCATCAGCAGCCACACGGCTTGCCTGTAGGTGCGCCGCATGTTGGAAACTCCGGTGTCCACCGGCCACGTGGTGAAGACGCGCTCGAGGTACTGGCTGCGGTAAGGCTCGCGCGTGTTCGGGGACACCGTAGCCTCGAATGCCGGACGCGAAATGGTGGCCAGATGCGCGTCCATTTGTTGCGGCATCAGATCGGGCCGCGCGCGCCCAGCCGCCAGCAGCCACCAGAACGTGGGGCGGTCGAGCACGCTGTTCTCACCGCGGATAATTGGCTCGGCCGCCAGCGGAACAGCAACGTCAAAGCGGCTGCCTACCACTAGGCCGAAGAACGACGGCGGCGTGACGCCGACGATTTGAAACGGCTGGCCGTCGAGATGGATGGTCTTGCCCAGCGCCTCAACTCCGGCGCCATACTCGCGCTGCCAGAACTCATGGCTCAGCACGACCACCGCATTTTCCCCGCCGCGCCGGTCGTCCTCCGGCATAAGCAGACGGCCGAGAAAGGGCCGCACGCCGAGCGTGGGGAAGAACTGGCCGCTGGCCATCAACCCGCGCGCGTAGCGGACCTCGCCGCCCTGGGCCAGGTCGAATCGCGGCGTGGCCCAGGCGAACACGCCGGCAAATACGTCCTGCCGCTCGCGCAACTGCTCCCACAGCGGATTGCTGAAGGACGCGTTACGGTTGGGGCCGGAGAAGATGATGCGCAGCTCCTCGGGCCGCTCGACCGGCAGCGACCGCAGCATCAGCGCATTGACTACGCTGAAAACCGCCGTGTTGACCCCGATGCCGAGGGCGAGAGTCAAGACGGCCGTGGCCGTGAAACTTGGGTTCTTGCGGAGCATACGCACGCCGTAGCGCAGGTCCTGGATCACGTCATGGAGCCAATTCACTTTGCGCATGTCCCGGCACTCCTCTTTGCTGCGTTCGATTCCGTCCATGTCCAGCATCGCACGCCTCCGCGCTTCGACCGGATCGAAGCCCTTAGCCACGTATTCTTCAGTTTTCTGCTCGAGGTGAAACCGCATCTCCTCGTCCAGTTCCTGATCCAGGGTGCCCTTGCGGAAGAGCGAACGCACGCGCAGCCGAATCGTGTAGATCCAATGCCTCGGCCGCATGGCTCACACCTCCTTCAGCCTCACCACGCGGGTAATGGCCGCGGAGAGCCGCCCCCAATTGTCAGCTTCCTCTTCCAGTTTCTTTTGCCCGAGCTTCGTCAAGGAATAGAACTTCGCGCGGCGGTTGTTCTCGGTGGTCTTCCATTCGGCTTTGATCCACCCTTCCTGCTCAAGTTTGTGCAACGCCGGGTAGAGTGAGCCGTCGCTCACTTGTAGGATGTCCCCGGAAACTTGCTTGAGCCGCTGGCTTACAGCGAAGCCGTTCATCGGCTCCAGAGCCAGAATCTTCAGCAGCAGCATGTCCAGGGTCCCTTGCACCAAGTCTTCGGGTTTGCTCATCCTCTGTCCTCGGTTACCGAGAGCACAGTACAAGAGGCGATAGGGCGAAGCAAGGGAAAAACACTGACTGGCTCTAGCTCGTGCGGCCACGAGCATGCCGAGGGTAGCGAGGATTACAGGCCGAGACCATCCCCGGGACCTGATTGCCCGTCGAATAACCTGGCGTCCGACTTTGTGGCGACAGGCAGCATTTCTTGTAGTACGGCCCGAGGAGAGGCGCGAGGGGAAACGCATATGGCACGAACAGGCTCACTCGAGGCCCGCAAATTGGCAGTGATCTCTCGGCGCTTTGATCCTCCCGCTTTCATTGGGTGGCCGTTAATCCACCAATGCAGCGACATATCCGGCACCCGGTAGATTAATGGACGTCGGGGGGGGTATCGATTGCATATCCATTGTGTTAGAAAGGGCAAGCAGACTGTCGTGATGGAGGCCGGAGGCGGCGATTGAATTCTACAACCTCGTTTTTGGGAGGCAGTGAGTTCTGTCGAGGAACCCATGAATGCTTATCCAACTCATAATCCGAGCCCGGCCCCAAGTCGAGAAAAGCGTCGAAGACGAACGGAACTCCCTCGGATTCCAGCGGTGAATCCCCGTCTGTCACTTGAAGATGCAGATGCGGCGCTGTGGATTGGCCGCTGTTTCCCAACCGGGCGATCACGTTTCCTCGAATCACGTGCTGGTGCGGGGTCACTACGATGCTTCCTGGCTGCAGGTGGGCGTACGTTACATACCGGTTCGGTGCAATCCGAAGAACGATGTAGTTTCCCAGAATATTATCAAGTGTGATTTCCGCAGGCTGCGCACGCGGGGCATTGTCCGGGATTCCGTCCACAGCACGAATGACTTCTCCATCCCCAACAGCAAGAACCGACTGGCCATAAGCCCAGAACTCTTCATTGTGTGAGGTCCCCCGATGAGAGTCACCGTTTGGGCCGACCTTTACCCAGTCCGATGCAAATCTCTCAGGTGCATGGATGTGTCCCTCAATAGCCAGCAAAGCGCGACGATGCCCAGAATCATTTGACGGCCCTTCGCCAGCAACCCACACCCCGTCCTCGAAGGGAGAACTGAGCACGGGAACCGAATCGTGAGAAACTACAACAGGAAAACTTTCTAGGACTGCTCTCACAGTCCGGTGCACAGTGGCAGCTGACGGGTTGTCGTTCGAAACGCCGGGCAGGAAAATCATCCTATGCCGCAACACGCGCGGCACTTCAGCGCCGATCCCCAGTTCTATCTTCATAAAGATCACAGCGCGTTTGCCAGGATCTATCGTCTGAGTAGCCTCGCCTGGGGAGCCGACGATTTGGATCATGCTTCTGAGTGCATCATCGGAAACGGACGCCAGTGGTCGACTCTTCTCGCTATCAGCCAGAGTCTCCAATTTGGAAAGCGTCAGCGGAACCTTGTCAAAGTTCGTGACATGCAGCTCGTAAAACAGCGCCTGATGACTTGCAATTTCTACTGGGATCGGGAGCCATGGACACACTACTTCAACACGCGGTCCCCTTTCCCGCGCGTATCCGGCCTGCAATACTCCAAAGACTACAGCTAATGTAAGAAGTAAAGTATCACCACGAACATGCATGGGAATCTCCTCAATGGACCTTTTTTTCAAGCACTACCTTGCGTTTGTGGAGATACGGCTTGATCCAGTCGACCAGACTGCGGTGCGGCCGGTCGTGATTGTATCGCAGCCTAGAAGAAGCACCGGAGTGGATCGCGCGTTGGATCGAGGAGTACATCGGTAGCCGCTTACCGGTTCGAGTTTCTGTTTTCGGTTTCCCGATATTCCTTACTGCCTCGGGAGTCCTAACTCTCCTGGATTTCTCCTCGTGGAACGGTGGATCCATTTCCCACTCCAAGTACCCTTGCTACCGCTCATCCAGATGGCGCAGCTTACAGGATGGCCGAGTATCACCTTAGTTTGTCTCTGAGTCCCTTGGGCATCCTGGGACTTGCCCGTTCGAAATGTGCGTGCGGCACCAGCCCGATGCCGGGGAGTACTCTTACGTAGACGGTCCTTGCTCCGGACGCTCCGCGTGGCCTTGGTGATAGCGCGCCAAACATCGTCGCCCTAGCCGGGCTGCTCAATCCTTGGGTACGATCACGACCGGTCCCCAGTACGTACTCAGCCAGACCACGGGAGGCCCGGCACCAAACTGAATCTGCCGGCTTCTATCGTTCCAAGTCCTGACTGCCGCTTGACAGGCCCCGACTTCACATTGCACGTCGGCGTGGGAGGAAATTTCTAGTCGGATGCTCGAGGAGTATGAGTCTGGCATGGTCAAGCGAAGCAAGCCGTTATGCGTCCTTGCTCGAAGTCCCGCACCACCCCATTCTTGGCCACGCAGCGTTATTTCCACCGGGCCGTTTCGAGTTCGAACTTCAATCTCACCTCCGCACTCGTCGACTCTCGCCAGGCCATCCTCGGTCCTTAGCTGCAACTTACCCGAAGACCTCCGCAGCCACAGCGGCCCACTAGTCGTACTAGCGTCGAGCTGCCCTGTGAACTCGTAAAGCCCGAACTCACCGTCGCCGATGCGAACGTCCAATTGCCAGTCCTTGGGAACATCGATGATGAGGAAAACCCACCAGTGGTTGCCTTTAGGCCCTCGAACCGAGATAACGTCTCCGGAGAAGGTCACGGCAATACTGTCCAGGAGTTTGCCCCATCGATACCCTGCTCGCGCTGCCCTGCAGACTCTCACGGACAGGTCATTTCGCTTGTGGCTCTGCAAACGCACACTTGTTTGGATGGGCGCCCGGACCGCTAGCCGCCTAGGTGGTTCGGGAGCTACCGGAAGCAGCACTTCGTTCTGCACGCCTTGTTTATCGTTGAAGAGGAATTCGATTTGATCGCAGGATTCCAGGCGGTTAGTATCGTCGGCCGTGACCGTGACCGAGTAGCCGGCAGCGAGCGCCGCCGGCGGCACAGACCAGATCACTTGGAGAATCATCAGCATTACGGGGAGTAGCTTTTCCATACCGATTGCACCTCCGCGGAGTTCTACCCGCCTTTGTCAGTTAGGTACGATTTTGTTTCGACCAAAGTTCCCATCCACCCAGCGTCCTTTGGACCCCGGGAATGCAAGCGCGGAGTAATTGATGCCCGCTTCCTTCAAAGCGTAGAGATCCAGCCAGCCTAAAGAAAGAAGAGCCATGAGCCCGCCCAGGGCGACGCCTCCCGCCAGGACCAGGCCTGCCGGGCGAAGAAACTGCAACAACATGGAGTGCGGTGCGGGGCCCCATTGCCATGCAGATCTCACTCGCGAGGGATCAACTGTTCTCCATGCTTGAAGACCATCCTCACATCTTTGACCGCCGAGAACTCCCGTAGCGGGTCTCCAGGCAGGATCAAGAAGTTCGCTTCATACCCGTCTTGCAGTCTGCCAATCCGGCGTTTCGGGAAAATGGACCTCGGGGTAGTCTCGCACCAAGCCTTCAACAATTCTTGTTTGGTCATCAGCCCGGATTCAACCAGCGAAAGTGCTTCTGCCTGTGATGTTCTTCGGAATTGATCGCTTCCGATCAGGATCGTTACAGAGTTTGCTCTCAGGAGCGCGAGGTTTTGAGCGAGGAGCTTAAGCCCGCTTTCCCGAGTGGCAGGATCCGCCTTCGAGTTGAGGTATTCGAAGACGCCATTCAGCGAGGTTACCACGCGAATGCGCCTCCGGCCAGCCTCTCGAGCATCGGCTTCGCGGATCCGATAGCCGGAGAAATCGCCCTTGGCCAGAGCTTCCTCGCTAAGCCAGAAGCCGGGCAAGTGGCTAATCTCGTCCACGCCTGCCTGCACCGCGTGGTGGAAGTCCATGGCTGATTCAACATGCGCCGAAACGCTGAAGCCGGATTGGTGAGCCCGCTCCACAATCGGTTTGACCAGCGAGGGATTTAGGCCGCGGCGACTGAAATACTTCTCGTCGTTCTTTCGTTTCTCGAACTCTTCGGAGTAAACGAGATTGATCTTGATGAAGTCGGGCTTGCCATTCAGGATTTGGGGCCACTTTGTTTGGATATCAGCCAACGAATCGATGCCGAAGTAATACACGCCGTCGCCGTCTGCTTCGGTCAGTGCGCCGCGTTGGATGTCCTTCTTCAGAAGGACCAGCGGATGCCCACCACTGGGTGTCAAGCTGCCATTGGAAAAAAGGACATCAATCCCTGCGGCTGTGTTGATTCGCCCATGCTGTCGAAACCGCGGCATGTTGCTGGGATTCTTGACATACAAGATCCCTTTCTGAATGTAATCGTCTATGGCCCAGTCGTGTTGGGAAGTGGCATTGTGATTGTGCGCCTCGCCACACGCCGGAAGAACGTACATCCCTTGCAGATCAAATTCCCGGTCAATTCTGCTGGGATGTTTCGTCTGCAAGACGCCATTAATGGAATAGAAGGTCTTGGGCTTGAATTGTTTACCGTCGAACCATTGCCCGTTGCTAAAAACGTAGTTGCGAGTTCCCTTCGTTTCTTGTGGTGGCGCACTTGCCGCCACCGCCAGCAGAGCTCCCACTGCAATGGCTGCACAAGTACGCATGCTCACCTCCGGAAAGGGATACTCGGCTGTACAGCAAAGGTTACATCCGTTCCTTGTGGGCATGCTGGTTTCCACGATCTCGGTGGGCCGATGCAGGGGACCCTTTTTGGAAACAACCAGTCCCTGCGGGGGCGCGAGCTCGAACGTGCCAACCTCCAAATCGATGAACAAGCGCCCCTCAACGACGTGGAGGAACTCATTTTTGTCGGTGAGCTTGTGCCAGTGGTGTTCGCCCTACACGATAGCCCACCGCCTCCGGGTAGTACGTTTATGGAGTCGGACCATGCACCGGACGCTCCGCGTGGCCAAGCATTCAATCCCCGAAAAACTGGCCTGCGTCCTCGTGCCGCATAGACAATCCCCTGGCTAGGAGCTTATCCAGAGCGGCTGGGGCCCCAACATATTAGGCACGATTCTTCATGAAGCCGAATGTTGCACACTAATTGGCCACCGGGTGGCCACCACGAGCCTACCGTTCGCCGTGCGCTATTGCACGATCCGAGTTGCGTGCTCGGCCACGGCGTGCCATTCGCCCCTTTGTTTGAACCAGAACTGAGTTACTTGAATCTTGTTAGAGACCGTCCGGGTTCCGATTTGCTCGGTCAGTTGGACGCGCCCATTAAGGACGGCCGCTTCTTTGCCATAAGAGCGGATCAGGATCTCTTCGGGCACAACTTTTACAATTCGGTAGTCCGGCGACTTGGCGAATTCCAGGATTTGCTCTCGCGTTATCACGCGGCCATCGTAGGTAGTCAGGGTGAACCCCTGCGCCATAATTCGGCCGCGAAACTCGGTGTCGTTCTCCAAGAGCGCCCTAATCCACTGCTGCAACAGCCCGCGAAGGGCCAGTTCGTCTCGCTGCATGCGGGCTGAAACCTGGGATCCGCCGAGTAGATCCGAAGCGCTCTGTGTAGCAAACGAGAGCGTCAGCATGCAAAGCACCAGGACCGCACCTCTCTTGACATCTCTCATGTGGACCTCCCGACATTGGATGTCCGAGCCATCCGAGAGCATACCCAACCTTGCTCAAGCTCGGAGACAAACCTTGCCGAAGTGTCGAGCCTCTCTTAGGTACTTGAGGGCATCTCCCAGTTCGTTGAAGCCAAAAACCCGGTCCACCACCGGATGCATCTCGTGAAATTCGATCGCCTTGTTCATCGCTGCAAACATCTCCCGCGAGCCCACGTCGACTGCTTCTACGCGAGCACACTTGCCCATGAACGTGACCAGATCCACTTCCGAAGTCATGCCCACAAGCAGGCCCACAAACGCAACAGTGCCCCCCACCCGGACAGCCGCAATAGCTTCCTTGAGCCCTCCCACCGTATCCACAACGTGATCCGCGCCAACGCCTTCGGTTTGCTCCATTACAGCCCTTGGCCAGTCAGGCGTCGTCTTGTAGTTGATAACGACGGTAGCGCCCAGTTTCTTGGCCCGCGCAAGCTTTTGATCGCTACTCGAAGTGACAATCACGCGGGCGCCAAGGAGCGTCGCGAACTGGAGCGCGAAAATCGAGACACCACCCGTTCCTAGCACCACAACGAAATCGCCCGGCGTAATATGCCCGAAGGGGATGAGAGCGCTCCATGCAGTTACGCCGGCGCAGGGTAGTGTAGCCGCTTCCTCGTCGGTCAAATGGGCCGGCACATGGACAAGGCTGGCCTCATCGCAGAGTGTGTATTCGGCGAGGACACCGTCCGCGGCCGCGCCACCTTGCGCCTGGATCATCTTCTCCGGGGCGGCTCTTCCCTCCAACCATTTCGGATAGAAGATGGGAGCGACTCGATCCCCGGGTCTTACTCGTGAAACGCTGCTTCCCACAGCGGTGACGATACCGACCCCGTCGGAAAGAGGGATCCGTCCGAGAGGCGGCTTCCAGCGGCCCACACCGTTGACAACGAGAAGATCGCGATAGTTGATTGAAAAAGCTCTCATTTTGAGAACGACTTGTCCTGTCCCTGGCACTGGGTCGGGTCGCTCCACAACCTTCAAGGAATCCGCTTCGTACTTGTCGCGAATCTCGATGACTCTCATATGGTTTCATCCAACGGAACCACATTCCTCGTAGCTGCAGCACCGATTCAGTTGTCACGCGGCAGTTCTGTGTTTGGCAAATCCATTCCGTGCCGGCGTCATGGGCCGGTCATTCATGCCGCAGAGCAAGCAAAGGATCGATTCGCGTAGCGCGGAGCGCGGGCATGCAGCAGGCGAATACCGACACTCCGACAAGCAGTGCCGCTACCGCCGCGTAAGTGACCAAATCCAAGGGGTCCACAGCGAACAGCAGGCCTCGCATCACGCGTCCCAACAAGACCGACCCAGCGAGTCCAGCAACTGCCCCCGCCAGGGCCAAAAGGGCGCCCTGCCGAACAATGTGCAGCAGAATTGTTCCCCTTTGAGCCCCCAAGGCAATGCGGATTCCAATTTCCCTAGTACGCAGCGCAACCGAATACGAGATTACCGCGTAAATTCCTGAAGCGGCCAAGAGCAAGCCAGCGGACGCGAAGACAGACAGCAATTGCAGGTTGAACCTTCGCGGCGCCATCCATGTGGATAAGTACTGTTCCATGGGCTGGATGCTCGAAACAGGAACATCGTAGGCCACCGCGCGCACGGCATCCCGGAATGGCTGCACGAGTGCCGACGGGTCCAGTGTCGTTCGGGCCGTCCAGAACATGTTGTTCCGCAACCAAACGGTCCCGTCGGGGTGATGCTGAAGGATGGGAACATAGATATCGTAGCCAGCCGACTTGTCGAGTCCGGATTGCTTGATGTTGCCTACGACGCCGACTATTTCCACGAAGCGTGGGCCAGCGTTGTTGTCGTCAATGCGGAGTTGCTTCCCGACCGCTTCACCCTGCGGAAAGTATTGCTGCGCGAGCTTTTGATTGATCAGGGCGACCGGGGAGGTCCTGGATGTGTCTTGGACGGTAAACTCTCGACCCTGCAGCACGGGTATGCCCATAGTGGCCATATAGCCCGCGCTGATCATCCTAAACTGGGCATCGGGGGATCCCCCGACGGGGTCCGGAGGCTGCTCCTCGACTGTGAAAGGAACACTGGCGAGCAATCCGGCAATCGGGGCGATGGAAACGGCACCAATCGACTGCATACCAGGCGTTTCCTCCAAACGGGAGCGCAGCCTCTCGTAGAAGGCGCTCACGCTGTCCCGATCAGGATATCCTGTGGCTGGCAACGATAGTCTCGCAACTACGAGCCCTTTGGTGTCGAAACCGGGATCAACTTGTTGCAGTTTTGCGAAGCTTCTGAGCAAGAGCCCCCCGGTGACGAGCAGCACCGTTGCCAGCCCCACTTCGAACACCACGAGGAAGTTCCTCAAGCTCAGCCCCCGCTTCCCTTCTGAAAGCCCACGTCCAGCCTCCTTCAGTGCCTGATTCGGATCTGCCTGTGATGCCTGCAGCGCCGGCGCTATGGCGAAGACCAAACCTGCCAGAATCGAGATTCCTACTGTCCACATCAATACGGCGGCGTCGACTTGCACCTCGGCGACTCGCGGCAGGTCCGACGGTGCGAACCGAAGGAGCATCTGCAAGCCCTGCGTCGCCAGGAGGGCGCCCAGTCCTCCACCTGCCACCGCAAGTAGCAGGCCCTCAATCATCACCTGTTGGATGATCCGTGATCGGCTTGCCCCAAGGGCATGGCGAAGGGCCATCTCCCGGTGGCGAGCAGAAGCTCTCGTAACCATGAGGTGCGCCAGATTAGCGCACATCGTGAGAAGCACAATTCCCATAGCGCACAGGAGGACCCACAACGACTGGCGATAGTTTCCCACCAGGGCATCGTGCAGCCCGGTAACTCGAACTCCTATGTCACGCGCGTGCTCTACGGGATACTGCTCTCGAAGCCGGTAACAAATGGCTGTCAGTTCATCCTCCGCCTTCCGACGCGAAACGCCATCGTCCAAGCGGCCAATCAAGCGCAGGAAATTTACAGACGAACGGACTTGCCGCAGGGGGTCCGCATCGGCAACCAGAGGGAAAGCAAGGTCTGCCGCTCGGTCGGGGAAGATGAACTCAGGTGCAAGTACCCCCACAACTTCGTATTGAGTTCCATTCAGCGTCAACGCACGGCCCAAGATGTTGGGGTCTCCCCCAAACCGACGCTGCCACAAACCGTCCGCTATGACCACAACACGCGGATTCCCAGGCACATCGTCCTGCGGCCGTAGAGTGCGCCCCAGGTGAGCCCTGGCGCCCAGGGTGACGAAGAAGTTCGCCGAAACTCGAATGCCTTGGAGCCGCTCGGCGTCACCGCTCCCCGTCAGATTCAAGCCGAGATTCACGTATGCGGCGAGTTGTTTGAAGCTACGGCTTTGATCACGGTAGTCGATGTACTCAGGCAATGAGAATGGCGCATCGTCTCTGTCCGGACGCTTGGATGTTACCCACATCAAGCTGTCTGGCGAGTCAAAAGGTAATTGTCGGAGCAGGATTGCGTTCACCAAGCTGAAAATCGCGGTGTTAGCCCCTACCGCCAAAGCAAGTGCCACTACGGCCCCCACGGTGAACCGGGGGGTCTTAGCAAGCACCCGGACACCATAGCTCACGTCCTGCCAAAAGGACTCCATATGTGCTCCTTCAATTCCTCAGTCGGTTCTGCTGAGCGATGTGACGCGTCCGCCGGGAGCGAGAATCCACAACTTACTTGCACGCCCGTTTGCTTTCCGGATGAAACGAATGCGCGCCTGGCTCTCTGGGCGGACAGAGAGATCCTCAATGAGGAAGATGTCATCGGACAAAGCCACCAAGTTCCACGAAACGCCGCTCGGCTCCAACATGAACAGGCGACCCTTGTCGTTGCCAATGGTTATCTGCTCAAACTTCCCCGTGTACGACTTCAGTTGGGAAGAAGGTATTGGTTGTGGCCCTTCGGCTTTCAGCTGCAACAAAGGTACGAGCCACGCAAGTTCGCTTTTGCTGTTCTCTGCCAAATCCGAGCCGGCCAGTTCCATTACAGCGATCAAATGAGCCAAGTCCAGGGCGCTCTGGGCGGGCGCGATGACGTCGGGCTCGACTCCCCGTCCTTCCCAGCCGCGGCCGGTCCGCGGATCGAATTGGTAGTAGGTTGAAAGCCTCAAAACAAAGCCGTGGCCGACGGGTACCTCAGTGGTGCCATAGCTGTCGCCTAAGGTTCGTTCGCCAATGACAGTGGCCCCACGCAACTGCTGCAGCGTTAGCGCTGTGGCTTCTGCGGCCGAAGCCGTCGACGCATTCACGAGGATGTACAGGTTGACTTCAGGGAGTCGTTTGCCCGGAATGTCTGTCAGCGCGAATCTTCGTCTTGCCTTTTGCCCCCGCTCTGATACGGTGAACAGCTCCACGGGCGACGGGCCGAAGAAATGGCTAAGGAAGAAACTCTCCGCATTCAAATGCCCACCATCATGGCGACGGAGATCGAGAATAAGGGCGTCTGAGTTGGCTAAGAAGCCCAAGGCCGAAGAGGTCGCTTGCCTAAATTGGTCCGAGTCAAGAAATGTGCGCAGGTCGAGATAGCCGACATTCCCTTGCAGGATCTCCGCTTTCACAAAACCGAAATTAGATCGCCGTGCTGCCTCCATTTCCTCGGCCGTTGGAGGCGGACTTGGCGCCAACGTGCCCGTACTGGCCTTCATTCTTAGGAGTCTCAGCTCTCTGGGAGGATCAAACGCGAGCGCCAAATGCCGGTCACTGCTTGCTTCCTTCAGATCGTTCGTGACGGCCGTTGCAAACTGTCCTGCGTCGGCCAAGGAATCATAGGTGCCGGTTCGTAACTTTCCCACAACGTGGGAGGCTGTTGGCCCCGCCCTTTCGGGATTGACATATCGTTCGCGAATCTCTTGCGCGACGCTTTCGATCACCTCTTGTCGAACCTGCGGGCTGACAGACTCAGCCACACGAGCTGTTTGGCCACAGCCGGCAGTCGAACCCGGGGCGGTCAAAGGCAGGCTCGCCAGGAAAATCAACAGTAGTCTGCACAGGTGCATCAAGCTTGCTTGCAGCTGTACTTGTTGAGACCCGGCGTCGCCTTTCCGGCACTTGTCCGCGTGTGACATCTGGTTGATTTGTGCCCTTCGCTCCATAGCCCCGGCTGCTCTCGTCACTCCGCCTTTTCAGAAGGAGTTGCCTGTTTCTGTTCGATCTCCTCAACGCCCGTCGTGGCCAGCTAGGGCGGCGAAGACGCAGAATGCAAGCCGCCTCGCTTGGGTCTTCCCGAACCCGACAAGAGTTCAAGCTTGCTTCTGCGTCCGCGTACCGCCTGCCGATCAGGTTCAATCACGCCGCAGAACCCAGGACTCCTGCGCCTTCTCGTGAACGCTGACGCAGCTTGGCAAGCCGCAACTCCCAGGTCTCACCTACTAGCGGACGCCCCCAGCTCTGGTGCCGCTTGTCGTGGACCAATCGAAAGCCCGCCTTCCTGTAAATATGTCGAGCGGCATGCAAATCGCGTTGCGTCCACAGCGTAATTTTCTGGTAGCCGGCCTCAGAGGCGAATCGCACACATTCATCTACGAGTTGTGCGCCAAGCCCCAGACCACGAGCTGCCGGCTCGACAAAAAGCAGGCGCAATTGTCCAAGGGCTCTCGTTCTCTTTACCAGAAAGACGCAGCCGACCGTTTCCCCGTCCTTTTCCGCAATCCAGCATCGTTCCCGTTTGGGGTCGTAGTTCTGAATGAAGTCGGCAACGATACGTGCGACCAGCGCTTCGTATCGCTCGTCGTAACCGTGCTCCTGGCTGTAACACTGTCCATGCCGGAGGACTACCCATCCCATGTCCCCGGCCCGGTGCTGTCGGAGCACACAAGGAGAATCTCGTTCCGGATTACTCAGGATTCTCTGAGCCGTATTCAGCGCGTCGACCAGCCGCTTCTGTTTCAACCCACTCAACTGCTTCAGCATCGAAGCCACTTCAGCACTTGCGCGGGCTTCCAGAGGCATGAAGGCTCTGCGGCCCTGCGCCGTCAACGACACAAGGCTTTGTCGGCCATCGATGTTCGACGGCCTCCGACGGACCAGACGATCCTTGTCAAAACCCCGTAGCATCCGGCTCAAATAGCCGGCATCCAACCCGAGCTCGCCGCGGAGATCGGTCGCGGTCGTTTCCCTCCGACGCCAAATCTCGCGCAGAACGCGAACTTCGGTCAGAGAAAACCTGCTTCCATAAAGACCCTCGTTCAGTAGGCCGATTTGTCTCGTGTAGAACCGATTGAAACCTCGAACCCTCGCCACGAATGTCCTCAAGTCACTCTCGCGTCGCGTCGCCATGTTCTCTGAGTTCTTCAGTAGCATATTTAGTTGACTCAGTCAAATAATTTTCGTTGACAACCAAAGATTGAAGGGTCTACGTTAGGAGTCGCCTCCTTGCGAGGGGGGACCACAAGCACAGGGACTTCAAGGCCGGGGGCAATCGAATACGGAGAAATCAATGAAAGAGACCCCAGAGGAGTACACGCAACGCATCCTCGGATACGTCGGGGGAAAGGATCCGCTGGCAGTGTTGGCGGCAACGGCGGGCAAGCTTGCCCGCGCCGTTCGCGGACTCACTCGGGCGCAATTGCAAAAAACTCCGACATCGGGAAAATGGTCCATCAACGAGATCATCGCGCACCTTGCCGAAGCGGAAATTGTGATCGGCTGGCGACTCCGCAGCATGATTAGCTCCAGCGGTTGCGCCATTCAGGCCTATGACCAAGACGCCTGGGCTGCGAACCACGGGTACAGCCGCATGAATGCGGCACGGTCGATCGAAACCTTCCGCGTCTTGCGCACCCTCAATCTGGCCTTGCTCAAGTCATTGAAACCTGGAGTGCTGGAGCACTACGGCAAGCACTCCGAGCGCGGCAAAGAAACCGTGGCTCATACTGTGCGCATGGCGGCAGGTCACGACCTCAACCACCTTGCGCAAATCGAGCGAATTCTTAACAGCGTGCGCCGGCGGTAGCGTCGGCGCGCATTTGTCTTGCGGTCAAGCAAGGAGTGCTCGTCGTCCGTTGCCGTACGCGTCCGTCCCAAAAGCGGTCACAGGGACGTTCCGGTGGGTAGCCGCGGCGTCCGTTAACTATCTTTCGGTTCAGTCTGTTACCGGCTGGGCAGTCTGTGGCCCCGAGTTTGCTCATAACGGTGTAGACAATCTACATCCAAGGGTGTAGAGAGGCTACATGCCAAAGCCTGAGCGCTATCAAAACCGCATTGAACTCTTGCAGGGCACGTTGGACCTCCTGATCCTGCAGACACTGCAATGGGGGCCGAGGCACGGCTATGGCATCACGCAAGCCATCCGGGCCAACTCGGGCCAACTCCTACACGTAGAAACCGGCTCGCTCTACCCGGCGCTGCACCGCCTCGAACGCCAGCGGTGGATCACCGCGGAGTGGACAACTTCGGAAAACAACCAGCGCGTGCGCACTTACCGCCTGACGGCCAAGGGCAAGAAGCAGTTGCTTTCCCAGCACTCTCGCTGGCAGCAGTTTTGTGATGCCATCGCGGGTGTCTTGAATCCCGCGCGAGGGGAGACCGAGTCCTGAAGCGTTGTATCGAGCGACGGCCCGAAGTTGGGGATGAGAGGTTCACGAGTCGAGCGGGAGGGAACAATGAAGCTCCCATTTTGGAGGAGTAAGAACGAAGCGCTGGATGTCGAGATTCAGGCGCATCTCGATGCGTCCATCCGCGAGCGGATGGAGCGCGGCGAATCCCGTGCGCAGGCGGAACATTCCGCGCGGCGCGAATTCGGCAATGTGGACCTAGTCCGCGAAGTCACCCGCGACACCTGGGGCTTCCGCTGGCTCGACGATCTGGCCCAAGACCTGCGCTACGGCCTCCGCCAGTTACGCCGCTGAGGATTGCCGCGCTTTGGTTCAGTGAATTGCCGCACTCTAGTTCAGTTTGCCGCGCTCTAGTTCAGTAAAAAAGAGGGCGGAGAGGTAGGGTGCGCCTCGGGAGGCGGGGGTTTGCGGTTTCGGTTGTAACTCCTGCGGCGCTGGCTCTGGCGGTTGACGGGGAGAAGGAACTCTCCAACGCCAAAGCCAGCGCGTATCAGCAGGAGGCCGAGAAGCTACGCATCTGGCACCGGCCCGTTGCCCGTGCCTTGCGGCGCTGCCGTTTCCCTTGGCAGGCAATCCACGAGGCGCTGAATCTCCACATAGTCGGCGAGCACAATGCTCGCGGCCTGATCGAAGGGAAGGCCCGGCTCTAATGCCTGACGCTGGTACACCGCCGTTAAGAGCGTGACGGCAACGAGCGAATCAGCTTCGATGTTGATGTTGATATTCTGGCCGCTCAAAATGGTGCCTTCCTTCCGCCGTCGCGCGCCACCTTCCGCACGAACCGCACGAAGCCGCTCGCGTTGCTCTGCAATACACGCTCGAAGCCCTTCGGGTCGTCCATCACCTGAATGGTGACGTGGTAGCCTTCGCCGCCGACGTAGCCGCCCGAGGCAAAACTGCCGCCACGCGGCTTTCGGCTTGCGCCGGTCTGCCGGAAGACTTCCTGAATGCGCTGCGTGCCCACCATCGACTGCTGCTGCAAATTCAGGATGGCTTCGCCGCCGTGCGCCAGCACTGGCACCGGCTGGCCCATCGCGCCGCTCACAAAGCCGCCGCGCGCAAACTCCGGCGCCGGCAAGCCGCCGATGCGCTGGAGCGCCGACTGCCGCGCGCCTTCCGTCTCTTTGATTTTGCGGATGGCTTCGTCGATCACCGTGTGCGCGCGCGAGCCGTCGCCCTTCAGCGAGCGGAGCTGGTCTACGCCCGACTGCCGCAGTTGTTCGAGCTGGGCAATCGCCGAGCCGTAGTCCAGCTGGTGCAGGTTGTAGGCATCGATAACGCGGTCTACGGCCGGGCGGAACTGGTCGCGCAAAAATCGGTCGCGCAGCTTCCCGTAATTCTTGCCGCCAAAGAAGCCAATCAGCCCGCCGACAATCGCGCCGACGATGTGACCCACCACAGGGAAGAAGGATCCGCCAATCGCCGCGCCGGTCAGCGCGCCGCCTGCGGCGCTCAGCCCGCGATTCGAGCTGCCCGACAAGAACATTCCCCCGATGCCGAGGAGTCCGTTAAGTATCGCCCCCCCCTTACTCATAGGCCCGGCCCCGAAGAAGCCGCGCACCTTGGTGAGCAAATCCTGATTGGCAATCGCCCCCTGTCCTTGCACCGCGCCAACCGGCAACGCCGGCGCGTTGCCGAGCCCAAGGAAACCCAGCGGCCCCGGGCCTGCCACGTTGCCGATTACCGTGCCCGGTACGAAGCCCCCAGTTCCCCCCGGGGCCGCCGCCGAGCCGAACCCACCTCCGAATCCGGGCACGCCCAAGCCGGTGAGCAGCGAGCCGCCACCGCCCTGCTGCTGGCCAAGCGGCACGCCGAGGATGCTGCCGAAAATGTTGCGGAGTGATTTCGAGGCCAGGATGGTGTCGGCCAGCATGCGGAAGAGCATTTCTTTCCAACGGCGCTGGAAGAACTCCATGGGCCCCGACGCAAATTCCTGCAGCGTGTCTGATAGCGCGTCGCGTTGCAGCGCCGTGGCTTCTTGCCAGATCGCCGTGATGCGCCGCGCAGCGTCACCCTCCGCGATCTCGCGGCGGCGCAACAGCTCTTCCACCTCTCGTTGGCGCTGTTGCGCACTTTGGATGATCTGGGCGTAGCTGCGGGCCCACGGGTTGACGCTGGCCATTGCAGCCGCCTCTTCGATGCGCCGCGTCTCCTCCGCAACCCCGCGAACACCTGCCAGCCGGTCCGAAGCGGCGAATTGCTGCGCCACGCTGGTCTCCCCACCCCGGAGCAGCGAGGGACGCGATTGCCCCGTTTCGACTGTCATGATGCGGCTGGCTATGTCGCTCTCGCCACGCCTCAGAAGGGTAGGCTCTCCCAGAACTGAACGGGTGCCGGCACGCACAAAATGAACCCGCTCCGCCAAATCCGACCACTGCTTGCGCACCAAAAGAATCCTCTGCGCGACCGCCAGTTGGTCCACCAAGCCCTTGAGTGTTTCTTTTTGGGCGTCGGTCAGTGTCTTGGTGGCCGCGATCTCAGCCTTTGTTGCCTCCGCGCGGGCCATGAGCAGCTTCACGCCTTCTAGCCCTTGCTGCCGAATCTGATTCTCGAGGCCGAGCTTGGCCTTTTCAAACTGTTCTTCAACGAGCCTCCTCCGCTCTTCCTCTTGGTCTGCAATTTCCTTGGTAATTCTAAGTTCTTCTTCCAACAGTGGCTTCCGTTGCTGTAGGAGTTTGTTGACTTCAGCTTGGTTTCGCAGCGCAATCCCTGCCTGAGCAAACACACTGAACGGACCCTTTGGTGCATCCCGCATCTGCTCTTGCTGCCGAATCTCCCCCCCTAACAACTGATCCAGCGCCGCCAAATCCCCACGGATGGCATCCCGGTTTCGGCGCAGCAGGTTGATCGAAAACGTAAGCTGGGCCTCATTCGCCTGTGCAAAGCGGATTGCCGTGGTTCGCACCTCCCGGTTGGTTTGCGCGATCCATTTGTTGAAGTCCTGTACTGCCTCACCGCCTTTTCTGAATTCATTAAAGAAAGTGACGGCCTTCACCGTGATCGCCGCAATGGCGCCTCCAAAGGTGACCGCTGCCCCAACGTGAAATATCGCGTTCACGGCGGTCCGCGCGGCCGCACTTTGCAGAATTAGTTTCTGTAGCGCTGTCGGCATGGCCACGCCGAACTGCGCCGTGAGGGCCGACGCCCGCTGGCTGGTGTCGGTGAATTCGCGCCGGAGATCTTGGCTGGCGCGGCGCAACTCAAGAATCTTTCCCCTGGCCACCGCGGCCTGAGCGTCAGTGAGCTTGCCCACGCGCAGCAAATCTTCCAGCGCGCGGATTTGCTCGCGGACCGAGTTGAGCACTTCCTCTTGTCCGGTGGCTACGAATTCGGTGCGGGCAACGGCCACTGGCGGGGTGACTCCTTTCTTACTCGGCGCGCATGGCGCGGACTTGGGCTTGTTGCTCGGCGAAGCTCAACGGCGCGTCGGGATGCGCTCCAGTGCGCTGCTCGAAGGCACGAACAACCTGCCTCGCGTCGCTGAAGGAAAGTTTCTTGCCGTCGCGCGCGGCGGCGGCCTGTAAGCCTTCCATGCGCTGTGCGGTGCCCATGCCGGTGAGCGCATAGCGGCCGTCTTTGCTGCGCGGCAGCTTGCTCTCGCTCATGGTGGTTTTCACCGGCGGCGTGGCCTCCGCGAAGGCGCGCAGCTCGCTGAGCGGGCGATTCGGGTCCGCGCCGGAAGCCTGGAACTCGTCACGCGCCAGCCGCGCCGCTTCCGCGTATTCGAGCGAGCCGCCGCGCGCCAGCGCCCCGAGTTGAATCTGCTCGGCGCGCTGCGCCAGGCCGAGGCCCGCGACGCGGTAGCCGTTCACGATGGGAAGCTGCTGCATCGGTTGTTCTCCTCCACTGAAACAGCCACAAATCGTTTCGTCGGGGCACTCGCAAATGTCCGGTGAATCCTCATCCTCTTTCGCGGGCGCTTTGAACACTTCTCTCAATCGGCGGCGAAACTCCTCGACGTGCTCCTTGTAATGCTTCTCGAATTCGTAAACCGGCGCGTAACCGCAGAAGCTCAGGCGAGATGAATCGCGGGAGTCTGCCGCGCATTCAAGCTGTGTGTGCGTGCTGTCGAAGTCCGGCATCTTCTCTTTCCCCTGGGGGGGGAGCGGCGCTTTTCCGGTCGCCGTCGCGGGCCACCCGCTACGGCTAGGAGACGAGGATGGAATGACCTCGCCGGAAACCGCTCCCCCGTTCAACTTTCAGTGCCGCCGTGGTTGCCAAAAAACCACGGGGGCGCTGAAACCTTTGAAAAAAGTGTTGCCACGGCCTACCGCACGATGCCTTGCTTGCGGGCCTGCTCCACCATGCGCGCCGCCTGGAGCTGCACGGCCGCCGTCCGCAGGGCGTCGGCGAAGGAGATAGCCTTACCGCGCGCTTGCGCGCAGAGCACGATCTGCCCGGCAAGCTCCACTGCGCTGACGCTGTTCGCGGCCAGGGAGCGGTCCGCTTCACTGCCCTGCCCTGCCGCTCTCTCGGCCCCGCCGCGCACAATGCCCAGCTTGCGGGCCTGCTCCACCATGCGCGCCGCCGCGCTCTGTACGCCCGGCGCTACCGCCGCGTGCAGCCTGTCGATTTTCAGCGGTCGCTTCATGCCGTCCCGTCCCTTTTTCACTCCACCGGAGGGCGCTGTGCCCGGCGGCGTTTTCACAAAACATCAACCGCGCAGTTTTATCTCGCAGGTCTCAATCACGCTTCGCAAGGAACCTACAGCGCTGTAATCGTAAGCGCCGTCGGGCGAAGCGCAGATGTCGATGCTACGGCACTGGCCCTCCAGCCTGGAAACGATGGCGGCCATCATTTGCTGGCGAAGGGCCAGCTTCGCGCGCGCACAATTCCCCTGCACAAAGGCGTGCAAGCCGCCGCCATCTCCCTCCGCCAGGACACTCAGGTTGTCGAGGCTGAATGTATCCAGCGCGGCCTGCAAGCTCTTTGCCGCGTCATCAATCGCCTGGTCGATGCGCTCGGCCTGGCCGGGCAAGGCTGCGATGGCCGACTCCGCCGCGGCCTTCACCGTCTGTGCGCAAAGCTGGACGATTTGCCTTCGCCGGCGGGAGTACACACTGGCGACGACTTCGCGTTCGCGTTCGAGCGCGGCGATCTGTTCGCCGATGGTGACCGCGTTTTGGACACAGTCCTCTTGCAGCTTCGAACTCGCGACCTGCCCGTCGAACGAGACGGCGTGGCAATCATCGTGAACGACATCAGCGCGGAAGCGCTGATTCCTCACCTGCGCGCTTTGGCAGCTCAAGGACCAGCGGATGCCACGGAACTGGCCGACACGGTGAAGAACAAGCTGATTGAAAAGCACCACCGGTTCTTGGATGAAGAACTTCTGTCGCTCGACTATGCGAGTTGCCGGCTCGACCCAGAAGGCTCGTGGCAGGCTCTCGTACGCGTTGTTGGACAGCTAGAGGCCGCCTAAGAGTCAGGCGGTCTGCCGCTCCTTGCACTCCCGGCACAGGCGTGTCCACGGAACCGCTTCGAGCCGGGCCTTGGAGATAGCACGCCCACACGCCCCGCAGACACCAAAAGTGCCACTTCTTATCCGCGCCAAGGCTTCCTCGATGGCGTTCAGCAGTCTCCCGTCGGTCCGCCTCAAGCGGATTTCCAGTTCCGCATCCGAATCGGCATTGGCTTGGTCTACAAGGTCCCCTTGAGCCGTTCCGGCCGCTGGCACAGGAGCCCTCGCCTCGGTGGCCGCGGCCGACAACTCCTGCTGCTTCTCGAGCAGGAGGTGCTTGTAGCGATCGATGTCCTTCGCGTTCATGACCGTTTCCACCGCCAAGGCATTTTACTCCCCGTTCGGTCCTGCAGGCATCACCGGCTCGCTGGGGCCTGTAATACTTGATTCGGCCACTGTGCAACCAAGACCTGCTCCCTGGTGTCCAAAGAACGAGTGGAGGGCAACTCTCCGAATGAGCAAGAGGCGAACGCTGGCCATAATGGCGATTCAGTGCCTCATGGTCCTGAGCTCCACGGACGCACAGACCACGGCATCCTCGCCGCGGCCCGACCTTCACTCACCGGCCAGGCAAGTCCTTTTCCAGGCTCGCGAAGCCGTGCGTCATGTAGAACAGGATCGCGACATTCTGGTCGCGAACCTCTGCGGGGCAATGGCTCGTTTCGGAGACGTTCGTGGCGCGCTAGAAACTGCGAATTCACTGCTGAAGGAATCCGAGCGCGGCCATGCTTTATTGAGCATTGCATGGGCGCAGGCGCATGCCGGAGATCTTGCGGGCGCGCTGGTGACAGCTTCCGCAATTTCAACTCCTGAGCTGCGGGCTAACGCGCTCACCGATGTCGCGCTTGCTTTGGTGAAGAAGGGCAACGGTAAGGCTGTGCGCGCAATCGTGGAATCCATCCTTCAGCCGGTGGGGAGCCGGATCGAGGCCCTGAAGCGTCTGGCTCAAGCACACCGGGATGTGGGCAATCCTTCCATGGCTGCGGCAATCTTGCGTGAGGCAGTTGATTTCGCGGCGCGGGCCGTGGAGGCTTCCAGCCCAGCGGAAGCTCGCGATTTGAGCGCTCCTTTAGCCTCTCTAGCCCTGGCTCAGAGCCGTGCCGGTGACGAGGCGCGTGCGATTGCGACCTTTGAAAAGGTCCGCCGACTTCTGGACCTCGACCGAGAGCCTCAACGCCACGGCTGGGCTTGGGTCCACTACTTGGAAATGCGGGCGGAAGCGGGCGATATCCCTGCCGCGCTGGAAGCCGTGATGCAGCTTCCTCCGGGCCAGGAGCGCGACAGCGCGTTGCAGCGTATCGCTTCGGTGCAGGCCCGAGCGGGACAGTTCGCCCAGGCCGTCGCCAGCGCGTTCGAGATCCGAGAGCCGTGGATGAAGGCTCTTGCAATTCAGGCAATTGCTCAGGAGCAAGTTTCTATTGGCGACACGGCGGGTGCCGAGGAAACTCTGATGCGCATAAGCGAAGCCAAGCTGCAGGCAAAGAGTTTCGCGTGGGTGGCTCTGTCGCTAAAGTCCCCAGAGCAAGCTGGCACCGCAAAGCGCTGGTTTGACCATGCCACTGCCCTGGTCTCTTCAAACCAGCTGGAAATGGAGCCTTCGTTCTACACTTGGCTGGCGTCCGTTCAGGCAAGTGCGGGCGACGCGTGGGGCGCCTTGGAACGCGCGCGAACCATCCAAGACGAGAAGGCGCGCGCGGAGGCGTTGGGGCACGTCGCTCATATTCAAGCCGAGGCAGGTGATTGGCGTGGCGCGCTTGACTGGACTCTCGCGGAAAGCAACCCCCGCGATCGTGCGGAGGCGCTGATCGAGATTGTATGGGCATTGCTGCATCTTAAAGAGGTTGGCAATACGGGAGAAAAGTAGAACCACCGAAGGCCCGCGGGGAGATGAAGCTCATTCCCTGTTTTGGCGCCCCTTGCTGTCCAGCACCGTGCGTACTTTGCTTAGCAGCGAATCGCGAGAGAACGGCTTGGTGAGCAGGAAGATGCCGGTCTCCAGCACACCATGACGAACAAGTGCATCGTTCGTGTAGCCGGAAATGAAAAGCACCTTCAATCCCGGATATTGGGATTGCAACTGGCGGGCGAGTTCAACCCCGCTCACTCCCGGCATTACCACGTCGGTCAAGAGAATGTGCACTGGCCCCTCATGTTTCCCGAGCACGTTAAGGGCCTCAAGTCCGCTGCCTGCTTCCAGCACTTGATATCCAGCCTGGCGCAAGAACGTGGCGGTAACCGCTCGCATCGATTCGGCGTCCTCGACGAGCAGGACGGTTTCTTTGCCGCCTGAAACCACAACCGGTTCGTGGCCCTCAGCGATGGGCTCCGATTTTTGAACTCGCGGCAAATAGACTTGAAAGGTCGTGCCTTTCCCCAGCTCACTTTCCACCCAGATGTACCCGCCGCTTTGCTTGACGATGCCGTACACAGTGGCCAGACCCAGCCCCGTGCCTCTTTCCTTCGTGGTGAAAAACGGCTCAAAGATCTGCTTCTGAGTGTCGGCGTCCATTCCGGTGCCCGTGTCGCGCACCGCCAGCATCACATAGGGCCCGGGCTTGGCGCCGGGGTGGCTGGCTACGAACGACTCTTCCATCTCGACGTTGCTCGTCTCGA
>Ga0187893_10003921_pt1 | contig 29193 bp, 26 predicted proteins | sample MA1701074metaG_FD_139574 | JGI IMG/M metagenome (GOLD analysis project Ga0187893, IMG submission 139574) | White microbial mat communities from a basaltic lava cave in the Kipuka Kanohina Cave System on the Island of Hawaii, USA - MA170107-4 metaG ...
TACAGTGAGCCAAACATGATGGCCGGAATGCTTAACGTGTTTAACTCTGTGGAGACTGTGTTCCACCTGGAATCAACAATAATACTCGATGGCAGTTCTGATAGTTCTTCCCCTGAGTTTCTTACCGTACCAGCGTTTTATGCCTCGCTTGGAAATGAGTTACAGCTTTCTATGCAAGTAACTGGAAACGAGGATGATCGATATCACTATTACCTGTTAAACCCAGTCGAATGGGTCGACATCTACCAGTTGCCTGAAGGGGTGTCCATCAACCCCTATAACGGCGAGTTTACCTGGAATGAAAGTGGCAAGTTCAACAACAGTTTTACTGCGGGAATTTATTTTTTCGTTGTGAAGGTGATTCACATGAATGCCGAGGGGAAGGCCTTGGGCAGTGTAACTGCGTCATTTACCATTGCCGTGGAGGACAACCAGGGTGGAATTTCTTCCGACGGCTCCGTACCTGATCCAAATGGAAGGATAATCGTTCCAGACAATGAGGAGCGAACTTATAAGTTCATCTTATCTGACGCCAATACTTCCACCGGATTGGATTGGGAAGCTTATTCGGCGGATGGGATCGCAAGCAGCATTGAGCTTACAGAATACGACTCCACTTCCGGATCCATTGTCATGCGCGTTGGTCTATTGACAGTAACGTATAACGAAAACATTGATTCCGACTACTACTTCCCCATTACACTCAGGGGTTCATCGGACTCAGAGGGTAAACGGTGGACACATGATGTTTGCCTGCTCTTGGCTGCAGAAGACATTCCGCTCTTCGATGTCATTGCAGGGGTGGAGAAGACCAATGCAGTGAACCAAAGCATTTACCCGGTCCCGGTTGTCTCGGAATTCTATGTCGATGGAATGGGAACAGGTGAAGCACAAGTTGATATCATAAACCTTCAGGGAAGACTTTGTCACAGCACTACGGTCAGGCAAGGCGAGTCTGTCAGCGCTCACTGGTTGCAGCCTGGGATATACATCATCAGGATTTCACAAGGAGGGTCCGTACGCTACACGAAAGTTCTGAAACAATAGGCAAGGGCTCGGGATAGGAGTGTCATAAAATTCTGCTTCTGCCAGTGGCCCGGTTTTAAATCTGCAGCCTTATTCACTATTTTCAATGATGCGCTTGTCAACCCTCTTTACAACTGTCTTAGTCCTTGGCTTAATCGAATCTACTGCCCAGTCGCTGCACGGACGAATACTCAGTGCGGATGACAAATCTCCTGTACCCTACGCCAGCCTCGTGATCGATGGCACCGGATGGGGTACTGCGAGTGATCCCGAAGGCAATTTCCTGCTTCACCTGAGCGACACCTCATCGAACCAGGTCATTCGCATCACATGCATCGGTTTTCAAACTTCGCAATTCACTGTCTCCGCGTTAAAAAAGGATGGCACGATTTTGCTAAAGAGTGAAACTCAAATGCTGGTTGGTATAACGGTTCAAACCGCGGCGATTACAGGCCGCGAGATCCTGGAAGAAGCCATCCGACATATTCCGCAGAATTATTTGCAGACTCCCTTTAACCTGGAGTTCTATTCGCAATATGTCATAAGGGATACGCTTCTTGGTAGCACGTTTACCCTTGAGTCAGTTTTTGAATCGTATTCCGAGGGGTATCGTACCCAGGCAATGAAGAGTTTTCGCGTTACCCAAAAGCGTGAGACCGGCGAATACTTCATGAAGGAAAGGACGCACGGGATGGCGCAGTGGCCCGTTGCAGAAGTTGCGTTTAATGATCTGCGCTCCACTGAACGAAAGCTGGATCCGCTTACGCTGGACAACCTGGACAGGATCAAGCCTGAATTGCTTGGCCTGGACAGGTATGATGGCGACACAGTTTTTGTCGTTACGTACCGACCAAGTTGGTTCCGTGACAGCTTTAGCGGAACCCTTTTCATCTCGGCGAAGGATCACGCGATCTTGATGCATAGAACCGACGATTCCGGCAGGGGCTTTGTGAACAGGCTTGAGCTGCGCTATCGCAAGCATGAAGGGCGTTATTTTCCGTATAGCGCTTTAGGAGAATTTCTTCACAACAACAAGGTCAATGGGAAGAAGAAACAACTCAGGATTACAAACCGGGTTGTACTCCGGAACGTGGAGTTGCAGGGTGTTAAGTCAATCCCATTGAACTACGACTGGTGGAAACCAACGAACGTTGAGTATGACAAGGGCTGGTGGGATCAAAACTATTCGCGAATTCGTGGCTACAACTCACCGGGCACCGATTACAAGTCACCCGTTACCGGACTCCACTAAAGCTAACTACTAAGAGAAGACCCGCAGGAGATCCCCGTTCAACGACGTATTGTATTTCCTCAGCGATATCGTCGCCGGGCCGTTGAGCACCGTTCCCGCCGTACTGAACCGGCTGCCGTGGTTGGAGCAGAGAAAGTTGCCATTTGAAGCATCAAAGCCGATCGTTGTCCCCTGGTGAGTGCATGTCTGGCTCAAGGCCGTGAATGTGTCCGTGGCCGCATTAAGGCAAACCACGATGACACCACTCTTGTACACAAAGCCGCCGTCGGTAAGCAGAGGTGCATTGGCAGACTGTGTCAGATCGAGCGTGAAGTCTACATTCGTAGAGCCGCCGCTCTTGTTCGGAGCAGGTGATTCAGAAGCTGTGCACGACTCAAGTACGCACCCCGCACACACCGCGATCCCCGCAGTTCCAAGCATGCGTAAAAACTCTTGTCTTTCCATTGATTCAGGTGGAGTAAACTTATAGAATATCCCGGATTCCCTGAAGGAGTAACGCGACCTCCTCTTCTGTATTGTAGTAATGCGGTGAGATCCGCAGTCCCCATGTCACCCCTTTTGCGTCAAAGTCAATGACGGCATAGTCCCGGTAGCTGACGGCTGTATTGATTCTCTTCTTGCGCAGTTGACTCAGCACTTCGCGTGGATCTTTCCCGGGAAGGTTCACCGTGATGATGCTGCTCAAGCGCTTTCCCTTGTCCAATACGCGCAGACCCAGGTCAGTTAGACCTTGACGGATTTTTGCGCAGATTGTGGAGTTCCGCTTCTCAATTTCTGCTATACCCACTTTCAACGCATACTTCACGGCCTCCCGGCTTCCGAGCAACAGTCCATAGGGGAACTCCCAGTCTTCGAAACGCCCGGCGTCTTTGCGCACCGAAAACTCGTTAGCATCCGTCCAGTTGGCCCCGCGCATATCGACATAGATAGGCCAAATCTCCTGGCTGAGGATATTGTCTGAAATGAAAAGAAAGCCCGCGCCCCGGGGACCACGGAGAAACTTCCGAAAGGTACCGGAGAAGAAATTGCATCCGATGGTTTTCATATCGATCGGCAGTTGTCCGGCACTTTGGCAGCCGTCGACAAGGTAAAGGATGTTTCGCTCTCGACACATTTTGCCCACTTCCTCGATTGGCTGTACCAACCCGCTGTTGGTCGGCACGTGCGTCATGGAAACCAACCTCGGTTTGTGGGCATCCATCAGCGCGCGCAGGCTTTCGATATCAACGCCGCCTTCGGGTGAGCTATCTGCGCGGAGCAACCGGATGCCGAGCCTTCTTTCCAATGAGAGAAAGGCAAGCTGGTTGGAGATATAGTCTTCGTTTGCGATGAGAATCTTGTCGCCGGCCTTGAAGGGAATGCATGAGAGGGCCCTTGCGTAAGCGTTGGTTGCGCTGGAGGCGAAGGCGACGTTATGCGCACCACACCCCAGCAATTCACCCATGGCCGAATAAAATCCGGCGATCTCATCCACCGAAGCGTCTGCCGCTTCATATCCGCCCATTTTCGCTTCCTTGTCCAGATACGACTTTTGAATTTCAATTACCGGCCTGGGCATCAGCGCAGCGCCTGCGTTGTTGAAGTGTGTTCTCTCATCGCAGCCGGGAGTGTCCTTGCGTAGTTCTGTTATGGGTATCATGGCGCTGTGAAAGGCTAAAGCCAGCTAAAGCCAGCTAAAGCCACTTGGCAATGTCATTAGCGTCGTTCAATTTTCAAATTGATCTACCTAATTTTAGCCGCCTATTGTGCAAATGAAAACGGAACCGCCAATGATGAACCACTCTCAAATCCTCAAATCCTCAAGTTCTCAAGTTCTGCTGAGTTGTTTGTTTGTCCTTGTCGGACTTCTCATTCATGCCGCGGTTTCAGCCCAGAATCCTGCAACAGTCAAAGAGTACAACAGAGTTTTCAAAACGTATCCCTTCTCCGATCCCGACCCTGTTCCCCGCTTGGGCAACATTTATCCATATTACCGTTTCGATGGGTACACGGACCAGGGAGTGGATAAGTCGTGGAAGGTGGTGGAACTTCAAAATGACTACATCTCAGTCATCATTTTGCCCGAGATCGGGGGGAAAATCTGGGCAGCGACCGAAAAAGCCACTGGCAAGCCTTTTCTCTATTACAACCACGTGGTCAAATTCCGCGATATAGCCATGCGTGGCCCGTGGACGAGTGGTGGCATTGAAGCCAACTACGGCATTATCGGGCACACGCCGAACTGTGCAACGCCCGTTGACTACATGACGCGAACCAATGAAGATCACAGTGTTAGTTGTTTTATCGGCACGCTGGATTTACTTACACGAACGTACTGGACAATTGAGATCAACCTTCCGAAAGACAAGGCTTTCTTCACGACTAAGTCATTCTGGAGCAACACCACATCAATGGAGCAGCCTTACTACACCTGGATGAATGTCGGGATTAAGGCGGCCGGTAACCTCGAATTTGTTTACCCGGGTACGCACTACTTGGGTCACGATGGAAGCAACAAACCCTGGCCGCTCAACGAAAAGGGCAAAAACATTTCATTCTACGACCAAAATGATTTTGGATCCTACAAATCATACCACGTCTTTGGCAAGTACACGGATTTCTTCGGTGCGTTCTGGCATAAAGAAAATTTCGGAATGGGCCGCTATGCGCCGCATGATCAGAAAGCAGGAAAGAAAATATGGATTTGGGGGCTGTCGCAGCAGGGAATAATCTGGGAGCAATTGCTCACGGACGCCGACGGGCAGTATGTGGAAGTTCAGTCAGGTCGGCTTTACAATCAAACCGACCACACCAGTTCTGCAACTCCGTTTAAGCATCGTGGGTTCGCGCCGTACACAACAGATACCTGGACAGAGCATTGGTTCCCGGTCAAGGGAACGGAGGGGTTTGTGACTGCGAGCCCTGCCGGTGCAATGAACGTGCGGTTAAGGGGGGGCTTTGCCAGAATTGACATTTCTCCATTGTCGGATCTCTCCGAGAAGCTGGTTGTAAAGCAGGGTGAAAGAATAATCTATGACAAAGATGTGAACCTGAAGACGCTTCAATCCTTCAGGGATTCTGTGAGTATCCAGGAAAGCTTGCCAGTGGAAGTGATGCTGGGCAATCAATTATTGAAATACAGCTCAGATCCTGAAGTGGGCACACTCTTGAGGCCTGTCGAAACGCCGTCAGACTTTGATTGGAATTCTGTCCAGGGATTGTACCTAGAGGGCAAGGAGTTTATTCGTGAGCGGCAGTATGTCAAAGCTGTCGAGAAATTGGAAGCATGCTTGCTGAAGGATGCCAATTACTTACCGGCCCTGGGCGACCTTGGAATGGTCTGCTACAGGAACATGGACTACAATGCTGCATTGAAAAACCTGGGTCGGGCGCTCGGTATCGACACCTACCACCCTCAATCCAACTTTTACTGGGGCCTTACCCATGCTGCGCTCGGGAATCTTACAGATGCGATGGATGGATTGGATATTGCCGCGCTGGATCCTGGTTTCAGATCTGCTGCACTCACTGAAATCTCGCGTTTGAATCTTAGAATTGGAAGACCAAAGGAGGCGATCAAATATGCGATAGAGAGTCTTGAGACCAATGCAATGAATGTGGAAGCGCTCCGGATCCGGATTGTAGCACTGCGTGTTCTTGGTCGTGGCGACTCCATTGTTGAAGAAGGCGGTACGAGGCAGATTGGGAAAACCGGCAACCTTAGGAGGTTGAATCCATTGGATCACTTTGCCGGATTTGAGGACTTTCTCGGAAGCCTTACGCCTGCCAGTCGCGATGCATTCAGGACTTCTATCCGAAACGAACTGGCCGTGGAATCATATCTAGAACTGGCCGCCTGGTATTCCCGAATCACAGGATGGAAAGAAGTGAAGCTGGCTCTTGAACTTGCGCCTTCGAATGCCGAAGTTCTTTTCTGGCTTGCATACACCAATTATAAACTAGGCTTACCATTCAACGAATCCCTCAAGAAAGCAATCAGCGCACCAGTGGAAGGGGTCTTTCCATTTCGGATTGAGTCAGCAGAGGTGTTCGCCTGGGCATCAAAGATCTCCGACAACTGGAAACCAAAGTATTTCCTCGGCATGATCCACTGGAACCTGAATCAGCTCACAAAGGCCCGCGAGCTGTTTGCGGCGTGTGAAAATAAGCCGGAGTTTTCACCTTTCTACGCAGCAAGGGCTGAACTTATAAAGGAGACCGCACTGAAGGATCTGCAAAAGGCATCCTCCTTGGATCCAAACCAATGGCGCTACGGCAAGGCGATCATTCAGCATCATATAGCAAAGAAACAGTATACTGATGCGCTGAAAGTGGCACAGGAATACGACAAGCGGCTTCCCAATGACTTCAGGCTGCGGCTGCTGCTCGCAAAAGCATACTTGCTTACGGGAGACTTCGCAGCCTGTAATAACGTGCTGTCAAAAACACAAGTGCTTCCCTATGAAGGATCCACGGAAGGTCATGGGTTGTACCGTGAAGCATGGCTAATGCAGGCGGTCGGGAAGATCAAGCAGAAGAAGTACGCAGAGGCCCTGACTATGATTGCCAACGCACGCCAGTATCCTGCCCACCTGGGAGTGGGCAAGCCCTATGATGAAAACATCGATTCCCGGATAGAGTGCTATCTCGAAGGCCTGTGCTATGAGGCACTGAAAAAGCATGATCAGGCAGTATTGTCCTGGTCAGCAACAATCCAGCAGCAAGCTGTTCCCGGAATCAGCAAACTTGTTTCAGCATGGGCACTTCGCAAGCAGGGAAAGGCTGCAGAAGGTGAGCTACTATTGAGGAGTTGGGCCGGACCAACGCCATCGCCTCTGGCTCGATGGTGCCTCGAGGTCTATGAAGGAAAAGCTGCCGCATGGGAGTTTGGACCGGATCCCGATGGTTCGCGCGTGGTGGAGGAAATGGTTGTACTGGTGCGCTAGACTATTTCCTTTTGCCGAATATCCTCAACAGGTACAGGAACAGGTTGATGAAATCAAGGTAGAGGGTAAGGGCGCCAATTATAGCCTCCTTCTTGTCTTCGTCAGTGCCTTCATTCCCGATGATGTTCATGTTCTTGATCTTTTGCGTGTCGTATGCAGTCAATGCGACGAAGATCAGGACACCTGCATAAGTTATTATCCAGTACATCGTGGTGCTTTGCATGAACCAGTTCACCACCGAGGCAATAATCAGCCCAATTATACCCATGAACAGGAGAGAGCCCCACTTGCTCAGGTCACTCCTGGTTGTGTATCCGTAGATGCTCATTATACCAAACGTGCCCGCTGTGATGTAAAATGTTGAGGCAATAGATTCCGAAGTGTAGATCAGGAAGATTCCGGAAAAGAGCAGGCCATTCAGCGAGGCGTAGAGAATAAACATCAGCGTAGCCGTATTTGCACTCATTTTGGCGACCCACCCGGCAAGAGCGGCAACGAGCCCAAACTGGACTATGACTAATATGATCACCGTGATTTGGTTGCCAAAAATCATTTCTACCAGTTGAAGGTTGCCGGCAACATACCAGGCGACCAATCCCGTAACGGCAAGGGCAAAAGACATCCAGCCGTATACCTTGGTCATGAACCGCTGGGTTTCCGCAATGGCGGCTTCAGCTGTGATGGGTGCGGGGGATTGAGGTTGCATGGGTAAATTTACATTATTTGAGGTTCAAGGTGTAGCGGGTTTGAGCATCAGTCGCGTCGATTTGGCAACGATTTCTTCGCGATTCATCATCATTTTCCTCACTTCTCCTTTTATGTACATCTCTGCCTGGTCGCGGTAGTGTGGACTCATGATGTTGCCTGATTGCCCGGTGGGCGATACCGTGACGCCATTCTCAACATCGCCGAAGTCCGTCACCTTGCGCAAGGCAGGTCCGCCACCAGCATAGAATATCCCGGTTGTGTCAAGGTCGAAGTGGAGGTTGTTTATGGTTTCAGTTCCGCCCGGCACGCCGAATGGACCGACCGAGAAGAACTTGTCAAGCAGCGCACCTGCGCCGAGCGCATGGGGATGCTTCAAGCGATGGATCTTCTCCCACTGCCAATCGGCCTTGGTTGGGCCGGCATTTTTTTGGAGCAGCTCAAGACTGTGTTCCGCGGCGTGCAGGACAATGTCAGTCCGCGATTCTTTCATGTCTTTTGTCCGCGTATCATCCCACCAGGGAGATTGCTCGTTTTTCACGAAGATTTCCCAGGTATTCCGCGAAATGGAAGTGGTATTGAAGGCATGGTAGGCGTCCTTTCCCAGCTCGTCTATCATGGCGTGATACATCGTCTGGGCAAGCAGGTTGTAGTAAATAGAAGGCTCGATGTCAGTAACCTTGTGGTCGCCCTTCCACCCGCGCAATGCAGTAACAAAGTCGGCGAAACGCGGATCATTGGCTGCCTCGAGCACGTCGGCGAGATCCTTTGCAATGTCAGAGTGCATCCTGGAAGTAACATCCAGGTTGACTTTGCTGACGTCCGCTACAGTCCAACGCTTGTCTTCGCTTAGGAGTTCTACGATTCTTGCGGCGCGCGAACGTGGATAATAGTATCCCGGGAAGAGCACGCCGTCGATCGTGTCGGGCTGATTATTGGCAGAGTAGACAAAGCCCCATGGCGGGTTTATAGAGTGGGGATTGCTGCTAAATGGATAATATCCCAAATACTCGTCCCTGCCGGAGGCGCCATCAAGGAAGAACTTTGACTTGACATGTGCCGGCCGGATGGGCAGACGGGCGGCTGCCCACCATGCAAAGGCGCCTTCGTTGTCGGCATACATTACATTGAGACCGGGGGCGGCGACAAGTGAAGTAGCCCGTTGAAAATCATGGAATGACCGCGCGTGGTTGCGTTCGTAGTTGGCCTGAAGCAGATAGTTGGTGCTGTGGTGCAGTTCCCACCAAAACGCGACGGGCCTGTCGGTGGGAAGAACTTCGTCGAACAACGCATTTACAATTGGACCGTGTCGCGAAGTTTTGACAGTAAAGACAACGTCATCTCCTCCTTTTACTTTTATGATCTCTTCCCGGATATCTAGTTTCTCCCAGGAATCGCCGAACTGCACCAGGTTGGAATCCTCAGGGTGGAGTGTTTCATAAAAATAATCTGTGTCGTCATTTTCAAACATGGTCAAGCCAAACCCACAGAAGTCGGTTTGTCCAAGAACACCGAAGGGGGCACCCGCAAGGTGATGACCATAAAAGCGGCACCCGGGATACTCGATATGTGCTTCATACCAGACTGCGGGTTGTGAATAGCCCATGTGTGTATCATTGGCGAGGATGGGCTCACCGGACATGGTACGCGAGCCGTCAATTGCCCAGCCATTGCTTCCCACCCAGAGAGGAACGGGGCAATTGCGCAGCGCGTCGCCAATCGCCGTAATCAACCTGTCGGCCGGCTTGCTGACCATTCCCTTGTTGATTGGTATCATTTCAGCGCCGGGCGGCGTCTGCACGGCCAGGTCCTTGAGATAGGCATCGCCCCATTCCAACCGGATTTTCTCAAGCAGGGGGTCAATCTGCACACCCTCAGCAAAACCAAATGCAGTGAGACCGATGAGTGTATAGACATCCTGGGGGATGAATTCAGTTTTTGGAATCCCGATGATTGTGAACTCAATGGGTGTCGCACCAGTGCGCACAAACTCGTTGACTCCTGCCTGATAGGCATGCACGGCGCGTTGGTAGGCCATCGTATCTGAATTCAGAAACCGCGCGGTGTGTACCGCTGCAAACTTGTTGAGACCCAGCGTTCTGAACAACTTGTCAGTTTTGATCAAATCCTCTCCCAGTACTTCAGCCAGCTTACCGGATGCTGCGCGCCTGATAAGTTCCATCTGGAAAAGCCGGTCCTGCGCGTGGACAAAGCCCAGGGCATAGTAAGCATCCTGCTCATTATTTGCGTAAATGTGTGGAACACCGAAGGGATCGTAATACACTTCCACTTCCTCTTTGAGTCCCTCCAGCGTGATCTCACCTTCATACCTGGGTGCGGTAGATTTCAGGTAGCCATATCCACCTGCAATCACAATCACGACGACCGCAATCAGGACGATTACTATACTTTTCAGTATTTTCATGCGAGTAAGTTAGCAAACAATCGCCTTGCGCGTCACCGCATTTTTGGGAGTCTTTGTTTTGGTGCTTGCCATTTGTGCATGGGCGCAAAACAAGTACGGCCTGAAAACCACCGGACTGAATGCATACCATGCGACCTTGAAGGACAACCCACAAAAGGAGTTGGTGAACTTGGCCGTGTTTGCGCCTGACATTGTGCTGGATATCGGCTATGCAACCGAGAAAAACTTCACAGGGAAGCGAATTTACACCCTGGCACGCGCTTACGCACGCAGGCCCGCGGCGGAGGCACTGAAAAAAGCGCAGGCAGAATTCAGGAAGCGAGGATACGGGATAAAAGTGTATGACGCTTATCGTCCCTACAAGGCGACTGTCAGATTCTATGAGGTGTACCAGGATACAACCTATGTTGCCTCCCCTTATCGTGGGTCGCGCCACAACCGTGGCTGCGCCCTGGATATAACGTTAGTCGATCTGAAGACAGGAAAAGAACTTCCCATGCCGACAGCGTGGGACGCCTTCGACAAGCAGGCATGGCCAACAGCGATCGTTGCAGACCCGGCAATCCGGGCCAACAGGGACTTGCTGATCTCGGTAATGGAGCAAAACGGCTTCACCGTGTACGAGCATGAATGGTGGCATTTTGACTACAACAGATGGAATGACTATGAAGTGATGGATATTGATTTCGAGGAACTGGAAAAGAAATAATCCTATGACGCTTGAGCAAACACAAACGGAAGTTGATCGCTGGATCAGGCACCATGGCGTGCGATACTTTAACGAGCTCACCAACATGGCTATCCTTACCGAAGAGGTAGGTGAACTGGCGCGCATCGTGGCCCGCCGCTATGGAGAGCAGTCAGAGAAAGAGTCTGATAAGGGAAAGGATCTCGGCGATGAAATGGCCGATGTTCTTTGGGTGCTTGTGTGCCTTGCAAATCAAACAGGCGTAAACCTGACAGAATCCTTCCGCCGGAATCTGGAGAAGAAGACCGCGCGCGATGCAGATCGCCACAAGACGAATCCCAAGCTGAAATAGGGAAATCAATAATGAGTCGGGTACTTCCGGTTATCGTGGTTGCCCAGTTCCTTTGCACCACGCTTTGGTTCGTGGGGAATGCAGTGATGCCGGAGATCGTGTTAGCCTTTGAACTCGATGCGCAGTTCTTTGCCAGGCAAACAAGCTCTGTGCAGTTTGGCTTCATCAGTGGCACGCTGGTCTACGCGCTTCTTACGGTTGCTGACCGTTTCTCGCCCTCCAAGGTGTTCTTTGCCAGTGCCTTCGTGGCCGCTGCCTTCAACCTTGCAGTCCTGAGCGATTCAAACAATCCGGCAAGCCTGCTTGTGCTTCGGTTTATGACCGGGTTTTTTCTTGCAGGCATTTACCCTGTGGGAATGAAGATCGCGGCCGACTATTTCGAGAAAGGTCTTGGAAAATCGCTCGGCTTCCTGGTGGGCGCGTTGGTGCTGGGCACTGCATTTCCACATTTGCTTCGAGGTTACCTTGCAGACTTGCCTTGGAAGTACGTTGTAGGAGCAAGTTCCTGTTTTGGCGTGGCCGGCGGTGCCCTCATTCTTCTGTTTGTTCCTGACGGTCCCCACCGCCGGGCAGCAGGGAAAGTTAATGTTTCAATGACCGGGAAAATGTTCACAGGCAAAGGCTTCCGCAGCGCGGCCTTCGGCTATTTTGGACACATGTGGGAATTGTATGCTTTCTGGACATTTGTCCCCGCGATACTTACCACCTACACAAAACTGCATCGGGTTCCGATGTTGAACATCTCCGTATGGAGTTTTGTGATCATCGGTGTGGGATGCTTTGCCTGCATTGCTGCTGGTTATCTTTCGAATCAAATTGGCGCACGGGCTACGGCTTCAATTGCACTTGCGGCCTCGGGATTCTGTTGTCTGGTTTCTCCGCTTTTGTTCAGCGCGGAATCACCAGTTTTGTTTCTTGCATTCCTCGTAACATGGGGCGCGATGGTCGTGGCCGACTCACCGATGTTCTCATCGCTGGTGGCAGCAAATGTGAGTCCCGAGCAAAGGGGAACAGCACTGACACTTGTGAATTGCATTGGGTTCTCAATCACTATTGTCAGCATCCAGGTGCTGAGTTGGCTTTCGTTGACAATGCCTGTTCAGTATCTCTTCCTGGCCCTCGCACCTGGCCCTGTCCTCGGATTGGTTGCGTTGGCACAGGGTCAGGCCAGGAGCGCCAATCACTGATCAGTACTCGTGCTTTTTGCCCAGGGCGTCGGTAATCGTAAGCTTACCGCCGTCCTTATTTGCCAATCCGTGAATCACCGGGTTGGTTTCACCGTCCAGAAAAACGAAACCAGATCCATCCTTGCCCGCCCCTATTTTCACCCTGATAGTGCCGTCCTCGCCGCGAAGCCGGAAAACGACTTCGCCGGTCGATTCAACAAATATCGATGCCCGTTCTTTGTTTTGCGCATCTACCAGTTTGAACTCTCGTACGGTAACCGAATCGAAATGCTCATTATCAGGCCGGGCGGCAGTCAACCCAATCAGGATAATATTCGCCGCAAGCAGGATGAATAGGATTTGGCTTGTTTTCATGGCATGTCATTTTACCTAAAATAGTGAACGTCAGGCAGCTATTCAGGTCAAAGCATTTTGTCAACTATATTTGACATCTTATCCTTTTGCTTCCATGAAATACCAACTTTTAGGAAAGTTATTGCGCCTTTTGCCCGCGGCGATCCTCCTGGGAGCTTGCACAAAGCATCCGGCCGCTGATACGTTCATCAAGGGAAAAATCTGGACCGGCAATCCCAAACAGCCATGGGCCGAAGCCATGGCGATCAAGGGAGATACATTGGTGGCCGTTGGAACCGGACCAGAAGTGAGTGTCTGGATCGGTGACAGCACAAATGTGATTGCGTTGCCCGCGGGCCAACTCATAACACCAGGGTTTATCGATTCACATACGCATTTTGTGGAAGGTGGATTCCGTCTCTCCACTGTGCAACTTCGGGATGCGAAGACCAGGGATGAGTTTGCAAGGCGCATTGCAGATTACGCCAGGACCGTACCTGCCGGCACCTGGATCACCGGCGGCGATTGGGACAACCAGAATTGGGGCGGCGAGCTTCCTGAGCGTAGCTGGATCGACGCGGTGACGCCGGAAAATCCTGTTTGGCTTAACCGCCTTGATGGGCACATGGCGCTCGCCAATACGGCTGCATTGAAGGCGGCGGGGATCACCGATAAAGTGCAAAATGTCCCTGGCGGGGCGATCGAAAGGAAAAATGGAAAGGTCACAGGGGTATTCAAGGATAATGCAATGGGTCTCATCGAAAGCGCGGTCCCGCCACCGACAGAACAGCAGGCAGACAAGGCGCTTGATGCTGCCATGCGGTACGTGTCGTCAAAAGGCGTCACTTCGGTGCACAACATGTCGGGGAACTGGGGCGCATTTCAGCGTGCGCATCAGCAAAGCCGGATGATCACCAGGATCTATGCCGGCACTGCGATCGACAACTGGCGCGAGTTGGTTGAGAAGATCAAGAAGGATGGAAGGGGAGATACTTGGCTGCGATTCGGAAACGTCAAGCAATTTGTGGATGGTTCGCTCGGCTCGCACACGGCGGCTTTCTTCAAACCATTTGCAGACTCGCCCACAGACTCCGGCTTTTACCTCACCCCACCGGTAATACTCTACCGCCAGATCAAGTCTGCCGACAGCGCGGGTCTTCACCTCATGGTTCACGCCATCGGAGACAAAGGCATTCGCACGTTGCTCGATATCTTTGAACGGGTGCAGAAAGAAAACGGGGCACGTGACCGGCGTTTTCGAATAGAACACCTGCAGCATATTCATCCCGGTGATATCGCACGTGTGAGTGCACTCGGAATTATCGGCAGCATGCAGCCTTACCATGCCATCGACGATGGTCGCTTTGCTGAAAAGTATATCGGATATGAGCGTTGCAAGACAACCTATGCTTTTAAGTCGCTGATTGATGCGCGGGCCACGCTGGCATTTGGCAGCGATTGGTTTGTGGCTCCCCCAACCCCGCTTGAGGGCATTTACGCCGCTGTTACAAGACGCACACTCGACGATAAGAACCCCGATGGATGGGTGCCTGAACAGAAGATTTCTGTGGAGGACGCGCTTAAAGCATATACCATCAACGGCGCTTACGCCTCGTTTGAGGATGACATTAAAGGCTCGCTCGTACCCGGGAAACTGGCTGATTTTGTCATCCTGGATAAAGACATCACCACGATCGATCCGGTGGAAATCAGGAATGTGAAGGTCCTTCGTACGATTGTGGGGGGCAGGGTGGTGTACCTGCCGGCATTGGAAAATCTTTAGTCGAGCACCAGCACTCCGCTCTTCAGCTTTGGGAGGACATCATACCGGTCAGGTGTCATGCAGAATTCTATATCCTCGCGGATATTGAGCTTGTCGAGTCTCTTTACATGGGAGGAGTTTGCAAGATAGGAAACCATGTCGTTTTTGGCTTTCAGGTAGATGTCCTGCGCAATTAGCGGCGCGTCGCAATCAGGCTCGATATGGTTGCGGAGTTTGTTGATAATGGCACCGGCAAAAATGGTGTCTTCAAGATTGACTTTTCCTTTCCACCCGGCACAGACGATCAGCACATCGTTCTCCCCGAATAAGAGGTACTTCACCACGGTGGACAGGTTGAGAAACGATCCGATGATGACTTTTTTGGCTTCCTTCGACTTTTCAATCGCCTGGGTTCCGTTGGTTGTGGTAAATGCGATGCGCATGCCGCGAACGTCGAGGCCGGTGTATTCAAGGGGGGAGTTACCCTTGTCGAATCCCAGCACCTTTTTTCCGTCGCGCTCACCTGAAATGATGAAGCCTCGGGATTTCAATAGACGGCAAGAATTGAGATCGGCAATCGGGGTAATGCTCTCCACGCCGTGCGCAAAGGCTGTTACCATGCAGGACGTAGCCCGAAGAATGTCTACCACAACTACAGTGCGATCACGCACTTGGTAAAGGTGCATGAGTTCAGGGCTGAGGCAGACGTCTATGGATTTCATGGAAGCCCAAAAATGGCAAATCAACCCCGCATGACAAACACTTGTCCGGAGTTTCAACCCGGCAAATGATTCGGGCTAATCCTTGATCAGCGGCAGCTTGTGTACCTTCGCCTTTAAAAGTTTGCCTCTGACATCAACAAAAATCTCCGAGCCAGCTGTCGCGTTGGCGCTCGTTACATAGCCCAACCCTATGCCTATGCCCAACATGGGCGACATCGTACCCGAAGTGACTTTACCAATCTCACTTCCTGAAGCATCCCTGAGAATATACTCGTGCCGCGGGATACCCTTGTCCACCATCCGGAATCCGACAAGCCTGCGTTTTACCCCTACGTCTTTTTGTGCTTTCAGGCCGGCACTGTTTGTAAACTCCTTTGTGAACTTGGTTATCCATCCCAGCCCGGCCTCCAGCGGCGAGGTTGTGTCGTCAATGTCGTTGCCATAAAGGCAGAAGCCCATTTCCAGCCGCAGCGTGTCACGCGCCCCCAAGCCGATGGGTTTGATATTGTCCTCTTTCCCCGCCTCGAATATTGCGTACCATGTTTTTTCTGCCGCAGACTTGCTTACATAAACCTCAAAACCGCCTGCGCCCGTGTAGCCGGTGTTGCTCATGATCACGTTCGGAATGCCTGCGAATATCCCGATGACAAAATGGTAGTATGCAATGGATGAGAGGTTAACATCAGTGAGCTTCTGCAAGACGCCGATAGCTTTTGGTCCCTGCACGGCAAACAGGCAGATATCGTCGGAGATATTCTTCATCTCGGCGCCCTTTGTATTGAACTTCGAAATCCAGTTCCAGTCTTTCTCGATGTTGGAGGCATTGACTACGATGAGGTAGTCGTCTTCCTTTTTGCGATAGACAATAAGGTCGTCAACGACTCCCCCGGATTCATTTGGCAGGCACGAATACTGGGCCTGTCCATCTACTAGTTTGGAGGCATCGTTGCTGGTTACTCGCTGAATCAGGTCAAGTGCATGCGGCCCGCCGATGGTGAACTCGCCCATGTGAGAGACATCAAATATGCCCACGCCGTTGCGCACGGCCATGTGCTCCTCAATGTCTGAGCTGTATCGGACTGGCATTAGGAAGCCAGCGAAGGGAACCATCTTCGCGCCAAGTTTTTCGTGCAGTGATTCGAGAGGTACGTGCCTGATATCCATGGGTACGAGGAAGTGCGCAAAGGTAAAGAATACGCACGTCTATTGACCCGTCAGTCCAGACAATTGGTTTTCGGAAACGTAACGATCAAAGGCGGATGGAGAAAGCAGGTCGCGAAGGGTTTGAAGCGCATCGGCAGCATACTGGTCAAGACCTCGGGCGAGCGCAATCGGGACATACGCCTTCAGGATTCGTATTGACCGTGGATTTACCTGGAGTGCCTCTGCCAGCAAATGGTAAGCTTTCTGCGGATTGTTGCTGTGATACCGGGATGCTAAAACAACACCCTCATCGAAATACCAGTTGTTTTGAGCGAGCCAATCGAGGCCTTGCCGCACAGATGCCGTATCCCTGGCTGCCCAGCTGCGCAGGGCCTCATAGTAAAGTTTCTCTGATTGCCTGTAAGGACCAAAGAGGATTCCCTGACCGATGATTTCCCACAAATCATCGATGCGACCTGAAGCAGCCAGAATGCGCATTTCGAAGTACTTGATTTCTGCAAACAATTCAGTATCGCGCAGGTGCAGGCCCTGCAATGACCTGAATTGCCTTGCTGCCGCACCAACATCGTCAACCCGGTAGTGCTGTCGCGCACGATTGAGGTAAGCTCTTGCGCGAAGGTCTTCGCTGGTGATCTTTTTTGCGAGCTTGCTGAATGTGGTGGAATCAGAAAGTGGAATACGATACTGCGTATAGTACAGTTTTTCGTTGTCACTTAGGTCATCAAACCAGGATCGCGGTGCAGCAAGTATGCGTTTCATGCTCTCGCCCAACTCGTGCATAACGGAATCCTTGCGACGGCTGATCGTGTCCCACGCTATAACAGCTTCATTGATCCTGCCTTCCTCAGCAAGGCAAACTGCGTTGGCCAGCGCGGCCGAAGCTGAGCCGTGCTGCAGGGCATAGTAGAAAAGATTGATGGCCACGTCGTGCTTCTCCTGGTCCATGGCCATCAGGCCAAGGGTGTAGTTGTCATTGCCCGGATTTGTGTTTAGGAAGACGGTTTCTTGCATGAGTTGTACTGCGCGGTTCACCATTCCTGATGCATAGTATGCACGGGCTGCGGAAGAAAGAATAAGGTGCCGGAAGGAAGCGTTCTTTGGGTTTTGCGCAAGAGCCACTGCCCTGCGAAGAAAGAAGGTGTCTGCTTTGTTTGTCTGATTTGTGATATAATTGGCAACAAGCGAGGCAGTAAAGAGATCAAAAACAGAGTCCGGGGGTAGTTCCACAAATGCACGAAGGGCTTTCCCTGACCGATTGGCAACTGCAAGCACGTTGCCTTTGATGGCAGCTGATTCATCAGCAGTTTCAAGCGCAAGAGAGTCTACGTTTATTGGCTTGCCCGACTTGGCAAGCGTCGCCAACAAGTTGAGTTCAGCTGAATTCCTGGATGCAGAAGTTTCAAGGGCCTGCTGGAAGTAATATTCAGAAGAGTCGATCAGGTTTGCTCGTGAGAGCGCAAGCCCAAGATTGTTCCTAATCAGTCCGCTGGATGGTAGTTGTTCCTTCGCCCGGCGGAGAAACCTGATCTCAGCATAAGCGTTTCCGGAAGACAGGTAGAGGTCATCCTCATTCAGGAGAGTGAACTCGGTGGGGTGAAATGAATTGGCATCGCGGGTGTAAATCAGTTGCCGTCCATAGTTCAGTGAAGTCGCCTCAAGTCCGGCCAAGACAGTGCTGGCGTACTGATTGTAGGATGCGTAATAATGGGCACGCTTATAGAATACGGCTGCTTTTGGCGTGGGCTGGTCCAGGTGCACGTCAGCCATCGCAGTATAGTATCCCGACGTAAAATGATTGACGTGTGTGAACCACGTGTTATAGAAAACAAACGCAAGGGTTGTAATCAAACCAGCCAACCGGTATGTGAAGTATGGCATGTACCTGGGTTTGTACAGCACGCGTTCCACGTGAAGGTTCTTTTCAAAAACGCCAAGAAAGTTTGCCGCCACATAGACGATAAACATCATGCCATAGCCAAGGTGTGCATACAGGATGAGGTCATTCATCGAGAGAAGAGATATGTCATTTGCCGTCGACAAAAAAAATCCGTAGACTGAAAATGCGGCTGTGCCTAATGCAAGTGCGAAGCAGACGAGAAGTGTATCGCTCCGCAGGATCCCCTCATACACCGGTATGCGCTGACGAATAGTCCAAACGGTGGTTATGCCGGAGACAGCAAGCAGCAGGAAGGACGGCAATGTGTAATCCCAGTCCAACCAGGCGATCCGGTCCCAGTAGGCCAGCCACAGATTGAGGAGGAATATCGTGCTGATGATCAGGAAATGCCGCAAGGATTGTGTTTTGGAACTGGCGGTGGCCAGCGACACAAATGAGGCAAACAATTGATGTGCGATCACGATCAAAAAAATCAACGTGAGCGCGATGGCCGGCGGCAGTGTATTCACCGCAAGGAGACGAAGCGGATGAGGCACAGACGCGGTATTGGCCACGACCACCCCGAGAATGCCCAGGGTAACGGACATAGCCAGGAATCGCCGTCCCACAGAATCTCCAGCGCGGAAGAACTGCAGCCAGGAGAGAACGCCCAATACGAGTAGGATGACTGCGAGCGGTACAGCTTGATTGTCAGCGTTGAACAACAGCAGGGTTTCCCAGCGGAGTACGGCAAAGAAGAATGCAGCAACCAGGGATCCGGCATAGAACCAAAACCGGGGCAGTGCGGAAATCACTGTCAGGAGCCCCGACACCGCCAAGCCGAGAAAAACCAGGTAAACATCAAGGGCAGCAAGGTTAGGCCTTACCTGGTTTCCCAGCCAGCGTTCGAAAAGAAGATAGTTTTCGCCGCTGATTGTAAACTCCAGGTTCCCCCGTTCAAAGGAGTAAAGGGGCAGTTGTTGGGGCTGGAGTTCCTGCAGTTGCTGCCAGGTAAAAACCGGAGCGGGGTAAATGAAAAACGAAATAGTTGCAGCCGCCACTGCCAGGGCAAAGACCCCGGCAAGAACCAGGTAAGGGGTCCGGTTCGGCGATGGCTGGATAATTAACGAAAGCGAAGTCATCGGCGATCACCGGCTGTTCGATTCATTCGATCACTTTGGGCACCAGGAAGTACCGGTTGTCATGCTGCGGCGCATTGGCAAGAGCTTCGTCCCGAGTCATGGTGAGCTGCGGATCGTCTTCGCGCCAGTTATTGACTTCCTGGCTCATGGATGCAAGAGGCTCTACATCTTGAGTGTTTACTTCGCGAAGTTTTTCTACCCAAGTAACAATCTGGGTTAGGTCAGCCATCATCTTCTCTGCTTCAGCTTCGTCAAAGTGAAGGCGGGCAAGGTGAGCAATTTTGTCAAGAGTGGCCCTGTTGATCTCCATGTTTGTTCAGCTCCGTTTCGATCACAGAATACGTTTGATCCATCAGGTGCCGGAGGTCCGTTATGGCCATTCCCGCTGTTTCTATGGGCTCGTGAAAAATCACTTCGACGAGACCCAGACGGATCAGGAATTCATGCGGAGGCAAAATTATCCAATTGTTCGGAATGGTGACGGGCACAATGGGGATTTGTTTCTCTATGGCAAGTCTGAACGGACCCTCTTTGAACGGCGCAAGTTGTGGGGGATAAGGAGAGAATATTCCACCTTCAGGGTAAATTACCAGGCTCTTCCCTTCATCCAGGGCAATTCCAGATTTGACATATGTGGAGTACTTGCTGCGCAGCCGCGCCCGATCCACTGTAATATGCAGGCGGCTGTACATCCATCCGAAAACAGGGATGTTTTCCATGTTGTGCTTGCCGACAAATACTGTGTCTACCGGATTGAGGCCCATGGTGGGAATGTCCAGGTATGAGAAGTGGTTCGGGCAAAAGATGTATGTTCGAGAAGGGTCGAGCGGCTTGCGTTGGATGATACGGTAGCCAAGGAAACAGAAGATCAGCAAGCCTTTTGCCCATATTCGATTGAGTTTTCCGGTCCAACGGTGTTTTCGTGGAATGTAAATGGGGACAAGGAAGAACGGAAACAGAAGAACGAAGAAAAGCAGGAACCCGATGAGCCCCTGTATCGTGTTCAGTCTCCGCAGAAACTTCATGACTGCCGGTACAAGGCGTTAAAGGTCATTTCCAGGCGAGGATGCAGCGTTCGTTTTTGAGCAGCTCAGCCGCGTTAGCCACATCTATATGAGATCGCGCATCGTTCATCAAGTCCTTCATCGTGCCCTTCACTTTCCGAACATTCATCGCTTCGATGAACCGCTTCACATCGTCGCGCGACTCGAGGATCAGTCGGGGAACCGTTGCCGGTTTTTCGTCATCGTCCTTAGCCACCATTGTGAAGAATGAGGAATTCGTGTGCTTTACGGTGCTTCTCTTCACATTCAATGCCTCTACGCGTATGCCAACAACGAGCGAAGTCCTTCCCACGTAGTTGACGGAGGCATGAAGGGAAACAAGTTCACCCACTTCCACCGGTTGAAGAAAGTCAACGTTGTCAACCGAAACAGTTACACAATAGGTGCCAGCATGTTTTGTTGCACATGCATAAGCCACTTTGTCCATAAGCGACAGCAGGATTCCGCCATGGATCTTGCCTCCAAAGTTGGCATACGAAGGTACCATCAGTTCGGTGATGGTAGTCTGGGATTGGCGAACTGTGCGAGCGGGTTCGGTCATGGTTGAGTTGGGTGAAGGTACACCTTGCCCTGCATTGGACGCAACATTCACGGAAGTTTGAGTATCAGAGCGGCTTGTGCGAAAGCCTGTTGAACCGGACCACCATGGTGGCCGCAGTTACCGTTAGTCCGATCAGCAGGCCCAGCCAAACACCCTCTGCCCCAAAGCCCATCGGGAAAGCCAACACATATCCGATTGGCAATGCAAGGACCCAATAAGCGACAAAGATGAAGAGTGACGGAATCTTTACATCCTGCAGGCCGCGCAATGCCCCGGCGCACACCACTTGTATCCCGTCAGAGAGTTGAAAGAAGCCGGCAATGAAAACGAGCGGCGCCGCAATGGACAACACTGCCGCGTCGTCGATATAGAGGCTGGGAAGAAAATGCTGACCGAGAATGAATGCTACCCCCCACAAAAGCATGACGCCAACGCCCAACCCGATCAGCGTAAAGCCGGAACGCCGAAGGGCGACACCGTCGCGTTGGCCAAGAAAAGTTCCGACACGGATGGTGGCAGCAGCACCCAGTCCTGAGGTGGTCATGTAACTGATCGTAGCGAGATTGATGGCGATCTGGTGCGCGGCCAACGTGTTGGTGCCCAACCATCCCATCATGATACCGGAGAAGCCGAACGCAGCCGCTTCAAAAATGAACTGTGCCCCCGCCGGCACGCCGATATGCAGCATGCGATCAATCAGCACACGAGAGTAGTGGCCAAAGTGGAATCCGTCGCGATACTGCATAAAGTCCCGACCATAGTAAACATAAGCGCCCATCCAAACTGCCATTATTACGCGTGCGATGAATGTGGCCCAGCCCGCGCCATTCAAGCCCATCTCCGGGAAAATCCAAATGCCGTAGATGAGTACGTAGTTGAACACCACGTTGATCAGGTTGCCTGCAATCATAATCACCATCGCCATGCGCGTACGATGCAAGCCTTCCGCGAACTGACGGAAACTCTGGAAGATCATTGTAGGGACAAGAGACGCGGTTATAATCATGAGGTATGGGATAGCCAGTTCCACAACTTCATCGGGCTGGCCGATATATCGCAGCAGGTTTTGGCCGACAACCACCACCATGGCGAGCAATGCGCCCGTGACGAGGTTGATCACCAGCCCATGACGCAAGGATTCGATGATCCGTCGATGGTCACCAGACCCAGAGGCCTCGGCGACCAAAGGGGTGATGGCGTAAGACATACCCACGCCAAAGAACAGAAGGACGCTGAAGAAAACGTTGGCCAGTGACGCAGCTGCCAGCGGCACTGCTCCCGTCCATCCGACCATAACGCTGTCGGCGACGCCGGTCATCACCTGTCCAAGCATGCTGATCATGACCGGGTATGCGAGAAGGAAACTCGCCCTTGCTTCGGCGCGGTAGGCAGATAGGGAAGACATTCGCGGATACTATCGTTGGATGCAGTGCTCTGCCTGAAGCAGCCCAATGACGCTCAGGCTGTCTGTTATTTCCCCGTTCCGAATCATTTTAACAGCTTCCTCCAGCCTGATTTTCTGCACTTTGATATCTGCCTCAGTATCGTCCGGCGCGCATGGCCCAGCTTGCAGATCCTGTGCAAGGTAAACCAGTCCCACTTCATCGGAAACTGAATTGGAGAGATGAACACGCTGCAAGAGCGTCCATTGTTTGGCCAGAAGACCGGTCTCCTCCCGGAGTTCGCGGCGGGCAGATTCAAGAGGATCCGTTCCAAGCAATCCGCCGCCCTCGTGGATCTCCCAGCCCCATGCACCGAGAGTGTAGCGGAACTGCCCAACCAGGTAAGTAAAACCTTCTGCATCAACCGGAACAATTCCGATGGCGGTGTTCTTAAAATGAACCTTCCCGTAAATACCGGGTTTTCCAGCTGGGTTCACAACCTTGTATTCGGTGAGTTGAATCCATGGATTTTCATACACGGCCCGGCCGGAAAGCGTTGTCCAGGGATTTTTTTTCGGATCGTTCACAGTTTCTGGTTTTGAAATGCAAAAAACGACATTTATGCGCGAACTTTGAGTATACGCTAACCCTTGCCCGAGCTCCTGAAATCTTCCTACACCCACGACCTGGTCGAAGCCGGGTGTGATGAGGCAGGACGCGGCTGCCTGGCAGGACCGGTGGTGGCAGCTGCTGTAGTGCTACCGAAAACCTATCGCCATCCCTTGCTTAATGACTCAAAACAACTTACCCCGGATGAACGATTGCAGGTGCGCGAGGATATCCTGCGTGACGCTCTTGCCTGGGCGGTGGCCGAATCTACACATCAGGAGATTGATGAGATCAACATTCTCAATGCTTCTTACCGGGCAATGCAGCGGGCCGTGGAGAAGTTGACTTTGCGGCCTGAGTTGCTGCTCATCGACGGCAACCGGTTCCGCACTCAACTGGAGCTGCCTTACCAGTGCATTATCAAGGGCGATGGGCTATACTTCTCCATCGCTGCGGCCTCTGTACTTGCCAAAACCTACCGCGACGAGCGGATGCAGCAACTTGCATCGGAATGCCCCGGCTACGGATGGGAAACCAACAAGGGATATCCCACGCCAGAGCATCGCGACGGCATCCGCAGTCTCGGCATTAGTCCATACCACCGCCGCACATTTCAACTGCTGCCCAGTCAGTTGGAGCTCTTTGACCAGCCGGAATGATCGCCGACTCCAGGAACCTGCGGAACGGGAAACTTGTTTTTCTTCGATAATACCGGCAAAGATGTGCCTGATATTTCTCTCAGTTAACAGCCACCCGCGTTATCAGCTCATCCTGGCCGGTAACCGCGACGAATTCCACTCAAGACCGACGGCTCCAGCAGAATTCTGGAAAGACTCGCCGGAAGTACTCGCCGGTCGGGACCTCCTCGCAAAGGGAACGTGGCTGGGTGTTACACGAAAGGGACGCGTCAGCCTGATTACCAACTACCGTGATCCAAAAAAGATCAACCCTTCTGCGCCCTCAAGAGGACACCTGGTGTCGGATTTTCTTACATCAACTGACTCGGGAGAGAAGTATTTGCTTGATGTGTTGAGTCGGGGTTCGATGTACAATGGATTCAACCTTATCGTGGGGACAGCCAAAGAACTGTGGCACTACTCAAATTATGGAAATGGTGTGCAGGCTGTGCAGCGCGGCTTTTACGGCTTGAGCAATGCGCTGCTGGATACACCATGGCCTAAAGTTGAATTGGGCAAATCCTTGCTGAAACCGGTTCTTGAAAGAAACAGTGTTGACCCTGAGGCAGTGTTTGATGTGCTCTATAATGACAAGCCCGCAGGGGATGACCGGCTGCCTGATACGGGTGTTGGCTTGGAATGGGAGCGGGCACTTTCGGCAATGTTTATCAAGAGCGAGAAGTATGGTTCACGCTGTTCGACACTATTGTTGGTTGATCGCAACAACCGCGTTCAGTTTTCTGAACGGGTTTACGACCTTGTTACCTTTGCCCACACAACCCGGCATTTTGAGTTTGATATTCCGTGAAAGGAACTCACAAGCATAAGAAGAAGAACACTGCGCCGCTCCTCTTGCGGCTGATTAGGACGCTCTTTCCCGTACTGGAACGTGTGGCTCCGTTCTTGTCCGACAAGATATTTGTTATGGTCTTCTATGTACCCCTTCGGTATCGCACACCTGAGCGTGAACTCGAGGTGGCCAGGCAGGGGAATGAATTCTCACTGACAGTTGAGAAGAGGACCATTCGGGGACGAGTATGGGGTGAGAAGTCCAGGCCCTGGGTATTGCTGGTCCACGGTTGGGCTGGGCGCGCAACACAATTCCGCAAATTCATTCCGGTTCTTCTCGAAAAGGGGTATCGAGTGATTGGCCCGGATGCCCCTGCGCACGGCCTTTCTGATGGCCGCGTCACTTCCATTCCGGAGTTTCACCAGATGTTCCTGGCTCTGTACCGGGAATTTGGCGAGCCCGCCGCAGTGATCACGCATTCCTTCGGGGGAGCCGCAATGCTGTACGCAGCGATGAAAGGCCTGCCCGTTAAGAGGTTGGTTAACATTGCAAGCCCCACCATAGGTGACGAAATCCTGAAGACATTCTTGCGTGCTATCAATGGCACCTGGAAGTCTGCGGAGCGTTTTAAGAAGTATGTGCTCCGCAGGACCGGCAAGAGATTCGATGAATTCACCGCCCTGTATGCAGTGAAGCACTTGCCCCGGCCCATTGACCTGCTGGTAATCAATGACGAAGATGACAAGGATGTGATATTCCGCAGCGCGGAGGAACTATTGAAGGCCTATCCGTCTGGCACACTATTTAGAACCAGGGGACTTGGCCATAACCGGATACTCAAGGACGAGGGCGTGATAGCCCGCGCGGTAGAATTTATCAGTCAGGGGGGTAACAATGGGACTCCTGGAGCCGTCTAATGGACATCCGAACTTGAAAAAAAAAGTACCTTGCCGCCCTGAAAAGCACTATTTCAAGAATTTCCGGCGCATTCTTGAAACTCTGGACCGCCGCATCAGTTGAAGGCTAAGAAGCAAGAGAACCGCTACCCGAATGAGCAAAATCATTGAAACCCACGACATCAGGAAGGAATACAAGATGGGCGACAACATCGTCAAAGCCCTTCAAGGTGTGTCTATCAACATTAACAGGGGGGAATATGTTGCCTTCATGGGACCGTCCGGTTCGGGCAAGTCGACGTTGATGAACATTGTGGGTTGCCTCGATTCACCTTCCAGCGGGTCGTACATCCTGAACAACCAGCTTGTAAGCGACATGACGGAAAACGAACTGGCAGTTGTTCGCAACAAGGAAATTGGATTCGTGTTTCAAACCTTCAACCTCCTTCCGCGAGCATCCGCACTGGAAAATGTCGCACTGCCACTGATCTATGCGGGATATGGGAAGGACGATCGTCACGAGATGGCAATGACTGCGCTCGAAAATGTCAGCCTTGTAGACCGTCACCATCACAAACCGAACGAACTTTCCGGCGGACAGCGCCAGCGTGTCGCAATCGCCAGGGCCCTGGTGAATCATCCATCAATCATCCTGGCTGATGAACCTACTGGCAACCTTGACTCTAAAACTTCACACAGCATCATGGCTCTCTTTCAGGAGTTGCACGACAAGCGTCATACGATTGTTATGGTAACGCATGAAGACGACATTGCACACTACGCCCATCGCATCATCCGCCTGCGCGACGGAATTGTTGAATCCGACACACCAAACGATCGGATTACCCGTCAACACCTGGCGCCGCAGGTGGCCGTCTGAGTCATTGTCATTTTATTTTCTTCGCCTTATGTAAGACCTTTGGTTAGCCATGGCCATTAAGATCTATACCAAGACCGGTGACGAAGGCACTACTGCCTTGTTTGGCGGAAAGCGGGTTTCCAAAGCGGATCTTCGCATCGAAGCCTATGGTACCATCGATGAACTGAATTCCTGGGTAGGCGTGCTTCGCGATCAGGATGTGAATCGGATGCGCCAGGCCGAACTGGTGGAGATCCAGGACCGTCTGTTTACCGTTGGCTCTATCCTGGCTGTTGAACCTGGTAATACAAAAGTGAAGGTTCCACAGTTATCGGATGGCGATGTGACATTGCTGGAGCAGCGCATCGACGCCATGGAAAAGAGCCTGGAGCCCATGAAAGTATTTGTTCTACCTGGCGGTCACCCTTCCGTTTCCTTCGGGCATGTTTCCCGCACAGTCTGCCGACGGGCCGAGCGCCTCGCCATTGCCCTTCAGGGCCAGGAAATCGTGGATCCCCTTGTCATAAAATACCTCAATCGACTCTCAGACTACCTGTTCGTCCTCTGCCGGACCATGTCTGCTGAATTAAAAGTCACAGAAACGCCCTGGAAGCCCCGGATGTAGAATCCACTCTACGCTTGCAGAAGGCCCGGGTAACACCGCTGTGACCCTTCGCTTGTATAGTTAGGGAATCCAAAATTTCCTAACATCCGTTAGCCGACCTATGGGAATAGACCTATCTTGCAACCCACAAAACCCATGATCCATGGTTGAAACGCTGGATATCAAGGTTAACCGCGCGTCCACATCCAGGCTTTCGCAGGTTGATTTTCAAAACATTCCGTTTGGCAAGGTATATGCCGAGCACATGTTCCTGGCCGACTTCAGGAGCGGTGAATGGAAAAATGCACGGGTTGTTCCATACGGCAATATCCATGTCAGCCCGGCGACTCCGGCATTGCATTATGGCCAGACTATTTTCGAAGGGCTAAAGGCCTACAAAAGCGACAAGGGTGAAGCGCTCGTGTTTCGGCCACTAGAGAACTGGAAGCGAATGAACATCTCGGCAGAACGAATCTGCATGCCTTACCTCCCGGAGGACATCTTCATGGAGGGTATGGAGACACTGGTTCGTCTCGATCGCGACTGGATCCCGACCTCACCGGGAAGTTCGCTATACATCAGGCCGTTCATGTTCTCTGCCGAGGAATATATCGGCATCCGGCCTTCGCTTGATTTCACGTTCATGATCATCAATTCTCCTGTTGGACCGTACTATTCCACTCCGGTACGTGTGAAGATTGAAACTAAATACGCACGCGCCTGCGAAGGCGGAACCGGGTACGCGAAGACTGGCGGAAACTACGCCGGCTCACTATACCCGGCGAAACTGGCGCAAGAGCAGGGCTATCATCAGCTCATATGGACTGACGCACACGAGCACAAATACGTGGAAGAGTCAGGAACAATGAATGTCATGTTTGTTTTTGATGACACCCTGGTTACGCCCGCGTTGGGAGACACCATTCTTCGGGGCATCACACGCGACAGCGTACTCATTCTGGCCCGCTCCTGGGGAATGAAGGTGGAGGAGCGTAAGGTTTCTGTTAAGGAACTGGTTGATGGCCTGAAGGATGGGCGCGTAAAGGAGGCCTTTGGAGCAGGAACCGCCGCCACGATCGCCCACATCGAGTTGATTGGTCACGAAGGCCAGAATTACTTCCTGCCACCGGTTGAAACACGCAAGTTCTCTAACCGGGTGCTCCAGGAATTGGATGGGATTAAGCTCGGAAGACGTCCCGACCCTTTCGGCTGGGTGCACGCCGTTTAGATCGATTCAGGTTGGTTTCTTGCCCAGCGAAGAGCGTAATTGCAGCATGCGCTTTCTTTTGCTTGTACTTTTGTTTCTTGCATTCCACTCTGAGGCGCAAAAACAATTGGTGCTTCTGAAAAGAGGAAAGCCTGTGGGCCGGTATGGCGAAGGCGAGTCAATCTTTTTTGTCATGAAAAATGGCAGACAGCTTGAAGGAACGATCATCGAATTGCTTGAATTTTCCGCCGTCATTAGCCGAACCGATTCCGTGCAGCTCAGCAAAATCCTTGATACCGTTCCCTTTAACAAGGTCTATAAAGTTAAAATCCCGAGGGGAGAAAGAAAGGGCTTTGCGCCGCTCGTAGGCGGCTTGTTGATGACCGCGGGCGCACTGTATCTTGGGATTGACCTAATCAACAGCGCGACAGGATACAACACTGAAGGGATCGACAAAGGTGTCGTTCAGGCCTCTGCAATCATGGTTGGCGTCGGCAGCCTGTTGGTTTTCATTAAGCCGGAGTATCGACGGATGAATAGCGGTACCATTTTCCGGACAGTGGGTCGAGACTCCAAATTCTACAAGAGTCCGTCTGACCCCTAGTCGCTGGTCCCTGGTCGCTTGTCGCTGGTAACGGGTCTGGTCCGAGTACCTAGTACCTAGTGCCGAGTACCTAGTGCCGAGTACCTAGTACCGAGTACCTAGTACCGAGTACCGAGTGCCGAGTACCTAGTACCGAGTACCGAGTGCCGAGTACCTAGTGCCGAGTGCCGAGTACCTAGTGCCGAGTACCTAGTGCCGAGTACCGAGTACCTAGTGCCGAGTACCGAGTACCTAGTGCCGAGTACCGAGTACCTAGTGCCGAGTACCGAGTACCCAGTGCCGAGTACCGAGTACCGAGTCACTGCTGTCCGGGGAAATTTTAGATCTGGTGAGTTTTCTTTGATTGTGTGATTGGTTTTGCTTTTGTAGCATGGGTTTAAGAAGAAGGCCTACCCGGATAA
>Ga0187893_10003922_pt1 | contig 29192 bp, 31 predicted proteins | sample MA1701074metaG_FD_139574 | JGI IMG/M metagenome (GOLD analysis project Ga0187893, IMG submission 139574) | White microbial mat communities from a basaltic lava cave in the Kipuka Kanohina Cave System on the Island of Hawaii, USA - MA170107-4 metaG ...
GAGCGCGGGGGGCATGGGGGGCCCTCTCGAGGCCCCCAGAGGCACACGTAAGACCGAGGGGCCCCGCGGGTTGCCCGCGGGGTCCCGAGCGCGGGGGGCATGGGGGGCCCTCTCGAGGCCCCCCATCTTCAAAAGGAGCCCAACATGTCGGAGCGCGGCGAGATCATCTGGCGGCCGACGCCGGCTTTTGCGGAACGGACGCGAATCGGGCGGTTCATGCAGAGGCTGGGGATTGGGTCGCTCGCCGAATTGCAGCGCCGGTCGATCGACGATCCCGAGTGGTACTGGCGGCAAGTCAACGAGGAGTTCGCCCTGCGCTGGACGAAGCCGTTCCATCGTGTGCTCGACGCTTCGCGCGGGCCAGCATGGCCTCGCTGGTTCGAGGGGGGAGAGTTCAATCTTGCCGCCAATTGCCTCGATCGAAATGTCGACGCCGGCCGCGGCGGGAAGCCCGCCCTCATATGGGAGAGCGACGCAGGAGAGACGCGCACCCTGACCTACACGGAGCTGGCGGGCGAGACGGCGCGGCTGGCGAGCGGACTGCGAGGGCTCGGCGTCGGCGCGGGCGACCGGGTAGGGATCTTTCTGCCGATGTGCCCAGAGGCGGCCATCGCCATCCTCGCGGTGGCGCGTCTGGGCGCCATCTATACCCCCTGCTTCTCCGGTTACGGAGCGCAAGCGGTCGCCTCCCGTCTGCAGGACTGCGAGGCCAAGGTTCTCATCACCGCCGATAGCTTTCAGCGCCGCGGGCAGGTGGTGCGCATGAAGCAAACCGCCGACGAGGCTGCGGCCGCCTCGCCTACGGTCGGCCACGTGGTGGTCGTGCGCCGTCAGGGCGCTGACGTTCCGTGGATCGTCGGTCGCGACCATTGGTGGGATGAGGTCGTCGCCGGCCAGCCTGAGAGCCTCGCGGCCGCGGCGACCACCGCGGACACGGCCTGCCTCATCATCTACACCTCGGGCACCACGGGCCGCCCCAAGGGCGCCGTCCTTACCCACGGCGGCTTCACCATCAAGACGGCGCACGACTTCGCGTTCGTCATGGACGTCCGCGACGAGGACCGGCTCTTCTGGCTCTCCGATCTCGGCTGGCTCATGGGCCCGATGCTCATCACGGCCGCTCTCGTCCACGGGGCTACCGCCGTCCTGTTCGAGGGCGTACCCGACTATCCCCAGCCGGACCGCCTGTGGGCGCTCGCCGAACGGTACCGGGTGAACGTCATGGGACTGTCGCCGACCGCCGTGCGGGCGCTGATGCCGCATGGCGACCAGTGGCCGCGGGGCCACGATCTGGCGTCGCTGCGCGTGTTCGGCTCGACGGGTGAGCCCTGGAACCCCGAACCGTACCGCTGGCTGTTCGAGAGGGTGGGGCAGGGGCGAGTGCCGATCATGAACTACTCGGGAGGCACCGAGATCTCGGGGGGGATCATCGGATCGTTTCCGATCCTGCCCGTCAAGCCCTGCTCCTTTGCCGGCCCCATTCCGGGCATGGCGGCCGAGGTCTTCGACGACGACGGCAAGCCGGTGCGGGGCCAAGTCGGCGAGCTGGTCGTCACGCGACCCTGGCCCGGGATGACGGCGGGTTTCTGGCAGGATCCTGCGCGATACGAGCAGACCTACTGGTCTCGGTGGTCCGATGTCTGGGTACACGGCGATTGGGCGTACATCGACGAGGACGGGTTCTGGTTTCTCCAGGGCCGCTCCGACGACACACTCAAGATCGCGGGCAAGCGACTGGGACCGGCCGAGGTGGAGTCCGTTCTGGTGGGACACGAGGCGGTGGCGGAGGCCGCCACCATCGGCGTTCCCCACGAGATCAAGGGGGAGGCCATCGTGTGCTTCGCCGTGCTCAAGGCCGGTCGTACCCCATCGGAAGCCCTGCGCACGGAGCTGTCCGAGCGCGTGGCGAGGCAAATGGGCAAGGCCCTCAAGCCGGAGCGTGTGCTGTTCGTGGGCGAATTGCCAAAGACGCGGAGCGCGAAGATCATGCGCCGGGTGATCCGCGCCGCCTATCTCGGCAAGGAGCCTGGAGATCTGTCGTCGCTCGAGAGCCCGGGCGCCGTGCGCGCCATCGAGAACGCCGTGTAGGGTATACTGCCTTTGACGTCGTGGGGGGAGGTGACCTGAGAACCGGGTGCGGCCCGGGACCCCTCGAACCTGATCTGGGCAATGCCAGCGAAGGGAACACGACGGGTGAGACGAGATGAACGGCCGCGCCCATTGGCAGCGGCCGTTTGTGTTTCGGGAACGACGAAGGATGCCCCATGACGATAACCGTCAACGGCAAGGCCATGGATGTGGGCGAGGAACTGAGCGTGGAAGCGTTGCTCGCTCAGCTCGGGGTGCCGCCACTGTTCACGGCCGTGGCCGTCAACCGCGACGTCATGCCCAAGAGTGCCTATGCGTCCACTCGACTGGTCGCCGGAGATCGCGTGGAGATCGTTCGTCCCATGGGAGGCGGCGCCTAGGCGGACGGCGACGACGGCGCCAGGCAGGAGATCAGCCATGTACGACAGTAACCTCACGCTCGGGAGCAAGGAGTTCACGTCGCGGCTCATCGTGGGCACCGGGAAGTACTCGTCCCACGAGGTCATGCGTCGGGCCATCGAGGAGTCCGGGGCCGAGATGGTCACGGTGGCCATCCGGCGGGTCAACCTTGACGGCGGCGGCGAGTCCCTCCTCGACCACCTCGATCTGAAGCGCTACACGCTGCTGCCGAATACGGCAGGGTGCTACACGGCGGATGAAGCGATCCGCACCGCCTACCTCGCCCGCGAAGCGGGGCTCGGCGAGCTGGTCAAGCTCGAGGTCATCGGCGACGCGCGGACGCTGTTCCCGGACGCAGCCGGTCTGCTGGAGGCCACCCGTGTCCTCGTGAAGGACGGCTTCACCGTGCTCCCGTATACCAACGACGACCCGGTGATGGCCAAGCGCCTGGAGGACGCGGGAGCCGCGGTGGTGATGCCGTTGGGCGCACCCATCGGCTCCGGCCTCGGCATCCGGAACCCCTACAACATCAAGATAATCCTGGAATCCGTGTCCGTTCCGGTCATCGTCGATGCCGGGGTGGGGACCGCGTCGGACGCGGCGGTCGCCATGGAGCTCGGCTGTGACGGGGTGCTGATGAATACCGCCATTGCCAGCGCCGGCGATCCGGTGGCCATGGCGCGCGCGATGAAGTTGGCGGTCGAGGCGGGGCGCCTGGCCTTTCGGGCGGGACGCATGAGCAAGAAGCTTTACGCGAATGCGTCCTCTCCACTCGAGGGCGTTCCCGATTGGACGAGCTGAGGCTCTGCCTCGTCACTGATCGTCATCAGACGCGCGGGCGCGACCTCGTGAGCCTCGTGGGCGAGTGTGTCGCCGCGGGGTTGCCCTCCGTTCAGGTCCGTGAGAAGGATCTGGGGGCGGGCGCCCTGGCGGTGCTCTGCCGAGGGCTCCTCGCCGTCGCCACCCCCAGGCTCCTCATCGTCAACGATCGTGCGGATGTGGCCCTGGCCGTCGGCGCCGGCGGCGTTCAACGTACGTCCACGTCGCTATCGGTAAGGGACCTTCGTCACGTGGTCAAGAGGCACCTGTTCATAGGCGCTTCGGTTCATGCACTCGAGGAGTCGATCGAGGCCGAGGGCGAGGGGGCTGACTGGCTCACCTTCGGCCCGGTGTACGATACGCCGTCCAAGAGGGCGTACGGGTCCCCCCAGGGGCTGACCGCTCTGGCCCGGGTCGCAGAGACCGTGACCATTCCCGTGATTGCCATCGGCGGCATCACGCCCGAACGGGTGACCGAGGTGCGAGGAGCGGGCGCGCAGGGGGTGGCGGTCATCTCCGCGATCCTGTCCGCCCCATCGCCACCGGAGGCGGTGCGATGCTTTCTGGACGCGCTCGACCAAGCCAGGTGATGAAGCTGGCGACCACCGTTCTCCACGAGTTTCCTCCCAACCGCTCTCTCACGAGGCGACACGTATGACGCGAGACGAGATCAAGCGAGAAGTCTTCCGAGCCATCGACCGCCGGACCGAGGAGATCATCGGTCTCGGCGAGGGCATCCGTCGTCATCCTGAGCTCGGGTTCAAGGAGGTGAGGACCGCGCGCCTGGTAGAGGAGACGCTGGGCCGGCTGGGCCTGAATCCGAAGGCGGGGCTGGCGCTGACGGGCGTACGGGCGGATCTGTCCGGGAAGGCCGGTGCCGGGCCGACCTTCGCCATGCTGGGCGAGCTGGACGCCCTGGTCGTGGCAGGCCACCCCGAAGCCGATCCCGAAACCGGCGCCGCTCATGCCTGCGGGCACAACGCCCAGATCGCGGGACTGCTGGGCGCAGCCATGGGACTCGTCGAGGCCAAGGCCTCCGAGCACTTGGCCGGTCGGGTGGTCTTTTTTGCGGTCCCCGCCGAGGAGTATGGGGACATCGCGTGGCGAGTGGAGCAGGCGCGCCAGGGCAAACTGGAGTTTCTGGGTGGTAAGCCAGAACTTCTGAGGCTCGGCCATTTCGACGACGTCCAGCTGGCCATGATGATTCACACGACCTCCCGCCCCGAGGATGGCAAGGCGGGCGTGCCGATCTCGAACAACGGTTGCATCGTCAAGACCGTCCGTTACACCGGCAAGGCCGCCCACGCGGGGGGAGCGCCCCAGCTTGGCGTGAACGCCCTCTACGCGGCAACCATCGGGCTCAGTGCCATCAACGCCATCCGGGAGACGTTCCGCGATGAGGACACCATTCGGGTGCACCCGATCGTCACCCACGGCGGCTCGCAGGTGAACGTGATCCCGGCTGACGTACGGATCGAGACGTATGTTCGCGGACGCACGGTGGAGGCCATTGCCGACGCTGAGCGCAAGGTGGATCGTGCCCTCAAGGCGGGTGCGCTCGCGCTGGGTGCGAAGGTGGAGATCGAGACGCTGCCCGGGTACCTCCCCATGCAGTGCGACACGGTCATGGCGCGGTACTTCAGGGAGACGGCAACGGCCCTCGTCGGGGCCGAGCACTACCGTCAGATCGGTCATCGGACCGGCTCCACCGACATGGGCGACCTCAGCCAGATCATGCCGATCCTCCATCCGTACCTGGGCGGGGCGCATGGCTCAGGGCACGGCGCCGACTACTCCATCGTCGACAAGAACCTCGCCTACGTGGCGATGGCGAAGGCGCTGGCGGCCATGGCGGTGGACATGCTGGCTGACGGTGCGCGTGGCGGCCGGGAGGTCCTGGCCCAGGCACGGCCCAACATGACCCGCGAAGGCTACCTCACCTTCCAGCGCGGGCTGGCGCGCCGCGAGACCTACGCCGGCTGAGCCTTCACGATGTACGGACGACCGAGCGTCGGCTTTCCGGCGCGTGTCGTGTGTCTCACCGCGGAGACGACCGAAATCGCCCTCTTGGTCGGCGCGGGGGATCGCGTGGTGGGAGTTCCCGGAACCGCGCGAAGACCCGAGGCCGCCCGCACGAAGGCCCGAGTGGGAGGCTTCACGACGTTCAGACTCGACCGCATTCTGGCCCTCGAGCCCGAGCTGGTGCTGGCCTTCTCGGACCTCCAGAGGGACATCGTGGCCGAGCTGGTGGCGGCCGGGCTCAATGTGCTCTGTACCAACCAGCGCTCCTTCGAGGAGACCCTGGCGGCCATCATGCTTATCGGAGGGGCGCTCGGGTGCGAGGCTGACGCCCGCGCCCTCGTCGCCGACATGCGCGACGAGGTCAGGCAGATCCGGGAGTACTCGAGTGGATGGCCTCACCGCCCGCGCGTTTACTTCGAGGAATGGCCCGAACCGCCCATCGCGGGCATCCGCTGGGTTTCGGAGCTCATCGAGATGGCGGGCGGGCAGGACATCTTTCCCGAACTTCGCCTCGAGCGTGGCGCGGCCGGCCGGCGCGTCAGCATTGAAGAGATCGCACGCCGTGATCCGGAGCTCATTCTCGCCTCCTGGTGCGGGAAACCCCTCGACCGCAAGGCCCTCGTGGCCAGACCCGGCTGGGACGGGATCAGCGCCGTCCGGCTCGGGCAGATCCACGAGCTGGATGGCGCCGACATCCTGGCCCCCGGCCCATCCTTGATGGTCGGACTCCGCCGGATCCACGAGATCATCCAAGTCTACCAAGCGGCCCGTTGACCCACCCTCCCGCCCGGCCAGAGACGGCGCGCGCTCCCCGGAAACGTTGAGTAGCGGCACCCAATCGCCGACGAGAATCGAGGGGCGGCCCGGGTTCCCCGGGCCGCCCCGAGCGCCAGGGGGGCATGGGGGGGCCTTCGAGGCCCCCCCATGTACAATAGTTTTGGGGAGTCGGACGGGGTCGCGCTAGCATTGGGACCCGCCGCACCATCCAGGGAGCCAAAGCGAAATGAGTGATCTCGTCCGACAGCGTCCGGAGAGCTTCTTCTCCGATCGATTCAACGTCACCGCCGCGCTCATGGAGCGCCTGCTCGGCACCTCGCTCCGCGGGCGCATTGATGATGCGGATATCTACCTCGAGTACCGTATTAACGAAGAGCTCGTACTTGAAGAAGGAACAGTCAAAAAAGCCTCTCGTCATGTGAGCCAAGGGGCGGGTGTGAGAGCCCAGGCGGGAACGCGGACGGGTTACGCCCACACCGATGATATCTGCATTGATCGTCTTGAGGAGGCTGCCCGGCAATCGCGCGCCGTCGCTGACCAGGCGGGGACCTCGGCAGTGGTGGCCATCCCTGGGGGCCGGCCGCACAACCTCTATGATCTCGACGAACCGCCGGTGGTCACCGATCTCGCCCGCAAGCTCGCGTTACTCCGCTCCGTCGACTCCGCTGCCCGGGCGGCGGATCCGCGGGTCCGGCAGGTCATCGCCAGCCTTGCCAGCGAGGAGGTCGTCATGCTCATCGCCACCGCGTCCGGCTGGACGGTTGGCGATGTCCGGCCCCTCACCCGACTCAATGTCTCGGTGATCGCCGAGGACAACGGCAAGCGCGAGATCGGCGCCTTCGGCGGCGGAGGCCGGGTGGCGTTCGATTTCTTTCTGGACGAGGAGCGATGGCGGCGGTTTGCGCGCGAGGCGGCCAGGCAGGCCACCCTGAAGCTCGCCGCCGTGGAGGCACCGGCGGGTACCATGACGGTGGTGCTCGGTCCCGGCTGGCCCGGCATCTTGCTTCACGAGGCGATTGGGCACGGCTTGGAGGGAGATTTCAACCGCAAGGGGACGTCCGCCTTCGCAGGTCGTCTGGGCCAGAGGGTCGCCTCCGAACTGGTGACGGTCATCGACGACGGAACCATGCCCAATCGTCGCGGCTCGCTCAACGTGGATGATGAGGGCACGCCAACCGGCCGCACCGTTCTCATCGAGAAGGGTGTGCTCACCGGCTACCTGCAGGATCGACTGAATGCCCGGCTGATGGGGATGGCGCCTACGGGCAACGGCCGCCGCGAGTCGTTTGCCCATCCCCCGCTTCCCCGCATGACGAACACGTTCATGCTGGCGGGAGAAGAGGATGCTGGCGAGATCATCCGGTCGGTCAAACATGGCCTCTATGCCGTCGCCTTCGGGGGAGGTCAGGTGGACATCACGAGCGGCAAGTTTGTCTTCTCGGCCAGCGAGGCCTATCTGATCGAAGACGGTCGGGTGACGGCCCCCGTGAAGGGAGCCACCCTCATCGGTCACGGGCCCGACGCGCTCACTCGGGTGACGCGGGTGGGGAACGACCTCGCGCTCGATGAGGGGGTGGGGACGTGCGGCAAGGATGGGCAGTCCGTGCCGGTCGGCGTCGGCCTGCCCACGACTCGTATCGACGGGATGACCGTGGGCGGTACCTCGGTCTGATGGCACACGAAGACCTGCTGCTGGGAGTTCTGGGGCGTGCCCGCACGCGCGGGGCCACCACCGCCGACGGCTATCTCGTGGAAGAGCGCCACTTCAGCGCTTCTGTTCGCCTGGGCGAGGTGGAAACGGTGACCCACGCGCGTGACCAGCGCTTGTCGTTGCGCGTGTTCGTGGGCCGGGCGTCGGCGGCGGCATCCACCTCGGACCTGTCGCGCGAATCGCTGGAGCGAGTGGTCGACGAGGCGACGGCCTTGGCCCGCGTGACGGCCGAAGACGCCTGCGCGGGCCTGCCGGACCCCGAGCAACTGATCGGAACCCTGCCCGCGCTCGACCTCGACGATGACGAGGCGGACGACGCGAGCCCGGAGGCCAAGATTGCGATCGCGCGCGACGCAGAGGCGGCAGCCCTCGCCAGTGACCCGCGCATCGCCAACTCGGAGGGAGCGGAGTATGGCGACCGGCACGCCCGCTACGCGTATGCGACGTCGCACGGGTTTGCCCGCGCCTACTCCACCTCGAGCTTCAGCATCAGCGTGGCCCCGGTGGCCCGTCAGAACGGAGAGATGCAGCGCGACTACTGGCACTCCACCACGCGCAAGCGGGCACGTCTGGAGGATCCGGCCTCGGTGGGGCGCACGGCGGCGGCGCGTGCGCTGCGGCGCCTGGGTGGGCGCAAGGTGAAGACGGCGGAGGTCCCGGTCATCTTCGATCCCGAGAACGCGGCCGGCCTGGTGCGGGTTCTGGCCGGCGCGGCCAGCGGTCCCAGCCTGTATCGCCGCGCCTCCTTCCTGCTCGACCGACTGGGAACCAAGATCGCGGTTCCCGGCGTGAGCATCGTCGACGACGGGCTGATTCCCGGAGCGCTTGGCTCGCGCCCGTTCGATGGCGAAGGGCTGGCCACCCAGCGCACCGTGCTCGTGAGGGAGGGCGTGCTGGAGTCGTACCTGCTCGACAGCTACAGCGCGCGCAAGCTGGGCATGACGTCGACGCACCACGCCGCGCGCGACGGCAGCGGAGTGACCGTCGGTACCACCAACCTTATGCTCCTGCCGGGCACGGCCGCTCCGGCCGACTTGATCGCCTCCGTCAAGCGCGGCCTCTATGTGACCGAGCTGATCGGCTTCGGCGTCAACAGCGTCACTGGTGATTACTCGCGCGGCGCCGTCGGTCTGTGGATCGAAAACGGCGAGCTAGCTTACCCGGTCGAGGAAGTTACCGTGGCCGGAAATTTGCTGGAGATGTTCACGCGAATCGAGGGCATCGGCAACGACTTGACCCTGCGCGACCGGACGGCTTCCCCCACCGTGCTCGTCGGTCGCATGGTGGTCGCCGGGAACTAGCACGGAGAACGCCCGCATGATCATCGATAGCCACTGTCACCTGCACGACGCCGTGTACGCCGATGCGCGCCAAACGCTGCGGGTGGCGCTCACCTACGACGTGTGGGGTGTTGTCGGCGTCGGATGCGACCCCGCCACCAACGAGAGGACCCTGGCGGCGGCGGCCGTCCTCCCGAAAGCCATCTGGGCGTGCCTCGGTTTCCACCCGGACTGGACGCAGCTGACGGACGAGGATCTCGACCGGGTGGAGGCCCAAGTGGGCGAGCATCGCGCCCGCATCGTGGGCTTGGGCGAAATCGGCTTGCCGTGGTACTCGCTGGAGAAAGATCCCGGAGCCTCGGCCCGGCGCCAGCGGGGACAGGCGCACCTCGACCGCCTGCTGGGCGTGGCCAGCCGGTGGGACCTGCCGGTGGTCATGCACGCGCCGCACGCAACGGCGGGCGATGCGTTGGCGGCTCTCAAGAAACACGGGATCGAGCAAGCGGTGTTCCACTGGCACAAGGCGCCCGATGATGTCACTCGAGCCATCGTTGACGCCGGCTACTTCGTGTCGGTGACCCCGGAAGTCGTGTATCGCGAACGCGACCGTCAGATGGTGGAAGCGGTGGCGCTCGATTCGCTCGTTGTGGAGAGCGATGGACCGTGGGCCTACCGGGGAGAGTTCGAGGGGTTGTCCTCGGGACCGTGGTTGGCGAGCCGGGTGGCGGAAGAAATCGCCAAGCTCAAGCGCCTGCCCGTCGACGACGTGATGTTCCGACTCACCGAGAATACCTGTCGACTCTTCGATCTGCCCTGGATCTGATCGCGCTGGTTTCGGACCTTCGGGTTCTGATCGGCAACGAAAGGACAGGCAGGGCATGATCGATCGGGAACGACTCGTCGCGGAGTTTGTCGCGCTCGTCCAGATCTCCAGCGCCTCCCGGCGCGAGGGCGAGGTGGCGCGCTCCCTGGTGGCCACCCTGGAAGGCATGGGCGCCCGTGTGGAGTCTGACGACGCCGGAGCGAAGGTGGGCGGGGATACCGGCAATATCCTGGCTCGCTTCGCGGGCACCGCCAGCAACGCGCCCCCCCTCCTGCTCTCGGCCCACATGGACACCGTGCCTCCGTGCGACCACATACGGCCGGTGGTACACGGCGACATCATCCGGGCGGACGGCACCACCGTCCTCGGCGGCGACGACAAGGCTGGGATCGTGGCTGTCCTGGAAGCCGTGCGCACCGTGCGCGCGCGCCGCATCGCCCACGGACCGATCGAGGTCCTGTTCACCATCTGCGAAGAGATCGGGCTGGCGGGCGCTAAGCACTTTGACCTGAGCCGGTTGTCGGCCCGCATGGGTCTCGTGCTCGACGTGGACGGGGTGCACGACCTGGTTACCGAGGCTCCCGCCGCCAACGGGCTGCAGGTCACGGTGGAAGGGCAGGAGGCCCACGCCGGGGTGTGTCCCGAGCGGGGCCTGAGCGCGATCGCCATCGCCGCCCAGGCCGTGGCCGGGATGCGGCTCGGCCGAATCGATGCGGAGACGACGGCGAATCTTGGGGTCATCGAGGGTGGTCTGGCGGCGAACATCGTGCCCAACCGTGTGCGGATCCGGGGCGAGACGCGCAGCTTGTCCATCGAGAAACTGGAAGCCCAGACGGCCCACATGCGCGACTGTTTCGAGCGGGCGGCGGCGGCCCACCGAATCGTCCTGGACGGCCACGAGCGTACGGGGCGATGCGAAATCCGCGTCCAGCGCAACTACGAGCGGCTCTCTCTCGACCGTGACGCCCGCATCGTGCGGCTGGTCGGCCTGGCCGCCCGGCGTCTGGGCCGCCCCTTCCGCACGCGAGCTTCCGGCGGTGGCTCCGACGCGAACGTCTTCACGAGCCGCGGGCTGGAAGTGGCCAACTTGGCCTGCGGCATGCGTGACATCCACACCGTCAACGAATGGGTGGACGTGAAGGATCTCTTCGCGACCGCCGAGCACCTGGTGGAGTTGCTCCGGGTGAATGCCGAGCAGCCCGAGTAACGAGCGCGGCGTCGCGTGGCGTTCGAGCTCTCAGCGGACCAGGCCGGCGACCACCAGGAGGCCGATGAGCGCGGCCAGGGCAGTGCGGTAGACGACAAACGGCCGCAGTGACCGTGAACGCAGGTAGTTCACGAGAAACCACACCGCGAACCATCCGCTCACGAAGGCCGTGAGGACGGCGGCCACGAGGGGGCCGACATCACCCGCCGGCATCCCATGACGGACAAGATGCAGCGTCTTGTAGCTGCCCGCGGCGGCGGTGATGGGGATGCTGAGGAGAAACGCGTAGCGGGCGGCGGTGGCTCGATCGAGGCCGGTCAGGAGTCCCGCGGTGATCGTGATCCCCGAGCGTGACGTGCCAGGAACGAGGGCCAGCGCCTGGGCGACGCCGACGACGAGGCCCTGAGTCCAGGTCACCCGCTCGAGGGGCTCGCCGGGGCTCGCGGGCGCCGCCGCCGCGCGCCGATCCGCCAGCCACATCACGATTCCCCAGCCGGCGGTGGTGACGGCGATCAGTAAGGCCGAGCGCGCGCGCATCTCGATCCAGGGGCCGAAGACGATCCCAGCGACCCCGGCGGGAATGGTAGCCACGATGATCAGCAGAGCCAGGCGCCGTGACAGCGTCCCCGCCATCAGCGCCCGGAGCTCCGTCCGGAAGTAGGCGAGCAGGGCGGCCAGCGTGCCGAGGTGGGTGACGGCATCGAAGGCCAGCCCCTGGTCCGGCCAGCCGAAAAGCAGCGGCACCAGGATCAGATGTCCCGAAGAGGACACGGGGAGGAACTCGGTGAGGCCCTGGACGAGCCCGAGAACGATGCTCTGCGTGTACCTCACCCGACGACGTCCTCGCCGCCGTCCACGCCGATGACGTTCCCTGTCATCCAGTACGTGTCCGGATGGGCGAGGACGACCAGAGCCCGCGCGACATCGGCGGTGGTGGTCATGCGGCCGTGGGGATTGCGTCGCCGAGCCTCGGCCGCGATCGACTCATACCCCGGAATCTTCTGGGCGGCGGGCGTGGCCGTCACGCCGGCCCGGATGGCGTTGGCGGTGATGCCGAGGGGCGCCAGCTCGGCGGCGAGCTGGCGCACGTGAGACTCCAGCGCGGCCTTGGCGGCCGAAACCGGGCCATAGTGGGGAAGAACGCGGGTGCCCCCGGCCGACGTCATCGCATACACGCGGCCCCCCGAGCCCATGAGGCCGCGCCCCACGACTTCCTGCGTCCAGTACACCAGGCTGTGGGCCATCACGTCGAGCGTCATGTCCATCTGGGCCGGTGCCACCGCCTCTTTCATGGGGTCCGTGATGTAGAGCTTGAGGGTCCCAAAGGCCAACGAGTGCAGGAGCACACGCAAGCTACCGAGGGCATGCCGCTCTTCCAGCACGCGCCGCATGGCGGTGACCGTTTCCACCCGTCTCTCTGGATCGGCCGCGTTGATATTGAAGAACACGGCGGCCCGGCCCAGAGCGCGGACCTCCCCGGCGATGCGCTCGGCGTTGGCCAGGGTCGCCTTGCGGTCGAGGTGGACCCCGAAGATGTCGAGGCCCGCCCGGGCCAGGGCCACACTGGCCGCCTCGCCGAACCCCGACGACGCCCCGAGCACGAGCGCCCAGCCGTGCAGCCGAACGGGCTCGCTCTGGAGGGGGAAAGATGGGTCGCTCACGCCTCGGCATTCTAGCCCGGACTATTCATGAACGATAGACCGTCAGGCGAGCGGGTCCTGTCGGGGTAGCGCCCTTCGCCCGTCGCCGCGGCCGCGGCCGGCCACCGGCGCCGCCGAGCTGGTAGAATTCAGCGATGCCGCGCGCGGGAATCATCCTCGTCGGTAACGAGATTCTGTCCGGCAAGATCATCGACGCCAATGCGGCCTACCTCTGCCGCGAGCTCCGAGGTCTCGGCGTGGACGTGCGCCGCATCACGGTCATTGCCGACGACGTGGACGAGATCGCCCGCGAGGTGGCCGCGTTCAGCCAGGAGTTCGACCTGGTCTTTACCTCGGGCGGGGTGGGGCCGACCCACGACGACGTCACCATCGAAGGCGTGGCGCGGGCCATGCGGGTTCCGGTCGTACGCCATCCCTTCCTGATGGCCACACTCGAACGCTACTATCAGGGCGTGTTGCAGGAGGCCCATCGCAAGATGGCGGAGGTTCCCGAGGGCGCGGAGCTGCTGCGTGACGGCGACATGCGCTTCCCCACCGTCCTCATGGGCAATGTCTACATCTTGCCTGGGGTACCCGAGATCTTCCGGCAGAAGTTCGACGTCCTACGCGAGCGCTTTCGGGGACAACCCTTCCACCTCCGCCAGGTCTTCGTGAGCATCGGGGAAGGGACGTTGGCCACCCATCTGAACGAGCTGCTGGCGACCTTCCCCTCGCTCTTGCTGGGTTCCTATCCCGAGTTCTCCAATCCCGAATACCGGGTGAAGGTCACGCTGGAGTCCAGGGACGAGGCGTACCTCCAGCAAGCGCTGGACGCCTTCCTCGTCCAACTGCCCGCCCGCGCTGTCGTCAAGGTCACCTAGGGCATGCTCGCCATCGAAGCGCGCGACCTCGTGAAGACCTTCCACATGGGATGGATGGGACGACGCTCCACCGAGGCCCTGCGTGGTGTTTCGCTGAGCGTTCCCCGCGGCGTCATCTTCGGTCTCCTTGGCCCCAACGGTGCCGGCAAGACGACCTTGCTGTCCATCTTGGCGACTCTCCTCGAGCCCGACCGCGGCACGGTCACGATCCTCGGTCACGACGTGCGTCGGGAAGCGGCCCTGGTGCGCCGGCGCCTGAACATGGCCAGCGGCAACGCCTCCTTCGTGTGGAGCATGCACGTGTCCGAGATCGTGGCGTTCTACGGACGTCTCTATGGCCTCACGGGCGCTCTCCTGCGGCGTCGCGTGGAAACCATTCTCGAGTTCTGTGAGTTGACGCCCTATCGACGCATGGCGTACCAAGAGCTGTCCACGGGTCTCAAGCAGCGGCTGGCCCTGGCCAAGGCCCTCGTGAACGAACCGGAGCTCCTCTTCCTTGACGAACCGACGCTCGGCCTGGATCCGGATGTCGCGGCCCGCATCCGTCACCGGGTGGCCGATCTGTGTCGGGTGCGTGGGATGACCATCGTGCTGACCACCCACTACATGCGGGAGGCCGAGGAACTGTGCGACGAGATCGCCTTCATCAAGCGCGGCCAGATTCTGGCCCAGGGCACGGCGGACGACCTCAAGCGCCGCATTCGGATCGGCGACGTGATCGCCCTGCGTCTGGATCCGCCGTGCCCGGCCGCGCTCGAGAGATTGCCGGGACTTCTCCGGTACGCGGAGAGCGACGGGTGGGTGGAGTGCACCGTGGACACGGCGGACAAGCGATTGCCCGAGTTGCTGCGCTTGCTCCACGAGGAAGGCGCGGTCATCCGGGCCCTTCAGGTGCGGGAGCCGGAGCTGGAGGAGGTGTTCGTTGAGTTGGCGAAGTGAGCTGGTGGCGGTGTGGGCCTTCGCCTTGCGCAACCTGCTGATGGCCTCGCGCAACGTCTTTTTCGGCTTCGAGCTGGTCTTCTGGCCGGTGGTGGGCGTGCTCTCCATCGGGCTGCTGTCGCGCTTCCTCACCCTGGGCCCGGCCGACGCGGCCTTCATCCTGACGGGGACCATCGCGCTCTCCACCGTGCAGGTTTGCCAGCTCGATGTGGCCTATGCTGTCCTCTTCGACGTGTGGAGCAAATCGATGAAGCACCAGTTCCTGGCGCCCATCGGCGTCCGCCACCTGACCACCGGCTCCTGGTTGGTCGGCGTGGTCCGGGGCCTCGTCGTGTTCACGGTCCTGGCCGTGCTGGCCCGGGCCGCGTTTGGGTTTGACGCTCTGCAGGGCGGGCCGGGTCCGCTCGCCGTGTTCCTACTCGGATGCTTTCTCATGGCGTGGATCATCGGGGTGGCCGTATGCGCACTGGTCATGCTCTTCGGGACTCGGGCGGAGGCCACCGCATGGGCCAGCGCCAACCTCGTCCTCCTCCTGGCCGGAATCTACTACCCGACTTCGGTGTTGCCGGGGGCGGTGGGCTTCGTATCAGCGGCCGTGCCCCTCACGTACTTCCTCGACGCCTACCGATCGCACTTCGGGTTCCCCTCCATGTCGGCGGCGCCCGTGAGCATCGGGCTCACCCTGTCTGTCCTGTACCTCGCCCTGAGCCATTGGACCTTCGTGCTGGCCGTGCGGCGGACTCGGCGCTCGGGGCTGCTGCTCAGGATGTCAGAATAGGATGGCCCGGGAGCGGAGCCTGCTGCTCGTTGAAGACGAAGGGGAGGTCGCGGCGTTTCTACGGGATTTGTTTGCGCTCGACGGGTGGGTCGTAGACGTGGTGACGGACGGCCGCCAGGCCTTGGCGGCACTGCAGGTGCGCGACTACCGCGTGATCGTGAGCGACATCGTCATGCCCGAGGTGGATGGCGCGGGGCTGTACCGCGAGGTGGCCCGCTGGCGGCCCGAACTGTTGCCCCGCTTCATCTTCATCTCCGGCTTCGCCGATACCGACACCGCGGACTTCCTGCGCCAGACGCGGGCGCCCATGATCTCGAAGCCCTTCCGCTTCGACGAGATCCGCCAGGCTGTCGACGAAGTGCTCGGAACCGAGCCCCCCCCGCCCTGAGGTCACCGTGACCGAGGATCTCTATCGTGAGCTGCTGGCGGGATCTATTGAGGGCGTTTACATCCTCGATGAAGAGGGCATCATCCTCACCAGCAATCAGGCCATGGCCGAGATGTTCGGCTACGACCGTCCCGATGAGCTGATCGGGCAGTCGGGCACCATCCTGGTGGCGCCCACCGAGCGCGAGCGGCTGCAGCGGTACTACCAGGCCCGCCTGCGGGGAGAGCATGCCCCTCGGCGGCACACCATGCAGGCGGTCCGGCGCGACGGGTCCCTGCTCTGGATCGAGAGTCTCGTGTCCATCATCTCGTGGGAAGCGGGACGGGCGGTGCTGGTGACCGTCCTCGATGTCACCCAACGCAGCCGCGCGGAGGAAGCGGAGCGGCGGGCCGAGGCCCTGCGCACGGTGGCTCAGCTGGCCAGCGCCACCGCCCACGAGATCAACAATCCCCTCGCCGTCATCATGGGTAACTGCGAGCTCCTCGCGCGGGAAGTGGGCACGGGGAGCCAGCGCCGCGTGCAAGCCATGCTCGCCGCCGTGGAGCGTATCCGCAAGATCGTGGTGCACATGTCGCACATTACGCGGCTGGAGCTCGCGTATCACTCGCCGAATCTGCCGCTCATGCTCGACCTGCAGAAGTCCAGTGGCGAAGGGGGGAAAGGAGAACCGCCGGCCGCCGAGCCGCTCGTCAGCGAATCTCCTCCATGAAGCCGGCGATCTGATCGACGTGGACGCCTGACACGACCAGCTCGGGCGCGTACACGACCTCGTCGGCGGCCCACACGATCGCCCCCTTCACGGTGGGACCGCTCCCGATGACATTGGTGAGGACGGTGGCGACGTTGTCGTTGATGCGGATCGTGTTGGGTCGGATGGGTGGCCCGAGCTGCCCATCGCGAATGAGGTAGGAGTCGGCGACCACCGTGCAGGTGAAATCGCCGGCGCGCAGGCTATTGATCGGATAGGTGTACCAGATGCGCCCGATGTAGAGGCCGTGGCCAACCCGTCGCAAGAGGTCCGGAAGGGGCAGGGGGTGGCGACCCTCGACGACCACGTTGGTGGCCGCGACCCCGGGGCGCGTGTCGAAGCGACGACCTCCTCCCGGACCGAAGCGAAACCCATTGCGTGGGGCGAGGGCCTGGGCCGCCGCCGCACCGGTGGCGCCAAGTTTCACGGCCCCCTCAGGGTCGCGCTGCAACCGCTGTGACTCGTACCAGTTCGAGAGCAGACCAACCAGGACCCCGTCGCGTATGAGCTCGGTGCGTCCGGTGGGGAGCCCCTCGCAGGTGAGCCCCTTCGAGCCGAGGAGGCCGCGCCTCGCCCCGTCGTCGTAGACGGACAGGACGGGAGCGGCCACGGGCCGGCCGAGCCGGCCGAGAAACGGAGTGTTGGAGGCGTAGAACATGTCAGCCCGACAGGCGGGGGCGAGGATGTTAATGACGATGTCGGCGACCGGTTGCGGACCGAAGATCACCGTGTAGTCGCCGGTGGGGACGCGCTCACCGCCGAGGGCCTTGACCGCGCTCTGGGCGGCCTCGATACCCGCTTCGTCGGTAAAATGGTCGAGGCGGGTGCTGATCGAGCACGCTGAACCCTTGGCCTCGTACGCCTCCACCATGGCCGTCACGAACGCCGTCAGGAGCGTCGACTCGTCCGTCTGCACCTCGGGGAGGCTACTTGACACCACGGCCATCCGTTCCTGAAGGATGCTGACGTCGCCGCCGAGGATGAGACCGAGCCGCGCCAGAGCCTCGCCGTCGCTGGCCATCTTCTGCAGACGGGGCGAAGTGAGGAAGGTGCGCAGGGCCCCGTGCACGACCGTCCAGCCCGCCTCCACCAGCCGATCGTCCGAGATGCGCATGAGGTCGGGGTCGTGATAGCCAACCAGGGTTCGACCCTCGGAGGTGGGGCGGGGGAGCGACACGAATTCCGGGTCCACGATGGCCGCCTCCCGTGCCTTGACGAGCGCGCGGCGCGCTCCGTCCGGCCCGAGATCACTCGCCTCGCTTCCGAAGCCGACCCGAGGTCCGTCGGGATGTTCGAACACGACGTGGAGTCCGAGTCCGTGTCCGCCGGACGACTTGGGTTCCTCCACGCCGTTGCAGGGGATGTGGGAGGTGTAGCACAAGCGGGCGAGCAAGCTCGTGTTGGCGGCGACGAACACCTCGACCTCACGCACGTCGGGCTCGAGGCGGGCGAGGTCAAAGGCGCGGCGCGCGGCTCGGGCCAGCTCGCCCACCGTGGTCATGTGGCTCAGCGCGGCCCTTCTGCTTTGACCTCGGCCCCCGCCAGCGGGTAGCCCTTGGCCTGCCAGCCCGGGAGGCCCTCGTCGAGCACGCGCTGGTTACGATAGCCCATCTCGTACAGCACGTTGCTGGCTCCCCGAGCCAGCGAATGGGGGCACGTTCAATAGAGAACGACGGGACCGGAACGCGCAATGCCGGACGCCCGCTCACGCAGCGTGCGCAGGGGGATGCCGCGGGCGCCTTTGATGTGCAGGGCGTCGTATTCGAGCGGGGTCCGCACGTCGATGATGTCGACACGGATCTTCTGATCGAGGAGTTTCTTGAGGTCATCGACCGAGACAAAGCTCACCGGGAAGTCGGGCGGGGCGGCCGGAGAAGCTCCCATGAGCAGCAGGCCAGCGGCGGCGATGGCGATCAGCGATCGGCGCATGATCAGACTCCCAGCACGCGGGCCCGGCTGCGCATGGTGGGGCCGCCGTTGCCGAGCCGGCGGGATTGCATGGGCTGTCCCTTTCCGCAGTTGGCGATCGGGTAGATCCGGAAGTCGCTTCCCACTGCATCGACATTCATGAGGTAATCGCGACTGTCGGCGGCGATGCCCCCATCGCGAAAGCGGCGTCCGAGCTGACCCTGCTTGATCTCGTACACGCTTCGCGCGGAGATGCGAAAGTTCTCGCGGCTCTCGGCGATGGACGGAATACGATGCCCGGCGACGAAGTAGCCGTGGTCGACCTCGCTCACAATGTCGGCCGGCGAGCGCTCGCCGCCCGCAAACACCGTGGTCGACATGCGGACGAGGGGGACCAGGGAGAGGTCGACCGCCTTCCAGTGACCGTTCGGCTCCCCGCCGAAGAGGGCTGACGTCTGGCGGCTGTTCATGAAACCCTTCAGAATGCCCCCATCGATGTGCACGACGCGACGTCCCGGGGTGCCCTCGTGGTCGTAGGCATAGTGCCCGTAGCCCGGCAGGGCCGGATCGGAGTACGCGGTCACGAGGGGCGAGGCCACCCACTGGCCCACCTGGTGCTCGCCGAGGCCGCGCAGGAGCCAGGAACGGCCGGCGTAGGCCGTCTCCATCTTGAGCGCGCGATCGAGCTCGACCGGATGGCCGACGATCTCGTGTGAGAGCAACGTGTTGTAGTGAGGGTCGGTCACGACGACCACCTCGTTCGCCGAGGTGGGCAGGGCGGGGGCCTCGACGAGCTCCAGACTCTCGCGGGCGAGGTGGAGGGCGAACTCGCGGAAGGGTGGGAAGCGCAGGGCGCCGTCGTCCACGCCGCGCAGAAGGATTTCCCAGCCCCGCTGATGACCGAGGACGTCGTCGACCTCCTGACTGACGAGCCCGGATACCGCCACAACGGCCACGTACCCTTGGGTGAGCGCGAAGGACTGGTCGATGAGGGCCCCCTCGGTGGAGACGAACAGCTCGCGGGAGAGCTGGGTCAGGGTCGACACGTAGCGATACTTGAGGCGAGGATCGAGGGCGCCTACTTGGCGGCACACGTCGAGGGTGTAGCGGCTCATGGTGTCCAGGGAGACGGCGCGTGGATCGATCTCGTACATGGCCGCCACGCGGTCGCGCCGGACGTCGACGGGGTGTAGCCGCGTGTCGACCAGGCTGCGCCCGAGCGCACCGAACTTCTCCCGCGTCTGCGCCTTCATCTCTCCGTTCACGAGCGCGCGGCGATGGGCGCGGGCCAGGCTCTCTCGGATCACGCGCTCGAGAGCGGCGACGTCGTGGACACCCAAGGTCAGTCCCACGTAGCCCGGGGCGACCATCCGGTCCCCGGCCAGGGCCCGGACCCCAAGCGTGAGCCGCGTGTCGGCGCGCGCGGAGCGGCTCCCATCGTTCTCGGCAGAGGCCGCTTTGACCTCGACGATCTCCACCCGCACATCGGCATAGGTGAGATGGGGCAGGCGTCGCTGCTCGTCGGCCATGAGGTCGGGAAGCGTGAGGGCGAGGCCCTCGATCAGCTCGAGTCGGACGTCCTCGCTCATGCCGGCCACGGGCCCGAGAACGGCTCGACCAGCACCAACTCGCCCGGGGCCACGTCGCCGCGCTCCTCCTCAAGGACGACGAGGCAGTTCCCAGCGACCATGGAGGAAAGGATTCCCGATCCCTGAGGCCCGGTGGTGCGGACTTCCCACCCGTCGGCCTTCCAGGTGAGTACGCCGCGCTTGAACTCACGACGGCCCCGCTTCTTGGGCAGCGGCTCGGCCGCCCGGGCGGGACGCAGGACAGGGAAGAGACGGCTTCGGCCGGCGAGCTTGTAGAGGGCGGGCCGGACAAAGAGGAGAAAAGTGAGCATCGAGGCCACCGGGTTGCCGGGCAACCCGAAGAAGTGGGCGGTCCCCAGCCGTCCCACGGCCAGGGGGCGGCCGGGCTGCATGGCAACCTGCCAGAAATCGATACCACCAATCTCCGCGAGCACGTCCTTCACCAGATCGTGTACCCCCACCGACACGCCACCCGAGGTGATCACCAGATCGGCCATCTCGCTGGCCTCGAGCAGGCGGGCACGAAGCTCCCCCCGCTGGTCGGGTACGATCCCGAAATCGGTGACACGCCCGCCGCACTGCTCGACGGCGCCGTGCAAGGTGAAGCGATTCGCATCATAGATCTGTCCCGGCTTGCGTGGGGTACCGGGCTCGGCCACCTCGTCGCCCGTGGAGAGCAGTGCCACCCGCGGCTGTCCGCATACGGCGAGCTGGCAGAAACCGAGCGAGGCGCTCACGCCGAGCTCCTGCGGGCGGAGAACCGTCCCCCGTTCGATGACCACCGTCCCGGTCCGGACGTCCTCGCCGCGGCGGCGGACGTTGCTCCCGAGGTCGCTGGGGCCGATGCGCAAGCGATCCCCCACGCGCTCCACCACCTCTTGCGGGTACACGGTGCCTGCCCCGGCGGGCAGGGGCGCTCCGGTCATGATGCGCACCGTCTGGCCTGGGACGAGGGGGGCATCGAAGACGACGCCGGCCGGCAGGTCGCCCACCACCTGGAGCTCGCGCGTGCCCGCCCGCGGCACGTCGTGGTCGTTCACCGCGTACCCGTCCACCGCGGAGTTGTCGGCGGGCGGAACGTCGAAGGAGGCGCGGAGGCGCTCGGCCAGTACGCGCCCGAGCGCGTGTGCAAGCGGGATGATCTCACTGGGCGCGACGGTCGTGATCGAATCGAGGATGTGATTTTGACCGTCCGCCACGGAAATCATGCGGATATTATACGCGCCATGGTGGAGGCGCGACCTGCGGGTTTCTGGATCCGGACGGTGGCGGCGCTCGTCGACTTCTCGGTATTGTTCCTGGTACAGCTGTCATTGGGATATATCGCGGGCCGCGTCATCGGACCCGACGTCGAGGATGCGGTGGCGTTCGTCCCGCTGGTGTGGATGTTCACGTTAGTCTTCGCGGGTGCGTACACCACGGTGTTGCAGGGACTGGTGGGCGGCCAAACTATTGGCAAGATGCTCGTGGGCGTCCGCGTGGTGAACATGGACGGCTCGCCGGTGTCGGTGGGCGCCGCCCTTTTGAGATTTGCCGGCTACTTCGCCTCGCTCACGGGGTTCGGGATCGGGTACGTGATGGCTGGTCTGCGGCGCGATAAGCGGGCCCTCCACGATCTGCTCGCGGGCACGCGGGTCGAGCGCTTGGTCCCGCTGCGAGCGGCCGAGCCCGAGCGTGACACGGTCGGCCCCGCGTCCGCCGTCGGTTCGTGAGGCCGGCCCTCCCTCCCCGCCTTCGTCATCGTGTGGCGGCCACCATTCTGGCTGCCCTGCACGACGGAAAGGTCCGCCGTCAGCTGATCCGCCTCGGTTCGGACGATGGCTACGCCCGCCGCTGGTGCACTCCCGATATCGCCTACGGCGCCCTTGTTCGGGAGCGCGCGCAGCGGGCCGCCGAAGCGCTAAGGGGAGTCGCCGTGCGCGCGCCCGCCGATCTCGACGAGACCTTAACGGTCGTGGCCATCCTGTTCGATGCGGGCCTCTTCTTCGAAGTGCACGAGGCGCTCGAGCCGCACTGGCGCGAGGCCAGGGGGGACACGCGTGAAGCGCTTCGGGGCGTGATCCAGATCGCTGCTGGCTATCACCATGGGGCACACGGGAACCTGCGTGGCGCCCGGGCGCTGCTCGAGACGGGCGCCGCGCGTGTGCGCTCGCGTCGGCTGGGAAACCTCGTCCTGGAGGGCTTCGGCGCCGCGGTGGCGAGATCGAGCGCGCGGGTCGATGCGGGCCGCCCGTTGTCGGCCCCTCCTTTTCCTCACCCCCAGCGGTCCCCCCCGGGCCAGGAGGTTCCGGGCGCCGTCCAACGCTCCTCGGCACTTGGCGTTTTTGTGGACGGTTCTCACTCGCCTTGACATGCGTTACCTGCTGTCAGTACTCTTGGGCACGTTTTCCTGACCGGGTCCCAGGCGCCTCCAACGTCAGGGTGAGGAGGATCGTGAGATGGCCTCAAAGCTCTTCGTCGGTAACCTATCCTTCCAGGCAACAGAAGAGGATCTGCGCGAGCTCTTTCAACAGTCGGGTACCGTCGAGAGCGTCCGGATCATCACCGATCAGTTCACGGGGCGCCCTCGCGGATTCGGTTTCGTGGAAATGGCGACCAAGGAGGAAGCGACCAAGGCAATCGAGATGCTCAACGGGCGCCTGTTTCGCGATCGAAACCTCGTGGTCGACGAAGCGCGCCCTCAACCTCAGCGCAGCGGCGGTGGTGGTCAGCGCGGGGACCGCGGTCCGAGATCCGGTGGCCCGGGCGGGGGCAGCGGCGGTGGCTGGCGCCGATAGTCAGCCCGGGCTGGTGATCGATGCGGGGAGCGGGCCTCAGGGGCCCTCGGCAAAGAGGTCGAGCTGGACCACCGTTTCGGACGGCGATGCTGCCGGATAGGCGCGGAGTCCTTCGAACTCGGTAAAAGGACGGAAGCGCGTCCAGATCTCGAGGACCTTGTCCTGGTAGTACTCCACATGCTCATCGGGCTGCGCGGGATCCCACAGGCTGGCTGACCGCGCCTGCTCGGCCACGGAAGCGTGCCGGCCGCGCCCCGCGACATAGTAGGTGATCTGGTCGCCGACCAGGACGTCGCGGCCCGAGGCCAGAGCGACTTCGTACGCGGCCGAGATGTTGCGGGCGCCGGCACGGACGCGTTGCTGGTATACCACCAAGTGGTCCTGGAGTGTCTCCGTCCGTGCGAACAGACGTATGGGGACCCGATGGGTCGCGAAGTCGTTCGTCCATCGAGCGACCACGGATTGGGCCTGGTCGGACCGTCCGGTGATGAGGAGACGAACCAGCTCTTCGATCAGCAGACGCACGAACGGTTCGAGACCGCGCGAGCGCAGGGCCGAGCCTTTGAGGACGAGGCGACCGCGTTCGTCGAGCAGGGCGTAGGACTTCATCTTGTAACTGAGCATCGCGGCGTAGCATCCTGCCAGCTCGAGCTGAAGGCCGGGAGGCAGGGCCTCCCCGATTCGGGCCAGAAGGGTTTCCTCCATTCCCGGCCGGACCGTCACCGGCGGCACGAAGTACACGCCGTCCGTGTCGACCTCCACCGGGCTGGCACCGAGCTCGGTGAGGCGGGCCAACACCGCCGTCACGATGCGGCGTCCCTCGGCCGTCACTCGGTCCGCCACCGCGAAGTCGTTCCAGTGCCCGTGGCGGTAGGCCAGATATCCGTAGAAGGCGTTGATCAGAATCTTGAAGGCTTGCTGAAGCGCGCCGAGATGGGCGCGATCTCGAGCGTCGGTCGACGCGCGCAAGCGATGCTTGGCCGCGACCCTGAAGTCAGTCAGCGCACGCAGCAGCTCCAGGAAGGCGCCCACGGTGTCCGAGGCAGGAGCCAGACCGCCCGTGAGCATGATCGACGGGTACAGCGAGGTGACGTCGGCATGCCAGACCGGTTTGGCCACTCCCTGCTGCAGAATGGCTGTGTAACCCCCGCCCACCGGAGTCGACGGACCTGGGAGCGGAATGGCGTGCCGACGGCGCAGATACTCCCGGACGAGAAGAGCGTCGATCTTGGCGGCCGCCCCCCGTAGCACCGTCGTCTGATAGTCGAACGGTAGGAGCTGCGTCTGGACGAAATACGGGGGGGCCAGGATCGCCGACAAGGCGAGGGTCTCTGCGGCGTCGTCGCCCGCGTAGGCCATGAGTTGATCGGGGGTCTCCCGGAAAGCGCGGGGAATCGCCGCGGGATCCAGATAGGTCCGACCGCTCTTGGCGAGACCGAAGTGGCGCGCGAGGTCCTTGAGCCCGAAGGAAGGCAGGTCGCGGGCTCCCGCGTCGTGCAGGTGGGCCAAGAGGTAGGTATCGATGATGTGCCGTCCCGGGATGTCGTAGCGTCGGTAGCCGATCGTTCGTTCGGCGACCGAGAGCTGAGCGATGCGGCTGCGCAGCGGCTCCCCGCCGCGGCCCCAAGGCAGGGTGAGGCCGTGCCGCCGGGCCCGAGCTTCAAGGTACTCGAGGTCGAAGCGGAAGATGTTGTGCCCTTCGAGGACATCGGGGTCACGCGCGCGAATGAGGTGCGAGCATTCCTCGATGAGAGCGGATTCCGTCAGGAGGTCACCGCGCAGGACGCAGTGGAACCCGCAGGAGTCGGCCAGGGCGATGGCGATGATGCGATCCTCCGGGCGAGCCGCACTCGGAAAATCGAAGCCGTCGCTGGTGAGTACCTCGATATCGAGGGCAAGGCGACGCAGGTCGTTGAAGCGGAGGCCTCCGAAGAGGGTGTAGCGAGTGGCGAGCAGGAATTGATGGACGGGATCGGCGGCGAACCAGAGCGGACTGAGACGAAGCCGGTCGCGGGCGGCGCAGGCATGTTCCCATGCGACGAAATGGGCCAGCCAGCGGAGCGCGCCCGGGCCGGCGAGTTCCGTGATCCCGAGGAGGCCGGGTGCTCCCTCGAGAAGGGCGGCATCGCTGACGAGCACGAAGGGCGAAAAGGGGGCGACCTCGGTCATGAGGCCACCGGCCTGCCGCCGATAGAGACGCACGGTCCGTCCACCGTGCTCGAGCGTGCAGGCCACGAGACCGGGAACGGGCTCCGCACCGGCCAGCCGCGGTGCCTCGGCGGGGGTGAGCACGCGCTAGTTCAGTGTTCCCAGCAGACGGTGGAGCTCGCGAATCTGCTGACGTGCCCCCGCGTGGCCAGGCTCGATCGTGAGGGCAGCCTTCAACTCGCGGATCGCCTCGTGGAGGCGGTTCTTCATGATGTACACCCGAGCGAGGTTAAGGTGGGGAAACTGGCGCGGCTCGTAGCGCGGAGCGTGTTTGGCGCGCTCGAACCATGGGATGGCCTCGTCCGGTCGCCCGAGCTCGATCAGATAGGCCCCGATGTCGTTGTACGGATTCCCGAACCCCGGATCGAGGCGGATCGCGATGCGACACTGGGCAATGGCCTCGTCGAGCCGGCGTTGCGCGCTGAGGGCCCAGCCGAGGAAGGTGTGAGCCTCGGCGGTGGGCTCGACGTCGATGGACTTCTGATACAGAGCGACGGCGTCGTCCAGGCGACGCTCCATCTGGGCTTCGTAGCCGAGCTCGAAGTATCGACGAGCCTCCGCGTCCGCGTGCTCCAGCACCGACGCCTCCATCCCGCTGACGACGCACCACCGCGCGCGAGGCACGCCGGCCACCGACTGCGATCGGATATTACCCCCGGTTCCGGTATATTCTCAACTCCATGCGCTGTCGAGCGTGGGTAGCGACGGGGGTCGCGCTGTTCGTCGTGGGGTGCGCGACCACGCGCACTGGCACCGAGTCGGTCCGGTTCGGGAACGCGACCCCAGGGGCGCCACGCCAGGTCCCGGGCACTCTCTACACGCCGCCGGGAGGCGGCCCGTCACCGGCCGTCGTTCTCTTCCACGGCTGTCATGGCGTATCCGCGTCCAACCATGCCTGGGCCCGTTGGCTCCAGGATCGTGGTTACGTCGCCCTCGTGGTGGACAGCTGGGCGGCGCGGGACATTGCGGACGGCTGCGCCGCCCACAAGCCAGATGTGCCGAACACGGAGCGCCTGGACGATGCCATGGGCGCTCTGCACTTTCTGCAGAGCCGGTCCAGCGTCGAGCCCGGGCGTATCGGGGCCATGGGCTGGTCGAATGGCGGGGTGTTCGCCATGGCCGTGGTGAACGGACCGAGTCTGGAGCGGGCGCGCGCGCGAGGGGTGAAGGTCCCGGAACCCGGGTACCAGGCATCCGTCGCGATGTATCCGGGCGGGTGCGCCTCGCTGACGCGCGAGTACGTCGTGAAGCCGCTTCTGCTCCTCATCGGCGATGCCGACGACTGGACGTTACCCGGGCCATGCCGTGCCATGGTGGAGGCCATGCAATCGCGCGGGGCGCCGGCCGAGATCGTTCTCTATCCGGGCGCGTACCACTACTTCGACGTCGAGGGACAGGCCAGGGTGTTTCTCCCCGATGTTGGCAACGACAACCGCCCGGACGGTGCTGGCGCGACGGTGGCCTTCGACGCCGCTGCGCACGCCGACGCCCAGCGGCGGGTCGAAGCGTTTCTGGGCCGAACGTTGGGGAGGCGCTGACGTGGACGCTTCGGTGGAACTGGTTCGCCATCTCACCGAGAGTGTGGTCAACATTCACGTGACGGCGGCGCGCGATCATCGGTCGGTGCCCATTCTGGGCAATGAGCGGATGGGGAGCGGGGTCGTGGTCGATCCGGCTGGGCTCATCCTCACCGTCAACTATGTCGTCATGGGCGGCCAGAACCTTCAAGTTGCCTTCATGAAGGGCCGGCGGGTCCGGGCCGAAATCGTCGCTCAGGACTTCGATGTCGGCCTGGCCCTCGTACGCATCAAGCGGCAGGGGCTCTCGGCGGCCATCCTCCGGGCCGAGCGCGAATTGGAGCGCGGCGATCCGGTGGTCTCCATCGCGACCACGGGTGCCCAAGAGCGGCGGGTGGCGGGCGGCCTGGTGACGTATCTCGGCGAGTTCGAAGCGCACTGGGAGTACCTGCTCGAGAACGGTATCATCTCGAACTCGGCCAATCCCGGGTTCGGAGGTGGGGGTCTGTTCACCATGGGCGGGCGTCTGGCCGGGATCGTCTCGCTCAGTCTCAACGAGCTGATCCGAAACTCGCTGGCCATCCCGGTGGACTTCTACCGCGAGCACGAGCGGGAACTGCTGCGCTTCGGGCGAGTGGTGAGCCGCCCCCGCCGGGCCTGGCTCGGCATCTTCGCCGAGGCCATCGAAGAAGGCATCGTGGTCGCGGGTCTGGTCCCGGACGGACCGGGCGACCGCTGCGGGCTGCGGGAGGGAGACTTCTTGGTCTCGCTGAACGCCGAAAAGCTCGAGAGCCGTCGCGACTTGTACCTGTCTCTCTGGCGGCACGAGCCGGGGGAGGCCATGACCTTCGAGGTGATGCGCGACAACACGTTGCGCCGCCTCCGCGTCACCGGTGGAGATCGCGCCGAGTTCTTCCGTCAACCGTGAGCATACCGAAGGAGACAAGCCGATCATGGATCTTGGGTTGAAGGGTAAGGCCGCCTTGGTGACCGCCGCCAGCAAGGGCATGGGCAAGGCCTGCGCGCTTGGGTTGGCCAGCGAGGGGTCGAGGGTCCTGATGTGCGCACGCACGGAGCGCGACGTGGTCGCGGCCGCCGACGAGGTGCGTGGCAAGACGGGCGCCGAGGTGGTGGCCATGGTGGCCGATGTCACCCGCGCCGCCGATGTCCATGCGCTTGGTCAGCGGGCGCGTGACATCTTCGGTGGGATCGATGTTCTCATCGCCAACGCGGGCGGTCCACCCCGAGTTGACTTCGAGGAGACGACCGACGAGCAGTGGTATGGCGCCTTCGACGTGTCCGTGTTGTCCGTCGTCCGCCTGATCCGTGAGGTGTTGCCCTCAATGCGCGCTCGGCGTTGGGGGCGGATCCTGACGATCCAGTCGGTCTCGGTCAAGCAGCCGGTCGACGGGCTGGTGCTGTCGAACGCCGTCCGGCCGGGGGTGGCGGGACTCATGAAGACCCTCGCCGAGGATCTGGGGAGGGACAACATCACCATCAACGTCCTCTGTCCGGGCAAGATCCTCACCGATCGCTTCTTGAGCGGTGCCTTCCGTGCTGGACTCCCTCCGGAAGAGTACGCGCGGCGGGCGACCTCGGATGTCCCGCTGGGCCGCATTGGGACACCCGAGGAGTTCGCCAATGTGGCCGTTTTCCTCGCCTCGGAACGCGCGTCGTACGTGACGGGCGTGGCCCTGCAGGTCGACGGCGGGGTGGTGCGCGCCAACGTGTAGCGCCCATCGGTGTTCACGGGGATTCGCGGCGCCCTCTCCCGGTTCTCCGAGGCCGACGGCTTCTTCCTGAGTGCGGGCCTGGCCTTCTTCTTCTTGGTGACGCTCATCCCCATTATTCTGCTCGGCGTCTCCACGGTGGGCTTCGTCCTCTCGACCAGCCGGGCCGAGGACATGATCATTGGTCAGCTCGCCGCGAACTTTCCCGTGTACCGGCGCGAGATCCTGGGCGCGCTCCACCGTATCGTGGAGACCCGGCGGATCTCGGGCTTGCTGGGCACGGTGACCTTGCTCTTCTTCGCCACCCCCCTTTTTACGGCGTCCCGCCACGTTCTCGACCGCGTGATCGGCGTGAAGGCCGACGTGCACTTCATCCGGCGGGTGTTCGTCGACATGGGACTGGTCGTGCTCCTGTGCGTGTTGCTGTTTTTGGCCACTGTGGTCGCCGGGTTCTATCACTGGTTCTTGGTCGTGGTGCTCCAGCCGGCGGGAATGCCAGGGGACTGGATGGGGACGGCCGGCACCCTGCTGAGCATTGCGCTGTCGGCATCCCTCTTTTATCTTGCCTATCGCTACGTGCCCCACCGCCCGCTCCGGCCCGGCGCAGCCCTCGCAGGCGCCGTGATGGGCACCATTCTGTGGGAGATCGCCAAGCAGCTCTTCCGCCTCTATATCCGTCGGCTTGGCCTCTACGACCAGATCTATGGCACGCTGGGCGTGCTGGTGGCCGTGGTCATGTTCACGTACTACTCGGCGGTAGTTTTCGTGTTTGCGGGCGCCTATGCCGCTGCCCTCGACGCACGCCGCCCCCGATAACCTCGCCGCGTGCCCACCGCGATGCGCTTGGGGCCCCAACCGATCTGACGTAGGATCGAGGCCCGCCCCGGCTGCCCTGGGGCAGGTCCGAGCGCGGGGGGGGATGGGGGGCCATGTCGGGGCCCCCAGGGACTGACGTAGGATCGA
>Ga0187893_10003924_pt1 | contig 29184 bp, 20 predicted proteins | sample MA1701074metaG_FD_139574 | JGI IMG/M metagenome (GOLD analysis project Ga0187893, IMG submission 139574) | White microbial mat communities from a basaltic lava cave in the Kipuka Kanohina Cave System on the Island of Hawaii, USA - MA170107-4 metaG ...
CTCTCTTTCCAAAATGGATTCAGACGCAGAGCAACGAACACGCAACAACAAACCCGAGCAGCCTCGAAAAACAGAAGCTTAAATTCTGCGTCGAGTGGTCTAAACAATGGGGTCCACCGCTCCCATTGAAACAACCCTTCGTGTAATGGCCACGTTCACCGACGAAGCGGAGCCGCGGCTGATTGAGAAAAACGTCGTTGTTCGCCCAAAGAAGAAACGTCCCCCTGCGCCTCCGCGTGTTTTGAATGATGTCCCGACGTACCTCCGCGTGGCCACCAGGCAACCAGTCCGTCTGCTCGCCGGGGGCCCGGACGTCCACGTTCGGTTAGTTTGGGATGGTAAAGACTCGCTGGCCTTTGATCCCACGCCCGAATGGACGTTCCAGGCGACGTGTAAATCGCACCCTCAATTCCCGGCCATCACTTTCACCAAACCAACCAACGGTCGGTTCGAAGCACTTGTTCACACGCCAGGGGACTACCTGGCAGGGACAAAGCTCGAATTTGAAGTGCAGGCTCTTGGGCCTGCGGGAGCCACGCTCACGGCGACTTTCTACGCCGAGGTAGTGTTGCCGCCCGGACCGCGAAAAGTTTCGACAGAGATCCCAGCCCGCGGCCAGCGTCGTCCGCCGTACCAATTGAAGTACATCGAAGAGAAGGATTTTGAAAGTCCCACTCGTTGGGGGGCAATGACGTGGGATGCCAGTCACGGAGCTGCGTTCGCCGAACCAACCGCAACCCAACCTTTGACTTTATGCATCAATAAGGACTTCCATCTGTTGCAAACGTACATGAAAGGCCTGCTCGACAAAAAGGCCGATGAGCAACGCATGGAGGAAAAGAAAACAAAATACATCTCTCATGTCGCATACCATCTCTATCAGATGTATCTCCACAAGGATGATCTGCGTAAGAAAAAGGAAGCGGGCACGGAATCGGAAGAATTGCGCGAGCCCCAGGACGAGGAAATGCAGCTTGAGATCAATCGCGTCGCTTCGACCCTCCTTCGGCTGATGGAAGTGATGCGATAATTACGCTGCGACGCGTGGCTTGTGGACGAGCAGTACTTCTTTACTCGCGGGTATGTCACCGCGCTTGTTTGCATACCACTTGCGACCAGGCACCTGCCGCCACAATCGGCCCCCAACCACACATTCATGGTTGGTCTCGACGAGGGTCTCAACGAAGCCTGCTTCCTCCATCGCCTTCAAGAAGGCAGGCAACTGCCACGTGGGATCGGCAAACGCCACAAGTTGAAAAACTGGAGCATCATCGCTCAACAACAACCGGACGGAAGCGAACACTTGCTTGAGCCGATCAAAGTAGGTCGCGAGCCGAGGCTCATCACGCCGCCCCAGGCCGTAAAACGATTCGCCAGCGCCGTCCCGCTGGTTCGCCAGCCAGAACGGTGCAGGTGTCTCTCTGCGACCGTTGATTTGCCAACGGTGATAGACGACGTGCACGCCTGGATACGGCGGCGAAGTCACGACAAGTTTCGCAGGAAGCCAAGCTCCAGGAATACGCCCTTCGTCTTCGCTCCCTGACGCGTCGCGATTGATGATGCGCCGCAGCGATCCTAGCCGGCAACGCGGCATGTTGTTCGCTTGTGCGGCAAGCGTAAGGAACTCCCGGTGAGATTGAATTGCTGCTTGCAGTCTCTGGGCGAACTCCGCCTTCAACGCAGCGATAGTTGGAACGCTCGTCTTGCAGTCGAGCGCCCATTGCCCAACAGAAAGTAGGACGAGTCTGACGAACGCTTGCTGTCGCGGTTTCGGCAAGAGTTTCACGTTATCGACTGCCCATGCAAAGAAAGTTCGAACGTGGCCTGGAAGGTTTCGCTCGTAATGGTCGCGCTCCTCCGATGTGCTCCATGCATCGCGAGACGGGAGCACTGGCTCCTCTTGATTGAGGCAGTCTAGCCACGCGTGCAACGCGTAGCGATCGTGTACTGTTATCGGGGTGGTTTTTGTTCGAGCGATGAAAGCCGCGAGTGAACTGACATCTATGCCGGCGGCCCGTCGTTTGTAGCTCATGGCTTCGAGAAGCGTCGTCCCCCCGCCGCAAAATGGGTCGAGCACAAGGTCACCCTCCTTCGAAAATGCCTTAATAATTTCGCGAGCGAAAGAAGGCGCAAACCGCGCAGGATACCTATAAAGGTTATGCGGTGACTCGTCCACTTTCTGTTGACTCAACACGGCATGGACAACCGAGTCCGGCAGCCTGAGTTCAGCTTTGCGGTGAGTAATCTTCATTTCTTCACTCCAACGGGATTTCCAAGGTCCAGGTAAAGTTGAGGATCCTCAGCCCGGTCCAACAACCGCTGGATTCCCCAATTCACGAGATACTGAAGTGTGAACGGCGGTTTGTGGCCTTCGCCAATTTTCACGAGCTTCTTGTAATCGGCCTCCGTGAGTGAGACGGAAAACCGCCTGGTCTTTCTCCGCATATCTGTCACCAACTGTCACCAAAATGCACCAATCCGTCAAGCCACTTCGTAATGCATTGAAGATCAGGAACTCATGCGAACCTTCAGAGGACCTTTGATAGGGTGGTGGTTGCTTTTCGACCGTCACAAGCGAGAGGTTACCGCCTGGCATTGGACATCCGTTGTCCTAGCATTATACAACAGTTTTCTGGCACCGGCATCTGCTCCGGGTCATGAATTCACGACTCCGGGCAGTTTCGCTACCGCCTGTCGAAGCGTTTCCAATTCGTGATGTGTGTATCCGCGATGGATCGCGGAGCTTTGATGACCGGTGAGCTTCATCCGCAGTTCCGGGGCAACGCCAGCATTGGCCAGTGCGCTCGTGAAACTGTGCCGGAGCGCGTGAAAGGTCCGGCGGCTGATGTTGCGCCGGCCACTGCCCTTCACGGTTTGCAGGTCGAGTCCGGCCTTCGTAACAATGCGCTTGAATCCCTCGCTCAGGCCATGCTTCCCGCCCGGCCCTTTGTCGGCCATGCCAGGCATGATGAACCGCTCGGGTCTGTCGCTCGCGGCCAGTTCCTCCAGGTGCGCCCGGAGGTCCGAATGCAGTGGAATCATAATCGGCTTCCGGGTTTTTCTCTGGGTAAAGGTCACCGTGCCGGATGCCAAGTCCGCGTGGTTCCACTCCAACCGCACGAGATCGGAAAGCCGGGCGCCCAAAAAGTAGCCGCACAGGATCAACGTGCGCCATTCGCCACTTGCGGCGTTTACGAGTATCCCCACCTCCGTGGCCGTGAACGTGCCGCGTTCCACGGATGCTTTGTCGGGGAGTTCCACCGATTCCGCGACGTTCACTTGGACCAGACCTTGCCGACGGGCCACGTTGAGCGCCGTCCGAAGGATTTTTACGTCCAGGATCACTGTGCTCGCGGACACCTTCTCCTTTTTCAACCGGGCATCTGCAAAACCCTGCACGTCGCGTGTCACAAGGGCCGTCAGCGGCCGTTTGGCGCGTCCGGCAATGTGCCTAATGAACGTGTCGATTGTACCCCGATACCGTTCCGCCGTGCTGGCCGTCCGTGCCGTTTCTTTCGTCGCCAGCCATTCGCGGAGCCATTCCTCGACGGAAGGGTTCCGCAGCCGTTCGCCGTCACCGACCCGCTCCAGAATGCCGTCAAGCACTCGGCGCGCCTGCGCCTCGGTGAGCGCTTCGAGCCGGGCGGCGCGCTCCATTTCGAGAGCGAACGTCAGGGCCTTCGCCCGGTCGGCAAGCTTCGTGGAACGAAATGTTTGACGTCCCTCGCTGTCGCGCCAGGATGCCCACCAGAACTTTGAGCCGAATCGCTTGTGAATGCTTGCCATGCCGACCTGCTAACAAAATGCTAACAGTCAAGCCTGTCAAGCTTGTTCAAACATGCCACTTTTCCGAATAAACTCGCAGGTGAAACGATTTGGATCGAAACGAGGGTTCGATTCCTTCATCCGCTCCAATTTGCCCGCCTGCGGGCGGACGTTTACGGCTCCGAGCGCCCAGAGTGCTGATTCACCATCAGGACCTACCGGCCGAAGCGGCGACGGCATCGGCCGCGAGATCCCGAGGATGTGGTTGCATCGCTCGCGCCGGGAGCGAGGTCAGCACAACACAGATGGTGCGAGTCACCGGGTCCGCCCACGCAATGGTGCCCGTTGACCCCGTATGGCCAAACGTCTTTTCCGAACACCCCTTGCTCCCGGCCGATGAACCAACACTCCATCCTAACCCGCGAGGAGTCAGTCCGGGTGAATTGTAGTTCTGGACCATCAGCCTCGCCGTCTCCGGTTTCAGGCAAGCCCCCGTTTCATTCAGGATTTCGCCCAGGAATTTCGCGAGGTCCGGCCCGGAGGCGTGGGTGCCTCCCCACGGGGCGCCGAATTTGCGCCACCAGGGGCTGTTCCAATCCCAATCCTTCGCCCTGGGATCGCCCCCGCCTGCTTCCGGTGCTGCATGTTCGGTCTGACAGGAGACCATGTCCTGGAGCTTGAACCGGCCAAGCCCCTGGGCTGAGCGCTGCATCTTCAGCGGTTGAAACACCGCGCGATCGACCAGGGTCAGGATGTCCGTCCCGCTGATGAGTTCCGCCACCCGCGCGGCCAGAAGGATCGCCATGCTCGAGTACTGGTACTTCGAACCCGGCACAAATTGCAGTGGTGTGCGAATCGCGTGTTCCACAAACTCCGAAAGCGGCGCGTGCTTGCTTCGCAGCTCATTATTTTCCGCCAACTGGTCCGGCAATCCCGAGACGTGTGTCAGCAGATGTCGCATCGTTACTTCGTCGCGATGGTCTTGCACAAACTGCGGAAGGAACTTCTTCACCGGATCGTCCAGTTTGAACTCGCCTAACAAGGTCATCAGTGCCGTCACGCTGATCGGTTTGGAGATCGATCCCAGGAGAAACATCGCATCTGCGCTCGTTGCTTTCCCGAACGATCGCGTGAACGAGTTCTCCCGCTGAACCACGTGCAACACCGCGGCGGCAACCTGGCCTTCGCGCGTCGCCCGCGTCAGAGTTTCAACGGCTTCGTCCATTCGCTCGCGCCTTAACGCGGCAAACACCGGAGTCCCCAAACCAATGGCAATGCCGCACTGCACAAACCTGCGTCGTGTCACGGAGACAGTTTAGAAGTCACTTCACAGATGTGAAACTGAAGATTTCAACCTGGAAACCGCGGATGAACGCGGATGAACGCAGATAGGATTTTCCAACGTAGCATCCGGCGTGAGCCGGATCATTATTCCTTCGAGAAACGCATTGAGATCAGATCCGGCTCACGCCGGATGCTACTTATTTAACGGGCTGCTACTAACACTAGTTTGGTCGCAGGGTTGTATGCACCCACGCCAGCCCACGGCGTTTTCTCTTTGTTCCGTGAGCCAATTTCGTGTTAAATGGCGCATGTCCCAAACCCGCGCGTCTGCGTGGCCTGGCGCCTATTTGCTGCTCGTGGCCGCCCTGGTTCATTACGCCACTGGGGAAACAGCCGCGGTCGCTGCGATAAACCCCACCGTCCCGCCGGATGTTTCCTACGTCGCTGGCTCTACCCGGAAAATCGAGCAACTCATTGGTGACACCGATTTCCAGTGGCTCACGCCCACGACCAATCGTACGCGCACGCGCTTCGGCATTACTGGAAGCGACCTCGGCGTGCCCTTTACCCACAACGGGGTCACCTATGTCGTCTTTGGCGACACGTTGGGCGGCGTTGTCGGCGACCGCGACCCGATCGCGTTCACGGCTGACACGGATCCGGAGGATGGACTCTTGCTCACCTTCCACACAAACAATCCGACCACCTGGCGGCCGATCACCATTCCTGGCATTTCGCAAGGCGCGTTCGAGGTTCCGCTCGACGGCGTGAGCGTGAGCAACCGCATGTATCTCTACCATTCCACCGATAACTCCGCGTCCGTGACGATGGGCCGCTCGGTCGTGGCGGTGTCCACCAATGACGGCCGGAACTTCGAACTGCTCTACACGCTCTCGACCAGCCACTTCATCAACGTTAGCGTGAACAAGCTCAACCTGCGCGACTGGCCGGGATTCCCGCAGACCGAGGGCGAAGGGCTGGCGCTCTTCGGCTCCGGCAGCTATCGCGCGAGCGACGTCCGCCTCGCCTTCCAACCCGCGAACGCCATCGAAGACGTTTCGTCCCTGCAATACTTCACCGGACTGGACGCGGCCGGAAATCCGCTTTGGTCCGTGAACGAGATGGACGCCATCGCACTGTTCGACCAGCCGTGCGTGGGCGAATTGTCCGTCGCCTGGAACAAATTCATCCGGCGCTGGGTGATGCTCTACAACTGCGACTCACCCCGCGGCATCAACTACCGCACGGCGCGGCAACCGTGGGGTCCGTGGACGCAACCGCAAGTGCTGTTCGAGCCGTGGAACGATCTCGGTTACGCGCACTTCATGCACGCCAACTGGACCTTTCGCAACCTCGACACCGTTCACAATCCCGGGCGCCAAAACGAATGGGCTGGCGAATACGGCCCCTACATGTTCAAGGAACTGGCCACCGGCACGGACAACCGCACCACCCTCTATTTCACGATGTCCACCTGGAATCCGTACGTGACCGTGTTGATGAAAACGGAGCTCCAGGTGAACAATGCGCCAGCCATCGTCGTGCCGCCGGCGGACCAGCGCGTGGCCGAGGGTGAAGCGGCGGGCTTCCAGCTTGTGGCGTCGGCCACGGGCGCGCTCGCCTACCGCTGGCAGCGCGCCAGCACAAACATTCCCGGCGCGACGAGCAATGTCTTCATCGTGGCCGCCGCCAGCGCCGCCGACGACGGCGCGGTATTTCGCTGCATCGTGTCGAACGCCTCCGGCTCGGTGACGAGCAATCCGGTGCGGCTCTGGGTCGCGGCGGGCAACACGGCTCCGGTGCCCGAAATCCTGACGCCCGCTGCAGGCGCGTTTTACCGTGGTGGCGAGTCCATTTCGTTCAGCGGGGCCGCGTCTGACCTGGAGGACGGCATGCTTCCCGCATCGGCGTATCATTGGCAGGTCCTGTTCGTGCACGGTGGCCATGCGGTGCCGTTCCTCGGCACGTTGAGCGGGGTGACGTCCGCCTCATTCACCGTGCCGATCCGAGGCGAGCAGGCCACCAACGCTTTCTTCCGCGTGCTGCTCACGGTGACGGATTCCGGCCAGCGCAGCGCCACGGTCTTCCGCGACCTGTTCCCGCGTGTCAGCGTGCTCACCCTGGCCAGCCAGCCCGCCGGCCTGCAACTCCGGCTTGATGGCCAGGCCCGCGTGACCCCCGCGACGATCCCCAGCGTGGCGGGCATGAGGCGCGTGGTGGCAGCCCCAACGACAGCCACATCCGGCGGGCGCACGTTCGACTTCAAGGAATGGTCCGATGGCGGCCAGGTCACTCACACGATGACCGTGGCCGAGTCCAACATCACCTTGGCCGCGACATTTCGCACGCCGACCGTTCTCGTGGCGACGAATGCCCGGTGGAACTATCTCGTCACGCCTTCCGCTCCGGTCGGCCCCTGGACATCGACCGGGTTTTCCGACGGTGCCTGGCCCTCGGGTCTCGCGCCACTTGGCTTCGGTGACGGCGACGAGGCCACGCCCATCGGCTCCGGCTCCGACCCGAACAATCGCTACACCACCACCTATTTCCGGCACGCGTTCAACGTAGTGGATCCTTCCGTGTTCGCCGCGCTGCTCGTCCGTCTGTTGCGCGACGATGGCGGCATCGTGTATTTGAACGGCATCGAGATATTCCGCAGCAACATGGGCGGCGGCGCACCGGTTTACGCGACGCAGGCAATCGCCGACGCGCTGCCAGCGGACGAGACGACCCAATTCTACAACACCAACCTCACGACCAGCCTGCTGCTCGCCGGCACCAATGTCGTCGCCGTGGAAATCCACCAACGATCCGCCAACAGTTCCGACCTGAGCTTCGCGCTCGAACTTCGCGGCATCGAGCACGACCCCCGGTTGACCGTCGCCTTGCGGGGTGGAGAAATCCTGCTGACCTGGCCTTTCCCGTCGGCAGGTTACGGCTTGCAATCCACGACGAATCCAAGTTCCGGCATCTGGTCGCCCGTGGTTGCGTCGGTGCTGATCACGAACGGCCAAAACCGCGTGACGCAGCCGGCGGAAAACATCAGCCGCTTTTACCGCCTTCAAAAACCCTGAGCCGTAAGTATGCCGTAAAAAACCACGGATGAACACGAATGAACACGGATTCCAAAGGTCGGACGCAGCAAGTACGATCAGAAGACCAACTCACTGACTGGTGAGTGCAATCAAACGAGTCGATCCTGTTTCACATCCGTGTCTATCTGTGTCCATCCGTGGTTGGATCGTGCTCCAACTGCCCTGGTTACGGCCTGACTGCCTGAGAAGTGACCGAGGAGTGGGCTTGGCACCTTTGGCCCTCGAATTACCTTGAACTAATTTGATGGGATCTTGGGCTCGTGCTCTTCTTTGCTCGATACCCTGGGCGCAGCTCAGACCTCGCAATTCTGGGTTTGTGGCGGAATCCCGTTGGGATTCTTCCTCTCTCAAGAATCAGTCATGCGGATTGGTGGTCGAATTCTCTCAAAAAGTTTTGGTGGGCGGCGGGTCAAGCCTGACAGCTATCCCAAAGGGATTGCAATCGTTCAGCCCAGGGTTGCGAGGTGGCCAGTCCGGCTCGGACCGAGCTACCCTGGGTAAATCGTCCAACAAAATAATCTCCCTCTCCTCCTCGAACGAGGAGAGGTGGGGTGAGGAGTCGAACAGATAAGCATCCAGAGATGCAACTCCGTCCTCGCGCAATACTACCTCGTTGTTAACATTCAGGTCATGCCAAATACCCAGCCCGGCTTTTGGAGTTCAGAGACGCTGCGACAGCGACTGCCTGAGCTTGTCAAAGAATATCGCGCGGAGCGCGTGAAGCACGCTGCCTACGAATTGTCGCTTGGCGGCGAAGCCTTCGTCACAGGCGAAAAGTCACGGCAGAAGCTTGGTGATGGCGACGAAGTTGTCATTCCGCCCGGCCAGTTTGTTTTGTTAATCACCGAGGAGGACATCGCCGTTCCTCCTGACGCAATCGCCTTCATCTCGATGAAGTCGAAAGAGAAATTCCGTGGGCTCATTAACGTCTCTGGCTTTCACGTTGATCCGGGCTTTTCTGGAAAGTTGATTTTCTCAGCTTTTAATGCTGGCGTTCAGGAACTGCATCTGACCAAGGGCGCGCCACTATTCATGATCTGGTATGCATCGCTCGACGTGAAGACTGAGGACATTTATCGCGGCATGCACAAGGGGCAGGCCAGAATTCCTGATGATATTATCACGAACATGGCCACGAAAGTTGTCTCCGCCGCGACTCTCCAAGAAGAATTCAAAGAAATTAAGGACTCGTTCGGAAAGTGGAAACAGGCTTTCTGGATTCTGACAACATTAGCAGTCTCAACCTTTTCCTGGATAGCGATACGTAGCAGCATGCAAACGGACGACAACCAACACCCGCAGCCGATAATCATTGTGCAGCCTGGGGCACAAATAGTGACGAATCAGTTGCCCACTGTCAGCCTCACCAACGTGCCGACACGGCGTCCATAATCGTTGCCGATGAGTGCGTTTTTCCAAGTTGAGACCGCAAGTGATGCATGGCGCAACGCCGCTGGCTTTGTATGCAATTCGGGCGATTGCGTCGGGCTGCATGTCGAGATTGCGCGACCGCTCGACTATGACGAAGCGGTAGTGCAAGCGGTTGACAACGTTTTGCGACAACACGGCAAGATTCCGTGCAAGGACGTTGCATACACAATTTTTCCGCAGGGCTTGTGGCAGAAGCTGGGGCGCGGTGATTCAGAGCGGCTTTTCAACCTCTATAACAAGCCGCGCGGATTTTACGAGCGGCTTCGACAACACAGAAAAATGTCAGGGCACAATGATTGGGGCACGTATTTTCAGCGGATGTCTTCTTCCAAGTTTGACGGGCGCGGCGAAGGCCAACTGAAGCGAGCAGTGGATGCGCTTCGTCGCTCGAAAAAGCCGAGAGGCGCGATTCACTTGCACACTGGAATGCCGGACGATGACGATCTTCATCTTCATACTGGATTGCCGGCTGACGGAATGCGAGTTCGGGGTGGTCCATGTCTGCAAATCGTCACTGTTCATGCTGAACGCAACAGTCACGGCTATTCTTTGAGCGCTTGTGCGCTTTACCGGAACCACGATTTTTTCGAGAAGGCGCTCGGAAATTACGTCGGGCTTGGCCAATTGCTCGGCTTTCTGGCGGAGTCTTCCGAAATGACTGTTGGCAAACTTCATGTAATTTCCGGCCATGCCTATTGCTCGCCGGTTGGGCCGATAAAGGAGGTGCTTCATGCCTTCTCCTCCTGACCGACCGTTACACGAACTCCGCATTGAGCTATTACAAAAATGTACGCTCGCGTGTGTGCATTGCTCCGCAGAGTCGAGTCCCGCAGCGACTCGCGCTCTTAGTCATGAGCTGGTCGTCCGAGTTCTGCGTGAAGGCAAGGCTCTCGGGTTGAGATCGGTCGTCTTCACGGGCGGCGAGCCATTGATCGAGTTCAATCTGACAAACTACGTAGCTGAAGCCCACAGGTTGGGTGTCAGAAGCACCATTTTTACGGCAGGTTTTCTTCAGGAGCAGACGTGTGCAAAAAAAATCGCAGAACTGGCGCAAGCTGGATTACAGCAGGTAAATGTCTCCCTCTATTCGACTGACCCGAGCGTGAATGCGCAAATCACCCGCAAACCGGAGAGCATGCGTCTTTCACAGAATGTTCTCAAAGCCGCCATCCACAACCAGCTCGTAGCGGAAGTCCACTTTGTCCCGATGTCCCCGAACATCGAACATCTTGAAGGCGTTGCTGCTTGGGCCGAGTACAGCGGAGTCTCCACGCTAAGCATACTGAAATATGTCCCTCAAGGACGCGGACGGATAGCCCGTGACACGCTCGCGCCTGCGTCAACTGATGAACGCAGACTTCGTGAACGAATTGAGAAAATCATCGTAAAGCATCCGAACCTGAATATTCATGTCGGCCCTTCGTTTGGTTTTCTTGGACTTTCACAGCCGACTCCCTGTGAATCCGGCTTTTCGGCGTTGAGTATCCGTTCGGATGGCTTGGTTTTTCCGTGTGACGCTTTCAAGGGTATCGTGGACTCGCAGTTTCTTAAGAGCGGTTCGACGCGACTCGATATTACCAAGCATCCCCTTGCTGATGTGTGGCGCTCGTGTCCGTATCTTTGTGCGGTGCGGAATTTTATAGACGGGCATACTGAACCGGGAACGATCAGGTGCGCGGACGGTTGCGTGAGTCAAATCATTTACCAAAAGGCTGTATGAATCTTTTTCCCGCGCTTGAACTTGAAACTCTGGCCGCCTGCGCAGCCGAATGCGAACTGTGTCCCCGGATGCAGCATCGCGCACGAGTCCTCGGCCCAGACAACGGGCCGTCTGATGCAAAGGTCATGTTCATTGCTGAAGCACCCGGACGGCTTGGGGCAGATCGCACGGGAATTCCCCTCTGTGGAGACAAGTCTGGCGATAACTTTGAGCACTTGCTGCGTTCGATAGGGTGGCACAGATCGGACATATTCATTACGAATGCGGTGCTGTGCAATCCACAAACTGAAGACGGCCTCAATGACACTCCGACAACAGAGGAATTCCGCAACTGTTCAACCTTTCTGACTTCAACAATTCGTTTGGTTGACCCGATCTACATTGTGACGCTCGGTGGCTCTGCGCTGGCTGCGCTAGCCAATATCGTTCAGCACTCTTTTGAGTTACAAAAGCACGTTCGCCAAGTCTTGCACTGGGGCGGGCGTAATCTCATACCGCTTTATCATACCGGACCGCGGGCGGTTGCACGGCGAAGTCTCTTGAACATGGAATCTGACTTTCAGCGGCTTCGTGAGGTAATTGGCGACCCGCGTAATCCAAAACTTCCATCTTGGCCAAAGTCGAACGTTTCAAAAACGACTCCGCCAAAAGTCCCTGGCTTGACTGAGGCTGTCGCTTGGATTGTTAGTCGCCTTCAGCCAGTCTCGCTATTCCGATTGCACAAACTGCTTTACCTCGCGGAGGTTGAGTCTCGCGAGATTTTGGGCATGCCATTTCTCAACATTTTTTTCATTCGCCAGAAGGATGGCCCTTTCGCGCCAGACGTGACAAAGGCCGTCGCATATCTCCGCCACGAATCACTCGGCCAAATGCAAACGTCGGAGGGCATTTCAGTCTGGCTGAAGAGCAGTCCTGAAATCCAACATCTGACTACGGGGCAAATGCAAGTGTTGGAATCTGTCGTTCGAAAGTTTGGCAATCTGCGGAATCGAGGAATCAAGATGGCGGCGTATCGTCGTGGTCCGATGGCGGAAGTATTGGTTGCACAAAAATCTGGAGGCGCGACCTACAATAAGGCTCTTTTCCCAGCGGCTTCTGCGTAAGCGCAGCCAGCTGGCGTTGCAATTATTTCGACTCCTCACCCCGGCCCTCTTCCTCGTTCGAGGAGGAGAGGGAGAATTATTTTGTTGAACGTGAACCCAGGGCGGCGCGGACTTCGTCTCGCTTGCCCTGGGCTATCATCTGCCGGGCTTGGACTCGCTCGGGCCGGCTCGCTCGGCCTTATCGGCCTTTGGCTTTGCCAAATGGAACTCCCGTTCTTGCCCATGGTTTCCCCGGATGTCGTTTGTCGCTACCGCGACGAGCAAACCTTTCGCCGCTTCCCAAGCGGTTCAAGTCAGCCCTTTGAATTGGCAGTCAGGCGACCTTGGCGGCTACGGTTTGTGGCGAGGTCTGCCCGCCGAAGCCACTGCCTGCCAACCGGCAAGTCGGTGGAGGCAGGCGTCTGGCGAAAGGCTTTCAGTTCAGATCCCGCCGGGGGGGGGATTTTCATGTCCCGGTCAACTCGGCTTCAGGCTGCCACAAAGCGCTCACCGGCACGGCGTGCAGGTTCGCCCCAAAGGCAACGCTGGTTGAACCGGTGTAGAGCAGGACCCCGCGCAGGAAGCGTTTGCCGGTCACATCCGCCAGGTGGCGCAGTCCCTTGAAATCACCGCTGGTCGGACTGGCGGATTTCTTCACTTCAATTCCCACCAACCGCCCTCGCGCGTCTTCCAGCACGAAGTCCACCTCCTGTTGTGTGTGAGTTCGATAATGGAAAAGTCCCGGGCGCGCCTCGCTCCAAGCGATTTGCTTCGTCAACTCGCCCGCCACGAAACATTCCAGGACCGCGCCGGTCATCAAGTCATCCGCTTGCAATCGCCCCGCATCCAATCCGAGCAGATGACAGAGCAATCCGGTGTCGCCGAGCAGGACTTTCGGTGTCTTGACCAGACGCAAGCCGAGATTCGCGTGCCACGGCGGGAGCGTGCGAACGAGAAACGTCGCCTCGAACAACGCCCAATACCGTTGCAGCGTCGTCTGCGGCATTGCCACGTCGCGCGACACGTCGGCGAAATTCAACAGCCCCATCGCCCGCGACGCGGCCAGCCGCAACAGCCGGGGCAGGTCGCGCAAACCCGACACGTTGGCGAGGTCGCGCACATCCCGTTCGAGAATTGTCGTGATGTAAGAACCGAACCACGCCTGCCGCCGCGTGCTTTGGTCTCGCGTCAGCACTTCGGGATAACCGCCTCTCGCAATGCGCTCCGTCAACGATGGCCAACGGGTGTCAGTGAACTTGCCTGGCTTGAAGTCGCGCGCGAAGCAGGCGTCCACGAACCCTTCCTTGCGCCCGCCGATTTCCCCCTGGGAGAACGGCCACAAGGTCAGCACTTCCATGCGTCCCGCCAGTGACTCTGACAATTTCGGCAATACGAGTGCCTGCGCCGAGCCGGTGAGGAGAAAACGTCCGGGCTTTCGCCGGACATCCACACTCCGCTTGATGGCGCGGAACAACTCCGGCACACGCTGCACTTCATCGAGAATGACGCGCTCCGGCAATCCGCTGACAAACCCATCCGGGTCACCCTGCGCCGCCGCGAGCGTGGGCGCGTCGTCCAGAGTGAAATACTCCGCGGCGTAGCCCTCGTCTCGCAACGCCTGAGCGAGCGTGGACTTGCCTGCCTGGCGCGGCCCCTGGAGATACACGGCCGGCGTGTCCCGCAAAGCGGCCAGGATTGGGGGCGTGAGATGCCGCCGTTTCATGGTGGATATTCAACCAGAGAGTGGTGGATTTTCAACCGCCATTTTAGGACTGGCAGGAAAAGCGCGTCCTTCCGGTGCGTGACGGAAATCCCCTCAAAGAAGCTCCGCGATTTCAGGGAAAGCTCAGACGAAAGAATTTGCGGCTGCTGGTGGCGGGGAGTGCCACGGAAATGGAGTTGTTGTTGGTTGACTTCGTCCCGACGACAGGAGACCAGCCATTGGCGAGCGATAGGTTCGTGTTTTCCTCCAGTCGGAAATTCGTGCCCAATACGGGCCACGAAACGATCATGAACACATTGGATCGCGCGATGTTCAGTGAAGGCGCAGCGAAATCGCCGTAGAGGCGGGCAACATTCGGGCGCAACACACCATTGACGGTGGTGAAGTCACCGCCGATGAGCACGTTGCCATCCGACTGCAACGCGATGGAACGAACAAGCCCGTCCGTTCCTGTGCCGGGATTGAAACTGCTGTCCAGGCTGCCATCAGCATTGAGCCTGGCAATGTTGTTTCGGTTCGTGCCGTTGACGTTGGTGAACGAACCCCCGATGAGCACCTTGCCGTCGGGCTGTGACACAACTGAAGAGATAGAGCCGTCCACACCCACGTTTCGATTGAAACTGCTGTCGAAACTCCCATTCGCGTTGAGCCGGACGATTCTGTATCCGCCATTGCCCCCGACGAGCACCTTGCCATCCGATTGCACAGCGAGAGAAGTGACCCCATAAGGATAGCCGACTGCTCCCATGCCTGGATTGAAACTGTGGTCCAGAGTTCCGTTGGCATTGAGCCGGGCGATCCCCTTTCGTTCCGTGTCTTTGATGGAATAAAAATTGCCGCCGACCACGATCTTGCCGTCCGGCTGCACCGCCAACGCATGTACTAATTCGCGGCCCCAAGGCTGGTATACGACGGCTCGCTCGAAGTTCGTGTCGCGACTTCCATTCGCATTGAAGCGGTCCAGAAAGGAGGTGTGAAAAGTAATGCAGGTTTCGGAATCGCACTGCTGATAAATGTTATGGCCCGCGATGAATACCTTGCCGTTCGGCTGGCCGACGGTAGCCGTCCATGTGGTATGGCTGTATTCATCGTCGATGAATCCCAGGTCCGGATGGAAACCCGCTGAGATGAAAGTGCCGTCCAAACTCCCGTTCGCATTGAGCCGGACACCTCCGACCTGGTTGGTGCCGTGGACGAAGCCGCCAACCAGCACCTTGCCATTCGGCACCGCGGTGAGCGGACCAAAGGAGAGGTCCATTCTCCTGCCCGGTTGAAAGCTGCTGTCGAGAGTCCCATTGGCGTTGAGCCGGGCAATGCTGCTGCGTTCGACCTCATTAACAGTGAAGAAATCGCCCCCAATGAGCACCTTGCCATCCGGCTGCAATGCGATTGGATAAACACCCCCATCCCTTACAACTGCGCCCCAATCGAAACTGCTGTCCAAACTGCCGTCAGCATCGAGGCGGGCAATTCGGCGCGATCTGGGCACGTCGCTGAACCAGCCGGTGATGAGAACCTTGCCATTCGTCTGTAGCGCGATCGAAGAAACACCGCTGTCCGCTCCCATGCCTGGATTGAAACTGCTATCCAAGCTGCCATTGGTGCTGAGCCGGGCCATGCCGTTTCGGTTCGTGCCATTGACCGTAGTGAACCCGCCGGCGATGAGCACCTTGCCATCGGGCTGCAGGGCGACGGAAAAGACAGGCGCGTCGGTGACTGGATTAAAACTGTTGTCGAGAGTCCCATTGGCGTTGAGACGGGCGAATCCGCTGCGGTTCGTGCCGTTGACGGTGGTGAAAAAGCCGCCGAGCAGCACCTTGCCATCAGGCTGGACCACAACCGACCTGACGCCGCCAAGATGGCCGGGTACTCCTGTGCCCGGATCGAAACTGCTGTCCAGACTGCCATTGGCATTGAGGCGGGCTATGCCGTTTCGGTTCGTGCCATTGACCGTGCTGAACCCGCCGCCGATGAGCACTTTGCCATCGGGCTGCGGCGCGAGCGAAAACACAGGCGCGTCAGTAACCGGACTAAAACTGTTGTCGAGTGTTCCATCACTGTTGAGACGCGCGGCATAACCCTGGTAGCTCGCGTTGGCGACGGCGATGAGCACCTTGCCATCGGACTGCAAGGCAAGGGCGGCTACATATACCGACGCGTCGAGGGCCGTTCCCGGATTGAAAGACGGATCGCCGCTGCCATCCGCGGTGAGCCGGGCGACTTTGTAGCGTGCGAGGCCTCTGACCGTGGTGAAATCCCCCGCGACGATCACCTTGCCGTCGGACTGCACTGCGAGGGCGCGCAACTGGCCATTGACGCCAGAGCCGGGATCAAAGGAGAGGTCCACGTCCCCCGCCGCGCCGCGCGAGTGAAAACAGAGCGTGCTCAGTTGCAGCAGGAGACTACCGGCGAGAATTATTGTCCTGACCAGGAATGATTTTTTCATAATGCGATGTGCTTTCAATCAGTCATGCGATGGGCGGTCGAATCCCTCGGCCTACTGCGACTTCAACCGAAAGAATCTGCGCCCGACGATCGTGGGAACAGTCGCGGAGATTTGGCCGGCGTTGGTGACGGCAGGTTGCGCGACGGGAGACCAGGAATTCGGAAGCGAGAGGTCGGTGGTTTCCTGAAGTTGAAAGTTCAGGCCAGTCACGGGCCACGAGACGATCATGAACGCATTTGATCGCGCGATGTTCAATGCAGGGGCGGGGTCGCCGTAAAGGCGGGCCACAAACGGACGCCACACGCCTTTGACCGTGGTGAAGCTGCCTCCGATGAGGATGTTGCCATCCGGTTGCAGCGCGATCGAACGAATTTCTCCGCCCCAGGCTGATGCTGGGCCTTGGTTGAAACTGGCGTCCAGACTGCCATCGGCATTGAGCCGGGCGTAGCCCCCAAGGAGGATCTTGCCATCTGGCTGCAACGCGAGTGGATAGCCTCCTACGGGCGGGTTGAAACTGCTGTCCAGACTCCCATTGGAGTTGAGGCGGGCAATGTTGCTCCTGTTCGTGCCATTGACGGCGAAGAACGAACCGCCAATGAGCACCTTGCCATCCGCTTGCACAACGACAGAATTAACCTCATGGGGATTGCCGGGACGTACTCCTATGCTCGCATTGAAACTCGTGTCCAGACTCCCGTTGGAATTGAGACGGGCTATCCCGTTCCTCGGCGCGCCGTTGAAGTCGGTGAAATCGCCCCCGACAACGATCTTGCCGTCCGGCTGCACCGCCAACGCCCGCACAGTTTCATGGCTCTCATTATAGAAAATCAGCCCTCCCCCGGCTTGCGCAAAATTGGTGTCGCGCCTTCCATCGGGATTGAGCCGCGTAACGAACCAGCTGGAGGAAGGGATGCAACTGCCGTCGCCACAAGTACCAGAGTATGAAAAGCCACCGACGAGCACCTTGCCATCCGATTGCACCGTGACAGCAAGAACCGTGATATAACCGTCCGAATTGTCGGGATGATCCAACTCCGCAACGAAGCGGTGCGAAATGAAAGTGCTGTCCAAACTCCCATCCGCATTGAGCCGGGCAATCCCGTATCGGTTCGTGCCGCTGATGAAGGTGAACGGATCGCCGACCAGCACCTTTCCATCCGGCTGCACGACGAGAGTAGAAATCGGGATTTCCAATCCGATGCCCGGATGAAAACTGCCGTCGAGACCGCCATCGGCATTGAGCCGGGCAATTCGACTGCGGTTCGTGCCATTGACGGCGAGGAACGAACCCCCAATGAGCAGCTTGCCATCCGGCTGCAACGCGACGGAATAGACAGCCCCATATACTCCTGTGCCCGGATTGAAGCTGTCGTCCAGACTGCCATCCGCATTGAGCCGCGCAATGCTGTTGCGGTTCGTACCATTGACGGCGGTGAACAAGCCGCCGATGAGTACCTTGCCATCGGATTGCACGACGATAGAACCAACGCGAGAAAAATAGCCGCCGCCCCCCGGAGCGGAATTGAAACTGCCGTCCAGACTTCCATTGGCATTGAGCCGGGCGATCCCGAAACCACCACCGAGGAGTACCTTCCCATCCGGCTGCAACGCGACCGAAGAAGCACGATAAAAGTTCCCTGCCGGATCGAAACTGCTGTCAAGACTTCCGTTGGCATTGAGCCGGACAATGCCGCTGCGGTTCGTGCCATTGACGATGGAGGCAACACTACCGACGAGCACTTTCCCATCCGGCTGCAAAGCGACGGCCACAGGATAGTCCCGGAAATATGATATGATTACTTCTGCGCCCGTATCGAAACTGCTGTCCAGGCTTCCGTTGGCATTGAGCCGGGCAATGGAAATACGGTTCGTACCGTTCACCGCGGTGAACCCACCACCGATGAGCACCTTGCCATCCGATTGCACAACGACGGAACTGACCCCATAAGGAGAGCCGCCTGCTCCTGTGGCGGGATTGAAACTGCCGTCCAGACTTCCGCTGGCATTGAGCCGGGTAACGATGGAATCAAAGCGATCGAAGCACCCGAACTCATCACATTCGTAATGAACGAATTGGCCGCCGACGAGCACCTTGCCATCGGACTGCAAAGCGAGCGAAGAAACCAAGTCGTATGCGATCCCCGGATTGAACGTAGGGTCGCCGCTGCCGTCGGCATTGAGCCGGGCGAGATTGGTGCGCGCGAGGCCTTTGACTATGGTGAACTTTCCGCCAATGAGCACCTTGCCGTCGGGCTGCACGACGACGGCGTTCACCGGGCCATTGACGCCAAAGCCGGGATCAAAGGAGAGGTCCACGTCCCCCGCCGCGCCGCGCGAGTGAAAACAGAGCGTGCTCAGTTGCAGCAGGAGACTGCCGGCGAGGATGAGTGTTCGGATCAGGTATTGTTTCTTCATGGCATGATGCCTTTCACCCCGTCATGAGCCAAAACCCGGTAAAAAGGCTCACGGAATATTCTCTTTTCTTTAGCAGCCCGTTAAAGAAGTAGCCGCCGAGGTAACGAGGTGGACAAGACTCTCAGATTTCCGAGGGAATCCGCCACCTCACCAGCCTTCGTCTGACTACGGCCCGGCAGGCGTCGGCGGCTAACGCTAATGCCTCTCGGGAATTCGACACCGCCTGTCCCGGAGGGACATTGTGAGCCTAGCCCAGCGTTTCAACGCTGGGTTGTGCGGATTAGAGCCAACGAGTCCCGGAGGGACGAAAGAAATTGGGTTTCGGATTTGGATTTCTACCGTCCCTCCCGGACTTGTTTGCACTCTGGCCTCAACCCAGCGTTGAAACGCCAGGCTATTGTCGGATGTCCCTCCGCGACAAACGGCTGCCTGAATTCCCGAAAAGCATCAAGCCGAACGCCAATTTGATGTAACAGCGTGAAAGCCGTTACACCAAACTTGTGTTTGCCAACCAACTATTCCAATCGCGTGGCGGTCGCAGTCGAACAGCCCGTGGCGATAAGTTGACCAGCCGGATTGAAGAGTTCGGTGGAAGCGACCACCGTCATTTCATCACCGCCTGGTTCCAGAATCACATCGCCCCTGACCTTTGTAGAACCGGCGTGGGTGCCGTCCGCATTAAAGCGGTCGAACATGAAAACGAATGAGTAATGCCGCCGGCCGTGTTCGCGGCTCCAGACTCCGTGACCGGGAGTGCGTAAGGAAGGCGGGTTGCCGGTGGCGGTTTCGGCCAGCGTGCCACCTTCATTAAACGTCTGCAGTCCTTGAAACGTTGTGATGGGTGCGCCCGTCTCACAATTACGTATCGTCACCGTCGTTCGCCACGCACCTTCAATGCTTCGGTCCTGTCTGTCTCTACCGTTCCCGAACATTTGTGTGGCTCCGACCAACAACAATGCCACTGCTGTTCCACCGATTGTCTTAACGAATGTATTCTTCATTTTGTGCTCACTTTTTGTTTTTTGTTTTGCGGGTCCGACGAAGCCTTCCAAGGCCACGTGTCGCTTGGATCCGCGGGACACGCTCATCGCGTTCCGTTCCGTCATGAGCCAAAACCCGGCGAAAAGGCTCACGCGATTTTCTTTTGGTTTCTTTCGTGTGTCGTGAGCCGATTTCCCGTTAAATAGCGCATGTATGGGCGCTGAACCGATCCCCATGAAACCCGCTTCCCCGGAACAAGCCGTGTTCGCCGAGGCGCTCCAGCGTGCCACGCCCGAAGCCCGCGCTGCTTACCTCGAGGCTGCTTGCGGGACGGATGCCGCGTTGCGCCGGCGCGTCGAGGCGTTGCTCCACGCCGCTGAGAACGCGGGTGATTTTCTGGAACAGCCTCCCACCGGACTGAATGGAGACGCCGATTGCACTTCGCTCGTGAGTGAGTTCAGCGAAAAGGCCGGCGACAGAATTGGCCGCTACAAGTTGCTGGAAAAGATCGGCGAAGGCGGTTGCGGCGCGGTCTATATGGCCGAGCAGGAAGAGCCGGTGCGCCGTCGCGTCGCGCTCAAGATCATCAAGCTGGGAATGGACACCAGACAAGTCGTGGCGCGCTTCGAGGCGGAGCGGCAGGCGCTGGCGCTGATGGATCATCCGAACATCGCCAAGGTGCTCGACGGCGGCGCGACGCAAACCGGGCGCCCTTACTTCGTCATGGAATTGGTGCGCGGCATCCGCATCACCGAGTTCTGCGATGAAGCACGGCTCTCGACCGAGGCGCGGCTTCGCTTATTTGTCCAAGTGTGCCAGGCCATTCAGCACGCGCATCAGAAGGGCATCATTCACCGCGATCTCAAGCCCTCGAACATTTTGGTCACGGTCAACGACGGCGCACCCGTGCCCAAGGTGATTGACTTCGGCATCGCCAAGGCGACTGGCCAGCGGTTGACGGACAAAACGTTGTTCACGCAATTCCATGCATTCATCGGCACGCCGGCATATACCAGTCCCGAGCAGGCGGAGATGAGCAGCGTGGACATTGACACGCGTAGCGACATTTACAGCCTCGGCGCGCTGCTCTACGAACTGCTCACGGGCCAGACACCTTTCGATGGGGAAGAGTTGCTGCGCTCCGGGCTGGACGAAATGCGGCGCGTGATCCGCGACGACCAACCGCCGCGGCCCTCCACGCGCCTCACTCAGGAACTTGAACTTGAACGAGCGAACCACGCCAAGTTCCCTCTCCCTGCGAGGCACGAGCGGGGAGAGGGCGGAGGGAGAGGGGTAGGTGAGGATACCTCCGTTGATCCCGGAGGTGCCTCCTCTCTCCGGCCCTCTCCTCCATTTCATGGAGGAGAGGGAGAAGAACCCGCGCTAACCAGAGTCTCCTCACGGCGGCTGCTCCCGACGAAAGAGCTCATCAGCGCGGTGCGGGGCGATTTGGATTGGATCGTGATGAAGTGCCTGGAGAAGGACCGCTCGCGTCGTTACGAAACAGCCAACGGCGTGGCGGCGGATGTCCAGCGCCACCTCGATGACGAGCCGATAATCGCGCGTCCGCCCAGCGGCCTTTACCGTCTGCAAAAGTTGGTTCGGCGAAATAAAGTCGCTTTCGCGGCGGCGGCAGCAATCGCCGCAGCGCTGCTGATTGGCGCGGTGGTGAGCATATCGCAAACAATTCGAGCCAGGCGGGCGGAGCGGGAACAAATTGGACTCCGCCAGCAAGCCGAGACTGGCATTCGTGACCTTCGCCACACGGTCAGCCTGCTGGAACTTCAGCGCGCCGAAGAGTTCCTGGGCGCGAATGACCCTGTCGCCGGCGTCGCGCAACTTGCGGCGCTGTTGCGGCGCGATCCCTCCAATCACATCGCGGCGAGTCGTTTGGTTTCCGCGCTGGTTCATCGCAACTGGGCGCTGCCGGCGGCTGCACCGATGCGGCATGTGGGTCGAGTCGTGTCTGCCAGTTTCAGTCCAGACGGGCGCCAAGTGCTCAGCGCCAGTTGGGACAAGACGGCGAAAATCTGGGACGCGGCTGCGGGCAACGCCGTCGCGACCCTTCAGCACAATGATGAGGTTTTCTGCGCTCGTTACAGTCCAGACGGCACTCGCATCATCACTGCTTCTGCCGACGGCACCGCGCGGATTTGGAACGCCACGAAAGGTGCTCCTGTCACGCCGCCGCTGCGTCACAAGGGGAAAGTTTACTGGGCGGAATTCAGCCCGGATGAACAAAGCGTCGTCACGGCTTCTGCCGATGGCACGGCGCGAATTTGGGACGCGGCCAGCGGATTGACAAGGCAGAGGCTGGTCGGCCATTCGGACGAGGTGCTCATCGCACGTTTCAGCCCGGATGGCAGACAAGTGGCGACTGGCTCCAAACACGGAGGGGTCGGGCTCTGGAGCGTGGACACGGGGCGAAGGCTGTTTCGTATCGATGGCCATCGTGGACCTGTCGCCGCAGTGGCTTTCAGCCCGGATGGCAGCGTGCTGGTGTCGGGCAGTGCGGACCATACCGCACGGCTTTGGAATCCAACCAATGGTCAGGCTATCGGCCCTTCACTCCGCCACGACGATGATGTGCACCACGTTGTGTTCAGTCCCGACGGACGGGTGGTGTTAACGGCATCGAATGATGGCACCGCCCGGTTGTGGAATGCGACGAATGGCAATCCCGTGGGCCCGCGATTGCGGCACGAAGGGGGCGTCCTCTTTGGAGCATTCAGTCCCGACGGAAAGATGGTCGTTACCACATCGTGGGACAACTCAGCCCGGCTTTGGGAGGTGCGGACGGGAATTCCGCTCTGCCAGCCGCTTCGTGAGAGCGAGGCAATTCTCTACGCTGGCTTCAGTCCGGATGGCCGGCGGCTGGTGACTGCCTCGTGGGACCAAACCGTGCAGGTTTGGAACATCCGGCCACGCCGTTTCATCGGGATCGAGATACGTCATCAGAAGCCTGTCACGATGGTGGTCTTCGATCCACGCGGGGAATCGGTGCTCAGTGCTTGCGCAGATCAGACAGCGCGGTTGTGGAACGCGCTCACTGGCGAAGCGCTGGGTCAACCAATGCGTCACCAGGGCGTGGTGCTTTTCGCGGACTACAGCGCGGACGGGCGGCAAATCGTCACGGCTTCGGAGGACAGCACGGCCTGCATGTGGGACTCCAGCACGGGCCACGCGATTGCCGGTCCGCTTCAACACGCAAAGAAAGTCCGATCCGCGCAGTTCAGTCCGGACGGAGAGCGGTTGGTCACTGCCTCTGAGGATGGAACGGCGCGGCTTTGGGATGCGCGAACGGGAAAAACGGTGACACCGCCAATGGAACATGGCGCCGCCGTCAAGGTGGCACGCTTCAGTCCTGATGGTCGATGGATCGTCACCGCTTCAGACAATTGGAGTGCGCGTGTGTGGGATGCTCAGACGGGCCAGCCGGTGACGGAACGGTTGCCGCACATTGATCACGTGGAGTGGGCGGAGTTCAGTCCCGACAGTCAACGCGTGGTCTCGGCTTCCAGTGACAACACAGCGCGGATTTGGGACGCGCGCACCGGCAAACCAATTGGATTCCCATTACGGCACGCACGGACGGTGGCGAAGGCGGTCTTCAGCGGGGATGGTCGGCGCGTGGCGACTGCGTCGCTGGATCGAACGGCCCGGGTTTGGGATGCGAGCACGGGTGAGGCGTTGATCAATCCGCTGACGCACGACAGTTCCGTGTCGCAAGTTTGCTTCAGTCCGGAGGGGCGGCGGATTCTGACCTCGTCGTGGGCTGGCAGGTCGCGTCTGTGGGATGCAGACACGGGCCGCCCGCTGACTGAGTGGCTGGATTTCGGCGGCGCTGGCGGCTTCGACTCGACAGGCTGGCGCATTGTCAGTGGGGCGCATAGCGGGGTCGTTCGCGTGCGGGATGTGCCGCCGGCGCCGACTCCGGTGCCGCCGTGGTTTTTGGCGTTGGCCGAAGCTGTGTCCCGCACGCGCTTGAGCGCCCGCGGCAACGTCGAATTGGTTTCTCGCCGGGAACTCGAAGACGTGGCCCAGCGCCTCGTTCGAGTGAACGAAGGCGATTTTTACGAGCGTCTGGGCCAGTGGTTTCTCGCGGAGCCATCGGAGCGGTCCGCGTCTCCCTTCTGAGCGTGTGACCAACGTCACTCACATCCTCACTGCTATCGAGCAAGGCAACGCCAAAGCCACCGATGAGTTGCTGCCAATCGTTTACAATGAACTGCGCCGCATGGCGGCACACAAAATGGCCAGTGAGCCCGCCGGCCACACCCTTCAGCCCACCGCTCTCGTCCATGAAGTCTGGTTGAAACTCGTGGATACGCCTTCCCAATCGTGGCAGAACCGCGCGCACTTTTTCGGCGCTGCTGCTGAGGCCATGCGTCGCATTCTCATCGCTCGTGCCCGGCGCAAGACACGACAGCGCCGCGGCTCTGGCGCCGCGCACGTGAACGCGGACGAAATCGAAATCACCAGCCCTGCTCCCGACGATCAGTTGCTCGCTCTGAACGAAGCCCTCGACCGTTTCGCTGCGCTCGAACCGCAGCAGGCCGAATTGGTCAAACTCCGCTACTTCGTCGGGCTGAAGATTGAAGAAGCCGCCGAGGTTCTCGGCATTTCTAAAGCCACGGCCAACCGCTGGTGGGCGTATGCCAAGGCGTGGCTCTTCAACGAGATAAGCCCGCCACAACGCTGACTCTACTGCGACTTCACGCGAAAGAATTTGCGGCTGCCGGTGGCGGGGAGTGTCACGGAAATAAAACTGTTGTTGGTTGACCGCGTCTCGGCGACAGTCGACCAGCCATTCGCCAGCGAGAGGTTCGTGCTTTCCTCAAGTTGAAAGTTGCCGAAGGCGGCAGGCCAGGAGACGACTGCAACGCTGTTCGACCGCGTGATGCTCAACGCAGGTCTGGCGGAATCGCCGTAGAGCCGCGCCACGTAGGGACGCATCACGCCATTGACCGTCAGGAAATCGCCAGCGATGAGCACCTTGCCGTCCGGTTGCAAGGCAAGCGCAGTCACAAGCGCCGTCACGCCACCCCCTGAGCCAATTCCCGTCCCCGGATTGAAAGTAGAGTCGCCGCTGCCGTCAGAGTTGAGCCGGGCAATGCCGCGACGCATGAGGCCTTTCACGGTAGTAAACGATCCACCAATGATCACTTTGCCGTCGGGTTGGACTGCCAGCGCAGTCACAGTTCCGTTGACCCCAGAGCCGGCGTCAAAGGACAAGTCCACATCACCCGGCGCGGCGGATGAGACGTTACTGAGCGCACCGATGAAGAGCAGGAAACTCAGGGCGCGAAAGTGTGTTGCCGACCATTTCGATTCTTTCATAGACCCTCAAAAAGTTTCCCCGATTTCGCAGAGCACAAAGATCACGTCACGGAAAGTCTGGTGATTACGACGGAAGGCTGGCGAAAGGAGTGCGCTCCTGGTGACTTCGTCCGGAAGGTCAATTGCCCGGCTTTTGTTTGCCTATGGCCATTAATTCCTTCAGGAAATCTGGATGCCGACGCTCGTGAACCAAGCCGAGAAAGTAAATCGTCTCACCTTTGACCTCATAATACATGTAGAACGGAAATGGCTTCGTCCGGCGGCACGGAAATCCATGCGGCCCAATGTGGTCGCCGCCACGCCAGCGAATGATCTCTCGTGCTTGTCCAGCGATGCGTTCGTGAAACGCACCAGCCAATCGCTCGGAGATTTCGCGATACCGTTCTTCTTCGCGCTTCAAGTCATCGCGAAAGAGTCGGCTAAAAATCGCCTTCACAGCGGCCGACCGAACACTTCTTCAAACGTCAGCCCTGAATCCTTGCGGGAAATCAAATCTTTGAGCCGTTGAGTGAGGTCTTCCTTGATTTCAGCGTCGGTGCGCGGGTCATCGGTCAGGCTCTGGATGAGGAGTCTTGCGAGGTCCGCGCGTTCGGCGGGTGAAAGCGAAAGCGCTTCTTCGGCTACGGCCAGATTCGTCAATGCCATAGCACAGAAGCTATTCAATAGCTGACACAATGCAAGCTTGATGCGGCTGGCAGGCTGCGTCAAAAGAGTCCGCCCCTCATGCGGATTGGGCGGGCGAATCCCTTCACCAAATCGCGCGGTGTTACGGCAGGCTCAGGCGAAAGAATCTGCCGCTGCCGGTGGCGGGGAGTGCGACGGAAATGAAATTGCTGTTCGTGGAACGTTGCGCAGCGACAGCCGACCAGCCATTGGCAAGCGAAACGGTCGTGTTCTCCTGAAGTTGAAAATTGGCGAAGCTTGCCGGCCAGGAGACGACTGTAACGCCGTTCGAGCGCGTGATGCTCAGCCCAGGTCTGGCGAAATCGCCATAGAGGCGCGCCACGTAGGGACGCATCGCGCCATTGACCACCAGGAAATCGCCGGCGATGAGCACGTTGCCGTCCGGCTGCAACGCGATGGCCGTCACCGTCGAGTCCACGCCGCTGCCTGGATTGAAGCTGAGATCGAGGCTGCCATTCGCGTTGAGACGGGCAATGCGATTGCGGGTGGTTCCGTTCAGATTCGTGAACCCCCCGCCGATCAGCACTTTGCCATCCGGTTGCAAGGCGATGGCGGAAACCTCCGCCTCAGGTCCACTGCCAGGATTGAAAGTGGTGTCGAGCGTGCCGTTGGCGTTGAGGCGAGCGATTCCGTTTCGGTTCGTGCCATTTACGGAACTGAATGCGCCACCAATCAGCACCTTTCCATCCCCTTGCACGGCCAGTGTTGAGACCCAGCCCCGCCCCATGGCGTTCGGCAAAACGTCGAAAGACGCGAATGTGTTGTCCAGCCTGCCGTCAGTGTTCAACCGCGCAACCGCATACTGGTTTGAGCCAATGCTGAAGGTACCCGCGGCGAGAATCTTGTCGTTCGACAACACAGCAAGGGCGGCGACCCAACCATAAGGGACAACATCAATGCCAGAATGAAAATTCGTGTCGCGAGATCCGTCGGCGTGGGCGCGATCGAGAAATGGGAAAGTCACATTTTGACAGCCGAACTCATCGCTGCACCATGTAGCGTAAGTCAGGCCGCCGATGATGACCTTCCCATCGGATTGTGTGGCGACACTCAGCGCTGCATCCCAGGGATTGCCGTAGGATTGCAGGTCAATCGCGGGCCCGATATCGGAGAACCAGGCGTAGAAATCCTGATACACGAACGTCGCATCCGAGCTGCCGTCGGAGTTCAGACGACGTCCGTAAATATTCGTGCCGTGGACAAAAGCGGGCGCCAGCCACTGCAAATATCCATATCCGCCGAACAACACCTTCCCATCCGGCTGCACTTTGAGTGAAGTGATCCTGTGGTGTTCAGCTTTAGCCAATGTTCGCGTGCCAGTATCGAGAGCAGCGTCATGGCTGCCGTCAGCATTGAGGCGCACAAGCGCGTAACCCGCGAGTATCACTTTGACGAGTATCACCTTGCCGTCCGGTTGGAGCACCGGCGCGGTCTCGGCAAATGATTGCCACTCGCTCGGAAGATTGAACGTGTTGTCGAGACTGCCGTCAGTGTTGAGCCTGGCTTTGCCGAGATGCACCTTGCCGTCCGGCTGGACAACAAAGCCCTGCGCGCCCGGTCGGGCGGGATTGAAACTCATGTCCACGCTGCCGTTGGAATAAAGACGCGCCAATCCAAAACGGCTGACGCCGTTGACGGCGTTGAAGGTGCCGCCGATGAGCACTTTCCCGTCGGATTGCGCCGCGATACCGGTGATCTCCGCCGATGGCGATGTGCCGCTCACATTCGTGAACTCATTGAACGTCCCGTCCACGCTGCCGTTCGCATTCAGGCGAATCAGGCCGGTCGCGCCTGGATTGCCGTTGCTCGATACCGCAACGAGCACCTTGCCATCGGATTGGATCGCGAGCGACCCACATCCGGCAAGATCTGAATTGAAAGAAGAATCGCGAGTCCCATTAGAATTCAGGCGCACGAGAAACTGGGGGCCTCCGACGAGCACCTTGCCGTCGGGTTGAGGGATAACAGCGGTGATTCCGATGTAAATGTCCGGGCCAAGGTTGAAAAGAACCGCTAGCGCATTGGTGGCGAACGTCCCGTCCGGGATTCCGTTCGCGCTGAACCGGCTCAACCCATAAGGCTCATGCGCGGCCACGATTCTGCCATCCGGCTGCAGCGCCATAACGTGAACTGTGCGTAAGGGTTGACCATGAGGAACGAGGATGCCCGCGAGGAAACTGCTGTCACCAGTTCCGTCGGCGTTGAGGCGCGCCAGTCCGGTGCGCTTGAGGCCTTTGACCGTGGTGAATTCCCCGCCGATGAGAAATTTCCCATCTGGTTGAATGACTACAGCGCGCACCGCTCCGTTGATGCCCGATCCGGTGTCGAACGTGAGGTCCACATCGCCCGGCGCGGCGAATGAGTCGTTACCAAGAGCGCCGATGAGGAGCAACAGACTGAGGGTGCGAACGTGTGTTGCCGACCATTTCGATTCTTTCATACGCATGACCTTTCCAATCAGTCATGCGGATTGGGCGGGCGAATCCCCTCAGAAAAGTTTTGGCCTGTTTCAGGGCGAACTCAGGCGAAAGAATTTGCGGCTGGCGGTGGCGGGGAGCGCCACAGCGATAAGGCCGTTGTTGGTTGCGCGCATCTCGGCGACAGCCGACCAGCCATTCGCAAGCGAAACGTTCGTGTTCTCCTGAAGTTGAAAGTTGCCGAAGGCAGCAGGCCATGAGAGGACCGCGAAGCCGCTCGACCGCGTGATGTTTAACGCCGGCACTCCGTCACCGCCGAAAAGCCGCGCCACATACGGGCGCACCGCGCCATCGACGGTGGAGAAATGGCCGCCGAGGAGCACGTTGCCATCCGGCTGCAACGCGAGGGATGAAACAACGTGATCTGCTCCTGTGCCGGGATTGAAACTGCCGTCGAAGCTGCCATCGGCATTGAGCCGGGCAATTCCATTGAGGGCGCCGTTGACAGTGCTGAAGCCGCCGCCGAGCAGGATTCTGCCATCGGATTGCACGATGGAACGCACGTCGATACCGACGCTGCCGGTATCGGGATTGAAACTGCCGTCCAGACTCCCATCCGGATTGACTCGCGCGAGCCCGTTTCGATTCGCGCCCTTAAACGTCGTGAAATAACCGCCAACTAGTCCTAAAACAAGCGAATGGGAAGCGCGGAGCGCCGCTGCATGATGCAGCCGACTTTTTCGACGGTCATAAATCATCCCATCTGTGTCGCCAAGCCACTGAAGCCGTCGTTTTCGGCAA